>Ga0123355_10008489_pt1 | contig 15517 bp, 5 predicted proteins | sample TergutEmb28metaG_3_FD_89872 | JGI IMG/M metagenome (GOLD analysis project Ga0123355, IMG submission 89872) | Embiratermes neotenicus P1 segment gut microbial communities from Petit-Saut dam, French Guiana - Emb289 P1 | ecosystem: Host-associated > Arthropoda: Insects > Digestive system > Gut ... | reverse complement strand
GTAATAATTGGAGCCACTGGAATAGTAACAAGAAGCTTAAAGAAAAATTTGGAAACTGTACCAGGAAAATATTCGATAGATTCACTACAAAAGACAGCTATACTTGGAACATCACACATAATATGGAAAGTACTGCAGTGTGAAGCTTGAAGCCTGAACAGTGGGGATCACTGCTGGTCCAAGAGAAGTACCAGGAAGAAAAGGCCTGTGACAAGAGACATCCATATCGTATAATACAGTAACTGCTTAATGAGGGTAACAACAGAAAAATGTAGATAATATAAAGTTTGCCTATTATGAATACATAATTTACGTAAAGCATAGTGTGTAGGTGTTTATCAAGTACATAAAGGCATTTTAACAGATCATTATGGAAACTAACGACAACCAATGCATAACTTCATAGCACCAGCAAAAAAATTCTCATACAGTTCCTGAACCTATATTGGAAATACCCAGTGCATATGTTAAGCCAGCAGAGAATGGAGTATCAATCTGATAACTCATCCCATGTGCACAGTGTCCTTCTGTCTTCCTGAAATTCCTTATGGGTCGTCAGTTTACCACTGTCGTAGTTCTACCTCCATTACAGAGTTAGAGTTCAAGCCACAAACCTGTGTTCAGATCAATGACTCAAGGTAATAATGGCAAGTATGGGGATTACCATTAACTCTCTGGTGCCAAAAGATAACTTTAGTGGAAACACAGTGCGATGCTGAGAAAACCGTATGTCACCTTAAGTCATCAACCAAGAATATTTGAAGTAATGGGAGGCCATTCAAAAGCTGTGCCTTTTGCAGAGTACACTTTGTATTTCATTCTGGCACCAAATATTCAAAAGCTGGGTCTTTTGCAGAGTACACTTTGTACTTCATTCTGGCACCAAATAGTTAAAGGGATGTGATGTGTGCAGGCTGGTATGCAGGCACAATATATCAGATAACAACATTATGGTATGAATAAGCCACATGGAAAAAACTTACTGACACAGAATTAGAGGGTTATCCACTCTACTGATTTGCTCTTAGCTGAAGTCCTCGTTAACCCTATCCTATATGGCTGACTTATTTCCTGCACTACTTATTTTTCTACCCTGGAGGTAGGAGGTTCCTCCAAACGTTGGTATGAAGCACATCCAGAAAGCACGACTGTGAATAGCAGCCATGCAGGTGATGTGTTCACTTCCTGCAAAGGTCAGTTGTCTTTGGTATGTCTGTAGTACAATGTCATAATTTTTCCCCTTTCACTATTGTCATCAAAAGATAAACATGAAAACTGAAAATCCTTTAAGGCCAGTATTATGATTCACAAACACTAAAATGTTCATCTGGTGGAAATTCACAGGCAGATTGTTGATGGGTACTGGGAAGGTGCAGACGAAGAGAATGTAAGGAAATGGTGTCGGCTGTTCAAAGATAGATGGGTGCATGAATAGTTTAAGTGGAAAATTTTTGAGCATCCTCCATGCAGTTCCAACCTTGCACAAAGTGATTAACACTTGCTGCTCCACCACAGGAAATTTTTGGCCAGCCAACAGCATGAGTGACCAAGAGTGGGGGGGAACACACATGCACGCACGTGCGCACACACACACATTGTGCTGGAATGGCTTGGCAGTGACCTTCTTCGACAAAGACATATAAAAGCTGATCCCATGGTATGACAAGTGTGTTCATTCACATGGCAACTTACATGGAAATAGTTCAGTGTAGGTGCCAACATGTTGCAATCAAGATATTTTTTAAAAACATTTTTCAAACACTTTGTACAACCAAATGGTTCTTACATTCTGGACATGCTATGTACTTACTTACTAGACTACATAGCAGCACACCCAAAATGAAGAATAATATGTGTTCCACTGGTCTGCACAATTGGTTATATATGAATATTTTGAAAATGTACATGAAAATGAAACTCATTTTGGATGAAAAGGACAAAAGTAAAGGGCAGCAGATCAAACACCTGAACAAAAAAGAAAGTGCTCAGGATCTTTAGTTGAGGCATCCCTGTTGTGTGCGTTACAATGAACTAAAAAGGCAAAGTAAGTCAAAACACAACTAGTTTATTGTTTAGGTGCTAATGAAACAACATGTTTCAGCCTAATCTGAGGCCACCATCAGGGTCACAAAGTTCTAAGAGACTAAATATTGCTTGTGTGTGGCAGATGTTGAGATCTCATCATCAGGCCTATAAATTATATGAGACATAAACTGCGAGTGAGCAGGACGTGCATTGATATGTGGTATCCTGGGCGGGGTTCATTCCCCTTGGGCACTGCCGTTGTTGACCACATACTACAATAAGAGTGTAGTGACAGCATATAGTTAAATAGTGATCCCATATGCAACAAAAGATTGTGTCAGTGCTACATGCAGAATCCAGCACCACAGTGACAAACACTAGAACCAACAAATAAGACGTCTATTCTATGGATCTCCAATGCCACACGTAAGTACCGCTCAGGGTACCCCAGATAGGGATCATGACACACCTACTGTTCCCCCTCACATATAGTTTTTTGATCTTTTCCCACAGATGTAAGGCATATAGACCTGCTAATCACCATCCGGACCCCTTCCCCAACGCCAACAACGGCAGTGCCCAAGGGGAATGACCCTGCCCAGGATACCACATGTCAATGCACATCCACTGCCTTACCTGCTCACACGCAGTTTTTGTTTCATACATAATTTATAGGCCTGATGATGAGATCTCAACATCCACCACACACAAGCAATATTTAGTCTCTTAGAACTTTGTAAACCTGATAATGGCCTTAGAGTAGGCCAAAACATGTCATTTCACACGCAGTTTTTGTTTCATATATAATTTATAGGCTTGATGATGAAATCTCAACATCTGCCACACACAAGCAATATTTAGTCTCTTAGAACTTTGTAAACCTGATAATGGCCTTAGAGTAGACCAAAACATGTCATTTCACATGCAGTTTTTGTTTCATATATAATTTATAGGCCTGATGATGAGATCTCAACATCTGCCACACACAAGCAATATTTAGTCTCTTAGAACTTTGTAAAACCTGATAATGGCCTTAGAGTAGGCCAAAACATGTCATTTCAATAACACCTAACCAATAAACTGGTTGTGTTTTGACTTACTTTGCCCTTTTACTTCAAAGTTCTCAGGCCTACAAATCATAATATATAGGCCCCATCTATAGCATCATTCACATATTGAAAATAATTATATTTATAATATTAATATTTATATTGTTGGGGTTGAATTTTTGTCAGAAGCATAGCAGATTCGTAGTATGATTATACATATAAGAACTCAAGTTTCAGTTATATGGTATGTTCATAAACATCTAAGACTCCAAGGCAAACTACTGACACAAGACACATTCATTAAAAAAAACTTCACCAAAAGGAACAAAACATACAGCAAATGTGTTTTTAAGCTTTTATATCCAGATTCACTGGTACAAGGCAAACCATGGGACTCAACAAACTAATGTGAACTAGTCCACGGATAATTTGATTCCATTACATGGGAAGACAGTTACGCATTCAGTAAATCATTAACAGTTTTTACAATACAGTACACTAAGATCTGTAAAGTACAAATTTCAGAAAAATGATGAGTTACACAACCTTTCAGAACAGAAATGCAACTTTTACACTGCAGAAAAATCAAGCAAGGTACTATTAAAAATGTACAATGAATGGATTGTCAATATGATGGATTATATTCATTACACTCTTCACATCGAAATATGGGATTTTTAGCAAGCAAATATAAAGCTAAAAGGAAATAATACATACAATTATATTAACAAGAACATTAAAAATAATTGGTATCACAGAATTTTTTTATACCACTATGAAATATGTTTGAATGGCAGGGACCACCACCTGCTTTAACACTATCGTAAATTAGTCAATTTATTAACAAATGCAAACTTAGTTATGTCAAAAAAGATTTGTCATTATAAACCAGTGTTATTCTGAGTATAATATTTCACCAACAGTGAGGAATTAACTGGTACTATGCTATAGGCGAGGTGTCACATAAACCAATGTCATTTTAACCAGGTTCAATTGTATTTGAATTGTGAAAAAAACTGTCACTAAGTGCCCTCCTTTAAGAAGGAGAGTTCCTCTTCAGGTCATAAGAGTTCCTCAGTTTCGCAAGGAACTCCCCACATTTTATGGAACCCAGTGGTTCACTACCCCATTCACTGGAGACCACCACTTGTCCCTATCCTGAGCCAGTTTAATCAAGTCCATGTCCTCCCAGCCTATTTAAGTATTTAAGATCCATTTGAATAAACCATCTATGCCTAAAAACCATTCACTGTTGAGAGTAAACCAATGCTTTTGTGATAAGAGCATTCCAAACCTCCATGAGCTTCACCTCTACTACTCATTTACAGCAGCTGATCTAAGTTATGCAACCACACATTTAGAACATATTTTTAATTCACAACTTTCTACTTTACTCAAGAGGTTGTTGTTATTATTACTGTTAAAGCAATTCTCGCTTTTTTTAGAGACAGCCCACTCCTGTGCTTCAGTTGGAGCTTTAGACACTTCATATAAATGCACATGCCAAAATCTGATATTTGACTATAAGAAAGCATAAATTCACACGCAAGCATATGTAGCAGATACACTTTTGCAGTGCACTGTATTCCCTTTATGCAAAAGGCCATAACAAGTTGGAGGCTAGTGTTATCAGTGCATGCAAATCTCTGAAAACAAACTGAATGTGTACATTGTTGTTAAGGAACACCTGTACACACTGTCAAAAATTGGTACCTAATTATGTGGGATATTTCATCCAAGTAAAAGGCTAAGTGAGGTTGTGGCTTACTCTAAAATGCAAATTCTCTGTAGTGTTTCCAAGTGGTCTCTTTCCTTCAAGTTTTTGGCACCTAAACTGAGACACCATTCCTGTTCTCCGCCATATGTACCACATGCCTTGTTCACTGCATCCTCTATCTGATCAGCTGAATATTATGGTGAGAAGTATAAATGACACTGGGTACCTAAACACAGTACATTTACTCTCCACAGGATGACCTGCATGACAGCTGGTACAGTTATAACTCAACTCTAGTTACGAGGGTGTAACACCCCCCTCAAGACATGGCTACTTGCCAATATTTTCCCTCACTCCATATATAACAGTAGAACACAAAGCAAACCTATCCTTTAGCACCTAAACATACTGCAGCTTGATACCTGCAAACAAATCAACTCAACACATTACTGGTGACACCACCCTCTTAATTTAAGATGTTGTAATGCATTATGAGTAACTGGGGTATACAGCCACAATAATTTCCTTTTCATTACACATAATCCTCTTCACAGCCCATCCAACATGTAACATAACCTCTGTAATCTGACAATGAAAAAGGGACTGAAATTTATACAGAAAAAAAAATACATTTAACCCAATAAAACTTAAATATCCTCTTTAAGTACATACCCTATCTGGCAACATGACACTTTGAGAGTCCTGCTGACAATTAAACCAACTGAACAGTTCTATACACACTCTAGAAATTTCTCATGAGCTGTCTACGAACTGTATCAATCAGTTGTTAAAGACACTAAGACATTAACTAAAGTGATTTTAATCACATGCTATAAACACACAAGTGAAAATGTTCTGTTAGTGAAATATGGAACTACCTAAACTGCTGGAGGATGTAACATTACTAATGTGACAGTGCAGTTTATATATGATGGAGCTCCTTATCATTTTACCTGTGACATAAGCCATTTTTGGACTTTTACTACCCAGAGTGATGAACGAAACAAAATGGACTGGTTCTGTGGTTTCTGCCATCACCCATTCTCACGCATATCAACTTATACTAGTGCAACCATTTGGGCATTTACTTAGAAAAAGTCAACATGCAGGACTATCTTTGGCACTTGGATGAAGTAGCAGTGGCAAAAATAAGACATTTACTTACATGCACTTTCCTAGTATACCAGTAATTCTTTGCAACATAATGCTGAATTACATATTCAAACTAATGGATACAATTTTCAGTAACTTTTGTCAGCATTAAGATACTATGTGTAAATCTGGTCAATCTAATATTCCTAAAACATGTCAGTCTCGGTTCAGTTCCCAGTGATTCAAATGTTCACCAACCAAAGTGTATGCAACCATGTTTAAAATTTTTAGCTTCATTTTAAGAGTATAACATTCACATTTACATTTACTACAGGCATGTAAGAATTAATCTATATACTACTACAGGGGTTCTGATTATTGCACTGCTCCGTTCCCAGTACTGCCTCCCTGTAAACTTCGATATTATGCTTCTTAGATTAATGGCATCAAAGTCACTATCTTGCACAAGCCGAGGTCCTGTAGATTATCTCTTGGTAGCAAATCAAGTTTGTGTCCTGTGAGGAAGAGTTAGGTTTGAACATTTGGATTTTGGATCATCAACTGTATCACAGTTCAGTAAAGCATAAACAGTACCATCTCCTTCCTGTAAGAAGGCACATGCCATTGCACATGATGCCACAAGAATGTGTGAACTAGGACTGTTGCCTTCTTGGGAATGACAGGTAACTTCAATACGTGCTCTCTTTTCAGGGAGTCTGCCACATCACACTGCAGAGAAGCATAATTTCAACATTCTCATCAGTGTGTATCATTGGTGCAGGTAACAAAGAATGTGTTGTGGTGTTAGACATTTTTCTTCAGTATTGTACTCACCTATGCAGAAGGGAAAACAATAACTGATGGGATGAAGTTACAACAATAGACTTGCGTTCAATCCCAGGCAGAATTAGATACAATGCAGACAAAGGATACCAATATTGTAATAACTAGTTAAGAGATTTAATTTAGCATTGGTGCAACTGTACATTCAGTAAAGGAAGCTAGAAAAGCCAGTATATTGTCACAGAAGCATTTCTGTAACTGGCAGCAGAATGTTATTTGATATTTTCGGCTTCTGGAAAACACACTGTTAGTATTAAGTACCAGATGGCTAGCTTAGCTTAGCTTATCATGGCTAGAAGACATTAGACATGGAACGGTCTTTTTGGAATTCCATGTAGGACAGTTTGCAGGAAATTCCATGGAGGCTAGTAACTTAAATTTGGGGTTCAATTAGAGAGTACAGCTTCAAACATCCAAAATTTCCACCTACGGAAATCTGGAGAAGTTTAGTAATCAGCCAATCAGGATAATAGTTAATTTTACACCATGCATAACCTGGAGAAGCTGATATGTAATTTGGTTTTCAAGCAGTCTGGATGAGTTCCATGTCACTCCACTTACTTAACTGAAAATGACTTTAAACTCATCATGGACACTTCATGTACCATATAACTGAAGGATAGTGTAGCGAGTACACAGTTTACCTATTATCTGATGACAATTATTTGTAAACTTCAAACTTAAGTCACAAGTTCCAAAAAAGTGATAATGAAAGGTGCATCCCATCTGATGAAATTTATTAAGTGCCATCAGTGCATATTCAAAGTGTAAAAATTTATGTGCAAGAACAAACATTTGTCAAGAATATTTAGAGTGGAACAGGTGGCCAGTAATTTGTTTTACTTGTCAAGAGGTCATAAACTGGTACACTGTGGTCTTCTGAGATGTCACATGCATATTTCTACTGGGAAATGTCTCACGATCTATCAGCTGAATTGAGCTAGTTTAATCCAATTCAAGTTCTTTAACCAATCATTTATCTGTATCAATCCATCAAATCCCATCCTCTCAAGGAGTAGGATTACTTCACCCTACTAGCACCCAAATATACAACATCCATCACCCTAATTAACTAGCAGACCTACTGAGGAAGAGAGGATAACAGGTAGGTCATCATTCTCTACCTGGAGTGCAGCAGCACTGGTGTCATTGGAGGAACTCTGATTGGAAGTGGGCAGAAACAAAGTATTCATGGTATCCTCACCCAGTGGCACACTTTCCACAAGTGTGAACACTGGTGAAGATGGATTTGGAATCATTCTTAACATACTGGTCTGAATTTTATCTTCACCCTCATGCAAGAATACGTAAGGATCTGTCCAAAGACAACGCAGTGATTCTTCAGATGGTGATGAGCTGCACACTTGGGTGATGGTTTGTTCCTTTCTATGATTATATGAACACTGTCAACGGTCAGACTTTGGACTGTTTGTTACGACCTCAGTATCAGACTCAGAAATACATGAGGTGGAACCAAGTGCCTTCATCTGCAACTTCTCCATTCTGCGAGAAAAGGAGGCCTTTGCATTGGACTTTTTGTGTCTTTTGAGCCAACATTTAACGATGTGGATGCAAACGATGGCACTGAGAGTTGAGTCTTTGTTTCAGTATGTATCGTAGTCCTACTGGGAGAAACATGTGAACTGTACAGTTTAAGATAATCTGCTGAATGACACTGAACAATTGGAGAATTGACTTCCTCAATCACAACACTATCCAATCCTTCTGCAGACAATGAGTTCATGTTGCAATTCTTTGTCTGGATTGTTGTCTTTCTTCCACAATTTGATATATGTGGAAGTGCAGTATCTTCTGAATTGTAATGGAGTGCTGGAGAATAAGCTGTGAGTCTCTCCTCATTGGTAAACACTGGTGCAGTTGGAGAAGGTACAGTTTTCACGTTGACATTCATCTGCCAGTCATGTGGAAATGATTCTAAAATTTTCAATGAAGGATTACTAGAATATTGCACTGCAAATGTGTCACCATTAAAACATGATGAACCTGTCCCCATATGAGCACAGGATGTTTCAACTGAAGGATAATCTGCTATATTTTGAGCGCTATTCCTATCACAGAACACTGGTTCCACCTCCTCTCCACTTCCAGTTTGTTTGAGACATTCATCTCCAGCTGAAAACAGTGGGTCATTTACATCACTCAGCAATGGTGTAGATGCTAAACACTCTACTTCACTCTCTTCATCTGAAGAGCATAAATTTATAATTGGAATTGTAGCTTGTGGTGACAGTGCTACCGGCTCAGGATAATGGTTCTGATTGTTCGAATATGTATTGTAGGCATACATTGTGTTGGGAAGTAATGTTGGGAGCTGCAATGTACTTCCACTGTCTCCTGGAAAGGGTTCTGGTTTTGGTATTCTAGTTGTCAGTTCAATGATCTCATCCTCCATAAGCCTCGTCAGCACAACTCGTACATCTTGGCATATCGATAGAAGATTTCGACTCCTCTTATTCAAACCTGGAAAAAAAAGTTAAAAATTCAGACTCATTTTCTTCCATGGAGTAATGATCCAGCCCCCATGTAGAGTGCTATGCTGCACAACTGATTTTATGAAACAACAAAAGAACTTGTGATCAATTTCATCAGTAAAAACGAAGGGACACTTCAGAACAATAATCTTAATCTACAACACTGTGATAAATCTGAATCTCACAAATAAAAACATAATGAGTGCAAGAAATAAATCTTCCATCCCAGTACATGACTATATTATATTTACAAAATAAAACAGATATAGAGATGAGAATTTATCACAACAGAAAAGTACAGACATGCCTAAAAATTATGTTTCATATTTTCCTTTTGTTTATAAATGCTACACTGCTAAACAGTGTGCAGTCATAATTTTCAATCATATCAGCACTTGCAAGCAAAGGTATTTGCAACAATTTACTTTTGTATTCATACGACACACTAATGTGTTGATACCACCTTATTACACATAGTATTTTTTTATCTCTCAATATATATTCACATTACAATTCTCTCCAAATTCCATTATACAATAATTACAACCAACATATAATATATAGTGTAAGCCTACGACACCATAACATAGATGATAAAACTCATCATTACAAAAAAATCTCTTTATATTGGAAGAAAGGACAGAATTCCATACACAGAGCACTTTACTTGTGACTGAAATCACAAGTATGACCCAGTGAAAGAACAGTTAGACGACTCAAGCACACACAAACAGTAGCACCTTGTCTGTGATGATGTTTTCAATGTTCTATTTTGTTGTATTATGTGCTGTGCCACACTATAGTTACACTTACAATATAAAGCAGTTGCACATTCACGAAAAATTCCTCAGCAATGTATCAGAGTAATATTATTGGTACATCTGTGTAATTAGGTAAATGCATATTATGGTGTCACTTTCCTTTCCCCTGTAATTGCAAGTCCATCATTTGAGAGGAAAACAAATTAGTACACTTCATATTTTAAATAATTAATAAAATTAATCAATGCAAACAATATCAAAGACAACAACTGACAGAATAATTAAAGTAAGTAACAATATACATATAATTATCGCATTCCAGACTGAAAGATTTCACTGTTATTCAATTTTTGTTTTAAATTTTAGTATAAATTTTATCATTATAGTTTATATGTACTGTACCAAACATACAACTGTGAAGGTTGTATAAGTGCATAAATCCTTTAACCAACCCACTCTGTAACTATTTAATGTCCTCCCTGCAAATCATCCTTCTGACTGAAAACACAAACTACACTTTGAACATGTGGTGATAAAGGTTATGTGTACTAAGACAGCATTAATAGATTCATTTAAAAGTATAAATCTCTAAGTACAATGATAAAAGTTACAACTTCCACCAACATACCTATTATTTCTTGTCGCGAATGAAGTCTGTATGTCGAGGATTCTGTAGCTTCTGCAACTTCTGCAAATAAAAGTACTGGATTTCAGTTTTTTTTAAATATCAAATTTTGGTTTGCAAGTATTTTATGACAACCATTTTCAATTACTCTTGGGTTCAATGCAGACTCTCTGGTCATAATGCCATCTTAGAATATAACAGAGGGTTCCAAGCAGACTTCATGACACCTATTTTTCTAATGCATAAATTTACAGTTATATGGACCTCCGCCTCATCATCGTCGTCATAGTTACATCACCACCACCACCACCACCACCACCGCTGTTTCATTTTATTAAGAACTTATTATTTAGGCAGAGATTCCACATACATTAAATTTGTTAGATATAACTCCAAAGTTTCATACTGTTACCATGTCACCCATATTACACAATGCAGATAAACTTACAATATATTTTTGCACCAAATTTCATACAATGTTCATTAATTAACACAATCAAACCACATGTTACAAAAAAGTATGACTGCCATTGGATTTCTGTGGAATGTCATACATATAAAGACTATGACATAGCTGACATCTACCGTTCATTGCAATGACACTCATACCTTATTTGTTCAACCCCATATTTTTACTTTATTTCATGCTTGTTTCCAATTATTAGCTGCTAATCCCTGTTAACTCCCATTAACCCTGTACTATATGGGTAAAAACATTTTTTGCCTCAGTTTTAATTAGCTACTGGTCAAACCATGATGTGATATTTGACAAGCACTACAAGGTACCCATAATGCCATTTAAGTATCTACAATACACAGAGGTGATGATAAGTCCTTAGCCCAACCAGAAAGGAAACAAGCTACATTCCCCGCATTTTATGGAACTTGGAGGTTCATTACTACATTCACAGGAGTCCACCACCTGTCCCTACCCTAGCCAAATAAATCCATTCCTCTGCCCGTCACACTTTTGACAGGCGCAGCTTCTTTCCTTCCTGGTCGGGCTAAGGACTTATCAACAACCCGGTATAGGAGTAACCAGACTAAGGTTGCTAGGAGAATTATGTGATAACTTTATGATCAGCCTTTTTTCTTTCTAATAAAGCAGATATCAATTACGATCGTCATTTTTGATCTGGTACGTAACTGCATGATAATGATCACAACAAATTCTGTAGCCATCATTTTTATGCTATTAAAAGGATGAGTCTTGAACAGTGTCTTCTCACAAGTCAAAACAAAGATGGTTCAGTTAAAAGGGAACTCCATACATTAGCTCTCCATAATACACTGCGTGTCAACACTATATAACAAAGCAGAGTTTTGTGTGAAGAATTTTTGCTTCATTTGAGCAGAACACTGAACACTACCAGATTTTTTCCATAAGTGTGTGGGGGGGGGGAGAAAAAAATTGAACTAAGATCAGCAACCAATGTGGATATGTATAACACTAAAAGTCTTGATACTACATTACAGCAATACTGTGGTAGTTTTTACTCAGGTGATGGTTATCATTCAGATCTGGGACTTCCTTTAAAATGTGTCAATACTTTTCAATTCTAGTTTGGAAAAAAAAAAAAATTAAGAAACTTCACATGAAAAGCTATGTGCATTTATAACAATATCATGGTATGAGTGGTACTTCTGAGATGGATTAACTTCTGTATGAAGTAAGAAGTGAGGCCTAAGAAACAGCTGAAAATCTAAAGAAAACAATCATGCATGACTGACTGTAAGTCTCTTACTGAGGAATTTTTTTGAGACAACACAGGGCTTGTGCAAAACACGAAAAGGTACATTTAAAGTACTTACATTTTCTATGTTCTCTTAAAATTATTCATGGATATAAAATCCAGCAACAATAATAGAACAAATATGCCAAAGTGTCACACTCTGCAGACAAATCCTAACTTGTTACTTGCACTAACAAATTAAAAGGCATGGCACTGAGGTGGCTTATGATTGCACAACACCTGTAGTAAGTTTTGTAAAAATCAGTCAACTGGTTCAAATGTTGAAATGGTAGCAAATATGCTTGCATGTCACCCCCTACACCAATTATATAATATTGTGGAAAGTTTCCCACTGTTTCATGAGTGCACAAGGGGGGACCCAAAAATAAGCAGAATTTAAATGTGGCGCGCGAACTAGAAGTAGTTGCACGATGGCCTCTAGGTGTCACAAGTCAACATAATATTCTAGCCGTCTGCCACGTGGCGTCAATCTAGGTTGACTGTTATTGTTGTTGTGGCCTTTTTTTCTAAGTGCTTGCTAGGAAGTAAGGTGATTTTTATGATGGCTGATAATAAAGAACAAAGAGTGTGCATGAAGTTTTGTTTTCTGTTAGGGACATCAGCTGCTGAAAGTGTTTTAATGCTGCAAGAAGCTTTTAAGGTAGATGCTTTAAGTAAGACTCAAGTGTATGAGTGGTATTCAGGTTTCAAAGGGGGTGAAATGTCATGTGAGGACCAGCCAAGATCTGGCCGACCTTCAACTTGCCAAAATGATGAAAATCTTGAAAAAATTTGCAATGCAATCAATGCAGATCATCATCGGATCACTGAAGAGATTTCTGAGATAACTGATTTGTCCTGAGTTCATGTCAGCGAATGTTAATGGAAGATTTGAATATGAAATGTGTTTTCGCAAAATTCATTCCTCGGTTGTTGACAGAGGATTAAAAAAACAATCGTTTGAATGTTTGTTACAATTTAATGGAACAAGTTGGAAATGCCCCACAGATTCTTTCTAAAGTTGTGACCAGAGATGAGACTTGGTGCAACGGTTGTGACCTGGAAACAAAACAAGCATTGAGCCAATGGAAAACTCCTAATTCTCCAAAAGCAAAGAAGGTCCAACAGGTTCAATCAAATATTAAGATCATGTTCATTAGTTTGTTTGATGCTAATGGAATTGTGCACAAAATTTGTTCCTCCTGGACAAACTGTGAATCAACAATTTTATTCGAAGTTGTTGAAAAGATTACGTGATAGTGTATGGAAAATACGACCAGAATGTGGAGCAGTGTTGATTTGTTCCTTCATCACAACAATGCCCCTGCCCACACGGCCTTGAGTGTGCAGTAGTTTTTGGCAAGAAACAACATGACAGTTATCCCTCATCCTCCCCTTTCACCCAACCTTACGCCATGTGACTTTTTCCTGTTCCCTCCTATGAAAGGCCAGGTGAAAAGGAAACTTATGCAGGTGTCAGCGAAGTAAAAAAGAAAATGCTGGAGGTCTTGAACATCAGCATGGAAGAGTTCCAGAAATGTTTCAGCAGTGGGAAAACACTGGTACAAATGTATCAAGTCAAAAGGAGAGTACTTTAAAAGAGACTAGAGTTATAATAGTATAAAGCCTAACAAACCATTTGAAAAAAATAATTCCGGTTATTTTTGGGTCCCCCTCATATGTTTGAACAGCTCTATGCATGTACGTCAAGTACTTCCATCTCAAGACATATGCTAGTTGGAATATGGAGTGCCGACTTTCTTTTCCAAGATATGAGACAGGCACAGGGGGTGGGTTACCAATACCATCATGACTTTGCTCACTAAAACAAGAAGCACAAAAACCATTCAAAAATCCTGTGCAAGTGGGAGTGGACCAGTACTGAGTATGTGTACGGCTATTTTTTGTGATGCCAACCACACTTCCTAGACATACTGAGCTGGCTGTATACAGCCTCCACCACTGGAAGTATTAGTGGTACAAACATTTAAGCAAAGGAAGTCATAACCAGGTAGGAAGTAATCATTATAACAGAAGTACCAGAAAAAACCTCCAGTCTATACTTTTTCATACATAGAACGTTAAGAAATTTACAATTTTTTTTTTTTTTTGCTGAATGAATTTCTTGTCATGATACATACTTTCACCATAGACACAATATTTACAAAACGTAGCCTGTTACATTCTTGTTTTTAAGTGAGGCATCCCCATTATGTTTTATCGATATATGTCTGTAAAATTATAAAATTATAAAGTCATACACAACTCTCAATTTGTTAGAAATCTTAGTTTCATTTCTAGTCACATGTTTTGGCTCGTATATTGAGCCATCTTTAGGCTAGTCTTTAGAGTGGTTTGTTTAACCCTTTAACGCCAAATGACTTATAAATACGTCAGGCAGCAAGCCCTTTAAATAGCCAAATGACTTATATATACATCACAAACAGTGTGCTGAAGTTTGGAGGAAGTTTGTTCACTCCTATTTGGTTAACTGCTGTGGCTTGCTATGCTTCAGGACCCTTGAAGGTCAGGCTTTCATTCAGGAGCCAGATGTACCCCCTCCACCTCCTAAACCCCTCCACAAGCACCAATATATATGTAGACATTTAGTAACTGCACATTTTTTCCAGCTGACTAACATGGTTCTAATGTCCCTTGCTTCGATTATTGCTTGCTCTGGAGTTCAGTGTGGGTTGAAATATCAACACTGGCCTATGAAGCGAAAACTCTTTCGTGACCAGAAAGGATGTCAGTGGCGTACTGTACCCATATAATTCAGAGAAAAATACTGCTTAAAAATCAGAGATACACAAAAATATCAATGTTTACAGCAACAGGAGGGCCCACAGACCTGCGGCTCTTGTAGTGTTGGGGTAATCTGTAAGGGTTGTGGGGTAGTAACATGAGGCACACTATCTACTAAAAACATCTTCGGCACCCTCAAATAGCTGGAAATGCACACACAGTTATAGCGTAGCTTTAGATCTGTTTTGCACTCACTGTAGAAGATGTTCGTATCTTTAGAGGTATAATGTTTCTGCAACTCTGGCCATTCATATATGAGGTCTGTTAGAAAAGTATCCGACCGTATTTTTTTATGCGAACACCTGATGGATTATAATCTAGCGCGCTTGCATGAGCCGACCTTGAACCTTAGTGCGCATGCGTGAATTTTTTCCC
>Ga0123355_10008488_pt1 | contig 15518 bp, 9 predicted proteins | sample TergutEmb28metaG_3_FD_89872 | JGI IMG/M metagenome (GOLD analysis project Ga0123355, IMG submission 89872) | Embiratermes neotenicus P1 segment gut microbial communities from Petit-Saut dam, French Guiana - Emb289 P1 | ecosystem: Host-associated > Arthropoda: Insects > Digestive system > Gut ... | reverse complement strand
GCTCTCCATGTATTCAAACAGACGAACACGAGTGAAGATAGGTGTGATGTCGCCGAAGTTCTCTACATAAACTTCGTTGTTTGCCCTTTGACCGGGATACCAATTCAGTTCACCGAAATTATCGCCAATCACTTCTTGGTCAACATGCAAGCGACCTGCGGGCAATTGGTCTCGTGAGACTGCACGACCCCAGCCTTGCTGTGTCATGATTTGGAACGCATATGTTCCGGTGATGAAGATTAGTGCGGCGCATATGATGGCAATAACTGCTGCGCCTACTTTTTTGAGTTTCCTTGTGTTCATGACATTTCCCTCCTAATACGCTAACAATCGCTATTTATTCGTCCTTGTAAATGGTTTTTGCATACATAATAAATACATTATCAGTACATCTTTATTATACTTATATAAATAAATTTAACTACACCCCTAAGGGTGTAGTCAGTAACTTTATTTTTTAATTTTCCCTGCGCCTGCTGACAAAAATGAGCCTGTCCTACCCAACTCTCACAGGAGTCGCCTACAAAAACATAGCCATGTATAGAGGCAGACTGTCAAAATGCTCCGCCCCGCCGACATTTTTTGTTGAAAGTTTGATTCCGTGTTTTACACCGTATTTTGTAATAATTGCTTCCATGGATTTTGACTTTGTATTGTCGGCTGATTTTACTTCAATTGCAGTTGCCGTATTGTTTTGGCGTATGAAAAAGTCAATTTCTATCTTGCCGTTGTGCTCAAAATAATATAGCTTCTTCCCGGATTTAGCAAAGATATCTGCGATAATGTTTTCGTAGATAGCTCCTTTATATATACCAAGATTGCCATCGATAATATCTTCTTGTGAACCGCCTTCTAACATTGCCATAAGAATCCCTGTATCGCACATATATACTTTGAAAATATCGCTCTTAGCATTACCTTCAAGCGGAAGTTCGGGTATTGACAGGTTGTAGCAAAAGTTAATTATTCCTGCATCAAAAAGCCACATCAAGCTACCGCCGAACTTACGTGCTGTTCCGCCACGCTCGACAATGCTGTACTGAAATTTCTTGTAATCTTTTGATAAGTGCTTGGGTATGGATAAAAAACAGGCTCGAGCTTTTGTTTTTTCTGTGCCTTCGGCGTATTTTGTAATATCGTCGGTATAATCTGAGATTATTGCTTTTTGAATTTTCAGCACATTTGCAAAATTGTGAGTATTTATAAACTCATTGACTGCACGAGGCATACCGCCCACTACAATATATTCCTTAAAAAGTTCCATCAATCGCTCGTGTATGGCAGGTGGGACAGTCTTCTTTTGGTCAAAATATTCTTTTAGGTCGTCGATAGATTCAGGCAACATACCGTTAGCCCATAGAAATTCCTCAAAGTCAAGAGAATGCATTTCCAGGTATTCTACATAACCAACTGGATATGATGGTACATCTTTGTAATTGATTCCAAGCATTGATCCGGAGGCGATTATGTCAAAACGCTTATCCTGAGCTAAAAATTTAAGTGCTGTGCGAGCACGAGGGCAGTCTTGTATCTCGTCAAGAAAAATAAGCGACTCGCCGGGTATAAGCTTTGCGCCGGGAACACGCAGAGAAATTTGCTTTATAAGGGTCATAGCATCTAAGTCGCCGTCGAAGATGGTCTTATACGCCGGATTTTGAACAAAATTTATGGAAACAAAATGTTTGTAGTTCTCACGGGCAAACAGCTCGATAATGAATGTTTTGCCGACTTGTCTTGCGCCCTTTACCAGCAAACATAGTTTGTCACTGCGTTTTTTCCATTGCACAAGATTGTCATATATTTTTCTTTTAAGCATAAATATGAACATTCCTTTCGTAAATCCTTAGGCACAAAACAACCATGAAATAGGAATGGTCATTTCGTGCATCTCTCGCGGTTTCCCGAAGGGAGAGCGAGTGGCACATGCCCTTGGTTTTAGTTTGAATTCTTTCAAACTGATACACCTCTCATTTATTTCAGTGCTGATTATACACCGGAAACACGAGGAAATCAAGACTGAGTGCAGATTTTCCCCGCGAATAATGGAGTGGCAATGCAGATTTTCCCCGCGAATAATGGGGTGGTGATGCAGATTTTTCCCGCGAATAGGGGATTTGTAGCAGTCAAGAAAAATAGTATCTTGCGCTTATTTTTAAACACTGCCTGTTTTTGCTCACTGCTTGTTTTTGCTCACTGCTTGTTTTTGCTCACTGCCTGTTTTTGCTCACTGCCTGTTTTTGCTCACTGCCTGTTTTTGCTCACTGCCTGTTTTTGCTCACTGCTCGCTTTTTATTTACCCAGCAATTCCATAAATTGCACACCGGTTATGTTTTCATTCTCAAGCAGATATTCTGAAATTTTGTCTAATGCCGCTTTATTTTCATTAAGAAGCTCATGTGCCTTCTGCTGACAGTCCAGTAAAATCTGCCGTACTTCATTATCAATAAGCGTTTCTGTTTCGGCAGAGCAATTTTTTACACTTCGTCCGTCCAGATAACGATTTTGCACACTTTCCAAGCCCATCGGTCCGATTTTATCGCTCATGCCGTATTGTGAAACCATACCGCGGGCGAGGGCTGTTGCACGTTCTATATCATTTGACGCACCTGTTGTCACCTCGCCAAACTGTATAATTTCTGCTGCCCGGCCTCCCAGCAGCGATGTTATCTGAGCGAGCATTTCGCTTTTTGTCATCAAGTAACGTTCTTCTTCGGGCATATTCATCACATAACCGAGGCTTCCCATTGTTCGCGGTACTATTGTTATTTTTTGCACGGGTTGACTGTTCTTTTGCAAAGCACTGACCAATGCATGCCCCACTTCATGGTACGCTACCATGCGGCGTTCGTTCGGATTCATCACACGGTCTTTCTTTTCCTTCCCGGCGATAACCACTTCAACAGCGTCCATTATATCTTTTTGGCTCACGGTCATGCGATTATCTTTTACGGCAAGCAGTGCACCTTCATTGACCATGTTCGCAAGGTCGGCACCTGTCGCGCCCGATGTTGCAAGAGCTATTTCGTGAAGATTCACACTTTCATCTACTTTGACATTTGCAATGTGTACCTTCAAGATGGCTTCACGGCCAAGCAAATCAGGTTTTTCGACGATGACCCGCCTGTCAAAACGCCCCGGTCTGAGAAGTGCTTTGTCCAAAATCTCAGGTCGATTCGTTGCGGCAATAACAACTATGCCTTTTTCGCTTGAAAAACCATCCATCTCGGTAAGAAGTTGATTTAGGGTCTGCTCCCGCTCATCATTGCCGCCCATCTGATTGTCACGGCTCTTTCCTATGGCATCAATCTCGTCAATAAAGATTATGCAGGGCGCATTTTTCTTCGCTTGCTCAAAGAGGTCGCGCACACGAGATGCTCCGACACCTACATACATTTCTATAAATTCACTGCCTGAAATTGAGTAAAATGACACCCCTGCTTCACCTGCAAGTGCTTTTGCAAGCAGGGTTTTTCCTGTGCCCGGAGGTCCGACAAGAAGTGCCCCTTTGGGCTGTTTCGCCCCGATTTGTTGATATTTTTCAGGATATTTCAAATAATCTGCAAGTTCGGCAAGGCTTTCTTTCGCTTCATCACAGCCTGCGACATGCGCAAATTTTACGCTTAAATTCTTCTCAAGTGTATATTCTTTCGCTTTGCTCTTGCCGACATTCATCATGCCGCCGCCTATTTTGCCCATGAGCCTACGACTTATGAGTATAAACAGCAGATACATTACCAAGACAGGAACTATCCAACTGAATATGAAGCCGAGTATTGCCGAGCCTGTCGGTGGTAGGTTTCTGTAAAAATTTACATTATGCTCACTCAGTCGCTCGACAAGAGTGGGGTCATCGATCCGAACTGCGACCAACATACTGTCGGTTGTCAGCACGGCTTGCCTTTCGTCCGTTGCATCACGTCCGTATGGGTAAATGATTGCCTCTATTTCCGGAAGGCTTGCATCGCTTCTTAATGTAATTCTTATCACATCTTCATCTATTCGAACTCTGTCTATATACCCATGTTCAGCCAACCTGATAAATTGCCCGTATTCGATTTGATAGTCACCGGGCGCTCTGCTCATAATTGCAAGATTTATGAGGAAGTTTATAAGAAATATTACTGCTATTATATTGAAAATATTTGGTCTTTTGGGCGATTTCAAAGAGGGATTTCCGTCATCTTTTCCCGGTTGATTGTCACCACCCACATTATTTGGATTTGACTGCTTTAATTCGTTGTTTGTGTTTGTGTTTTTGTTATCAGATTCCATTTGTGATACCTCCTATCACTTAGTTCCCTTCGAATAGATGCCGCATAGGTGATTACTCGTTGACTGGTTTAATCAAAATTGGCTGTAAATGCCTCCTTTCGCTACGAGAATCAGATGTATTATTTTGCTTATAAGTATAACATGGGCGATGTTGTTTGTTCGTGAATTTTTTGAAAAGACGACCGCACAACAAACTGCTGATGATGTTGGCACATGTAGCCTGCTTTATTTTTTATTTTCCCTGCGCCTGCCGGCAGCAATATTAAAGCAACATTAAAACAATTAAATTACATTTCGATTTTCATTATATTACGGCATTTGCTATTGTGCTTTTTCACATGTTCCTTTATTCTCTTTAAGGATCAAAAAATATGAGGAGAACAATAAATGGAAAAAGCACAGTTTTATTTTACCCAAGCACGCAGGAAGTTAGCCATTCGACGAAACTCCGGCACACAATTCGCCCAAAATTCGGGCAGAATCTTCGCACTCATGCTTATAGCGTTGATTCTAATTATGCCGATTTCGACTGCGTACGCAACAGAGCCTATTGCCCCCGGCTCCGATGACCTGACGGAAACAGTAGGTATTGAGCCTATAAGTCTCGATTTATTCGGCTCTGCCGGCATGACCCCTACAGGGATTCCACTGTCTGAAGTCGGCGACAGACTCGATGCACTGGTCGCAGAATATATGAATGAATCTACACCCGGCGCCGCGATTACTATAGTTAAAGACGGTGAAATCGTGTTTTCACGTGGTTACGGATATGCCGATACACAGCGCCGAATCCCGGTTGACCCCGCCGCAACTGTCTTTGAATATGGCTCAATCGGCAAATTATTTATCTATGTATCAATCATGCAACTCGCAGAACAAGGTTTATTGGATTTAGATGCAGATATTCATACATATTTACCCGATGATTTCGCACGGGAACTTAATTTCGAAAAAACCTTCACCTTGCGTGACCTCTTAAATCACTCTGCGGGGTTCGGAGAGTTCTTCTTCAATCTCTTTATGGATTCACATACCGCTTTGGGTGATTCTGTATTGCGTGACGGTTTGCTGATGAGTCAGCCCGCTCAAATCTTTGAGCCGGGTACATTCAGCTCATATTCAAACTTCGGAAGTGCGCTTGCCGCTTATGCCGTGACATATGTCAGCGGCTTGGACTTTACTGCATACGAGCGCACAAATATTCTCGATATCATCGGAATGTACAACACGAGAAATCAACCTGATTGGATAAATGACAATTACTACATTCAATCTCAAGCAATAGGTCATGCGCCTGATGGAAGGGGCGGATTTATAGAAATGCCTTGGGCGATTATTCCGATATATCCCGCAGGGGCATTGCGAGGCACAGCGGAAGACCTTGCACGATTTGCTATGGCATTAACCCCGGAACACGGCGCATCCGGTCCGCTCTTTAACAGTCGCAGCACATTAGACCTGATGCTCAGCCCAAGCTATTCCGACCCGAATGTTATGAGAGGAACGCTTCATGGATTTATGAGCTACGACAGTATCTTCCCTGCCATCGGTCATGGCGGTGGAACAGCCGGGTTTTCAACCGAGGTTGTTGTATTGCCTTCGGAAAGGTTCGGCGTTGTTGTGCTTACTAATGCCGTAGGTGCTAATGCTTTTAACGACAAGGTGTTGGATCTGCTGATCGGAAACAGCAGAGATGCTGTTGTTTCGCACCGGGGCGATTTGCCCGATGTCGCGAATATGGCGGGTAATTTTGTAATGTTGCGCCGTCATGAGGGCAATGTGATGGAGCCTCTTAATTTCATACTCGGCTCAAATGCGACTGTTGAAGCTATCGGCGAGGACACCATATCCGTAAGCGTAATGGGCATGTCGATTATTTACCGGCAAGTAGAGCCATATGTTTTTAGACTGATATCATCAGATGCCCCGATTGCTCGTATGGCTTACGAGATTCGTGCCGTAGTGGAAAATGGTGAAATCGTCGGACTTTCAATGAGTGGTCCATTTGATTTAACCGTAGAGACTTTTGGTCAGAGCATGACAGCTTTTATGATAAATGCTTCTATACTCGGTATAATTACTTTGTTTTTCTTAGTGATGAGTATAATTGTTTTTATAAGATTTTTGCAAAGACGAGGCAGTGGCACTTCCACCTTCACCCATCTTAGCAACGGCTTAATGCTTGGCGGTGCGCTGATTGGGCTTAATTACCTTCTTGCGGTATTTCGTCTTGCAACATCTGCACCTTTTATCGCAACGAGTATGGTGATGACGCATGTTTGGATAAATTATATTCTTGTCGCACTGGCTTGTATCTTGCTTATTGTTTCCCTTGTGATTTTGGCAAAACAACAAGTTCGCACCGGGCGCAAAGTGCTCTTTGTTTTGACTGTTGTATTCTTGGCAATGTTAATCTTTGTACTTTGGAACTTTAACTTCTTTGTGATTATGTAAAGTGGAGTATAGCAAACGAAAATACCTGAGCTATTGCCTAAAACTTGGCTTGACCAGATGCCCGGTTTATGGTAAAATCGCAACGCTGTGCGGATACAATATTCTGCGCAGAGAAGGCATATATCTTATAGGAGGAAAAAATGAAAAAAATACTTGCATTACTATTGGCAATGACCCTACTTGTCGTTGCACTGGCTGCTTGTAGTGGGGAAATAAATGAGCCCCCTCCAGCGGCTGAAGCACCCACCGAGGCACCGGCTGAAGCTCCGGCAGTAGAAACACCGCCCGAGGCTCCGGCTGAAGTTCCGGCAGTAGAAACACCGCAGCCACCGGCAGCCGGGCAAAACTACCAAGCAGACATAGTTGTAATCGGCGCCGGCGGTGCCGGTATGGCTGCTGCGTTGCAGGCATACCAAGACGGAGCGAGAAGCATTGTTGTCTTGGAGCAAATGCCGATGCCGGGCGGAAACACACTCCTTGCAACCGGAGGCATGAATGCTGCGGGATCAAGATACCAAAACCCTGATGACGAAGACACTCCTGAACTAATGACTGCAGACACCATGGCAGGTGGCGGATACCTCAACAACGAAGAGCTGGTTCGGATTTTGTCCGAGCGCTCTGCTGATGCAGTACATTGGCTAAACGACGACTTTGATGCGGGTCTTACAAGAGTCGGACGTGCCGGTGGCGCAAGTGTTCCCCGTACACACCAACCTGCAGCCGGAACAGCTGTTGGCCCTGCAGTTGTAATAGCTTTAAGTCGCGCTTTAAGTGCAGCGGAAGTTCCGGTTATGTTAAACACACTGGTCACTGAGATCGTACTAAACGACAATGGTGAAGTTACAGGTGTCGTAGCAGTGAGAAACGGCGCAACAATTCAAATCGACGCAACTGCAGTTATTCTTGCAACAGGCGGATTCGGCGCCAACCCTGAAAAATTAGTTAGATGGGATCCGGCACTGGAAGGCTTTGGCACGACCAACCACGTTGGCGCATCCGGCAGCGGAATTGAAATTGCGGAGGCTATTGGCGCAAATCTAATTGATATGCGTGAAATCCAAACCCATCCAACAGTACACCCCGAGACCTCCATCATGTACACAGAAGCGATGCGCGGTGAAGGTGCGATTTTGGTAAACCTTGCTGGTTATCGTTACGTAAATGAGCTGGATACAAGAGATGTCGTATCTGAAGCTACATTGGCACAAGACGGTGGCGTTGGTCTCTTGCTATTTGATACCAGAATTAGGGAAACGCTTGCTGTTATTGAAACCTATATCGCTTCAGACATCATTGTAGAAGCATCATCAATTGCGCAGCTGGCTGAGCAGCTCGACATTGACCCCGCAGTTTTAGAAGCGACAATAGCAACTTACAATGCTGCAGTAGCTGCAGAAAACGATGCAGAGTTTGGACGTACAGCTTCTATGCACCAACTGGTTGGTCCTAACTTCTATGCGGGCATTACTGCCCCTGCGGTTCACCATACAATGGGCGGTGTTGAAATCAACGCATCTGCAGAGGTAATAGACACAAATGGTGCTGTAATCACAGGGCTCTTTGCTGCCGGTGAAGTCGTCGGTGGTATCCACGGTAACAATAGGCTAGGCGGAAGCGCCGTAGCGGACATTATTGTTTTCGGGCGTATTGCAGGAACCAGTGCTGTTGAGTTTGTTAGAAACACAACCGGGCTGTCAGAGCCAACAATTACACTAGCTGAAGCTGCAAACGGTATCGGCGATGGTGTACAAGGCGACTTTGATGATGGCGTATTTGAAGGTGTGGGTCGTGGTTACAACGGTGACGTCAGTGTTCGTGTTACCGTAGAAGGCGGAAACATAGTATCCATAGTAATGTTTGACCACCTGGAGACACCGATTATCTACGCGGCGGCTGAGAGTGGAGTTGTATCGGCAATGATTGCATCTCAAAGCTTAGATGTAGACACTGTTTCCGGCGCAACGATTACCAGTGAGGCGACCATAGAAGCAGTGAGAGATGCACTTGGCAGATAAAAAATATCTTGCTCAGTAAAGTTCAACGCTTTTAAGTGAATAAGTAACCCCCCGGCTTAGCCGGGGGTTTACTTTATGCCACCACCCATTTTGCCCATTAGCCTACGACTTATGAGTATAAATAGCAGATACATTACCAAGTTATAACATCGTTATAGGAATAGCTCTATCACTCCCACAAACTGTAACAAGGTTGTCATACATGCATACAACCCCGCCCTGCCCTCGCTTGACTGCTCCGATTTTATCAAGAATGGAAAATTTTTCTACGTCAGATTTTTTTGGATCGGCGTGCTTTTTGATTTCAATCGGATACAGCGTGCCTCCCTCTTCTATAAGCAGGTCAATTTCATTCCCATCACGGTCACGATAGAAGTAGAGAGGTATGTCCAAAATCCCTTTATTTGCATAACCCTTTATGATTTCGCTGATTACAAAAGTCTCAAAGAACGCACCCGACATAGCACCGGTTTTCAGCACGTCCACCGTATTCCAGCGAGTAAGATACGCCGCCAAACCCGTATCGAGGAAGTAAAGTTTCGGCGTTTTGACTGTGCGCTTTGTGATGTTGTTATGGTATGGCTGTAGTAAGTAAACTAAATTCGACGTCACCAAAATCGAAAGCCAACGCTGGGCTGTGGGCTGACTGATTCCCACATCTCGGGCAAGAGAAGCTACATTTAAAAGTTGCCCTGTCAGGCTTGCAACTATAGTCATAAACTGTAAAAATTTTAATTCATCTCCAACCTGCGCTAAATCCCTAACGTCTCGTTCGATGTAGGTTGTAACATATCCTGCGTAAAATGCTCTCCAATCAAATGTCGGATTAGCACAAAGTTCAGGAAAGCTACCACGATGAATCATTTCCCAAACATCGGAATACGGAATATCAGACTGTTCCTTCACTCGATTTGCAAAGTACTCGTCAGTTGGCAAGAAAGGCTCTCGAAAAGCTGTGCCGCACCGTTCCCGCAAAGACAGCCCCAATAAATTGAGAATACCAAGTCTTCCGGCTAAGGACTCGCTCACGTTTTTCATCATGGTAAATTGCTGAGAACCTGAGAGAAAAAACTGCCCCTTTTTTTTGTCTCTGTCTAAGATTATTTTGATTTGCGGAAACAGATTCGGCGCATACTGCACTTCATCAACGAACACAGGCGGGGGATTGTCTTTGAAAAAAGTGTTGCTTTGCTCAAATGCGCTTGCAAGTTGAATCTTATCGTCCAGAGTTACATACCTAGCAGTATCTGCAACTTCTTGGAGAAGCGTGGTTTTACCCACTTGCCTCGCCCCGGTTACCAATATTGCCCCAAACATCTTTGATAATTTTATAATTGTCTCATCTGCGTGGCGTTTATAAAGCATGCCTAACACCTCTTTCGGCTATATTAACATCCAATGTTAATATAGCCGAAAGAGTGTTCTGTTGTCAAGGTTGATTTTTTTATGAAGTCACTGCTTTTTGCATTAATTTAACGATAAACGTTAAATTTTTCTTGACTTATTTGAATTAATGCATTATTCTTTTGTTATTCTAAAAGGCACATAGCGAAAGGAATGATTCATTTACTATGATTATTATAAGACTGGATAGAGTATTGGCAGACAGAAAAATGCGCCTTAACGACTTGGCCGCAGAAGTCGGAATATCAAATGTAAATCTGTCTTATTTGAAAACAGGAAAAGTCAGGGCTGTTCGCTTTTCTACATTAGATGCCATTTGTAAAGCTCTAAAATGCCAGCCGGGTGATATTCTCGAATATGTTGACGGCGAAGATGAGGCTGAGTTTTCAAATTAGCTGTAGAAATTTATTTTCACAAGCAGGAGGTAATGACATTTGCAATTTATTATTAACTTGGTTCTTCGTGTCGGAATAATAGAATTATTTTCTATATTCTTCGTGCTTTTAAATATCTTTACATTCTTTCTGTATGCTGCAGACAAACAAAAATCCGCTAAAAGCAATCGACGGATAAGCGAAGGCATATTGATTTTTTTCACCTTGATATGCGGTGGAATCGGGGCACTTCTGGGCATGTGTTTTTTAAGGCATAAAACAAAGAGCGGAAAATTCAGATTTGCGGTAGCAATAGGCTTGATTATCGCTATTATTCCGATAATTCATATTGCACACAGTCTCACACTGGACAGAATAATTCGCTATGTGGAAATTGAGTTTATATCTGAAAATTGGCCGCCTGAATTAGACGGCTATCGAATCGCATTTATGACAGATACGCATGTTATAACGGACGAATCAATGAGGCAAGTCGCCGAGGAATTAAATAAGCGAAATATTGATTTACTGCTTCTGGGCGGAGATTTTTCCATGAAGAATGCTCACTATCAAGGAACTTTGAGGGAGATAGCGCAAATACATACAAAAGACGGCATTTTTGGTGTAGAGGGTAATCATGATGATTTCGGACTGCTTTTCAGAGCAAAAATGCAGTATGGGATAACGCCACTTGATAACAGCGGAATGCACATTCGAGAGGGATTTTTCCTTGCAGGTGTTTCTGATTTGTGGAACAGAAATCCGGATGTCAGCGAAGCGGTTGAGGGTGCGTTTGCAGATGATTTTGTCCTGCTTCTCTCACACAATCCTGATGTTTCTATGCAGCAATCCACGGACGGAATTGATTTAATTATTTCAGGTCATACACATGACGGGCAAATCACCTTTTTCGGATTTCCAATGTATTTGTTGCGCGGAAGCATAACTGATTACGGAACTCGATTTTCTCGCGGGTTTACCGATTCGGCGGATGGAGTTCCGATATTTACGAGCAGCGGTATCGGGGTTTACTATGAAATACCACGGATATTTGCAAGACCTGAGGTTGTTATATTTACCATGCGGAGTCATCCGGTGTAGTGTATCACTGCACTAGGAATATCGAGATAAAATATTTTCCGCAATAGATTTGATTTCGGCTACGATATCAGGCGGCTCTAACACCTTGACTTTGTCGCCGAAACCAAGCAACCACCCTATAATGTACTTTCGGTTAGTAAAGTCAATTTCAAAATATAACCCTTCGTCTGTTTCATAATAACTATCAAGTCCATAAGCTTCAATAAGCTGATGTTTGGTTGACTTGTCAAACAGTGCTTCTAATTTATCCTCACCGATTAAATGACTGTTAAAATCACGTTTTTCGGGCGGAATATCACGCATCTCAAATTGCTGCTTACACTCCGATAAGTTCCACAGCCGATTTAACTTAAACATTCGCCAGTCATCACGCTCCGGGCAGAATCCGAACACATACCATGATGTCCAATGAAAAATAACGACATATGGCTCTATGCATCTATGACTTTCGCCCTTGTCGTAATAGTAATCAAACTCTATAAGCCGTTTTGTGGAGATAGCTTGTTTTATGGTCTCGATTTTGGCTGTCAGCTCTCCTTTGTAATAAGAGCCGAGGTCTATAACAACAGGTTCATGCATGGAAATAACTGCATCGGAATTGGCACCCAGTTTGTCCAAAGTGCGCTCAATGCGTGACTTTTCCGACACACTACCAAGACCTTTTAATGCTGCGACGATTCCCGACAACTCCCCTGCTGTTAAAACGTGTTTATCCAGTTTGAATCCTTCCGCTATGGATATCCCTCCGCCTGTGCCTTGATGAGTAACAATCGGAATTCCCGCCATGCAGAGTGAATCAATATCTCTGCCGATTGTGCGTCGGCTGACTTCAAACTTTTCGGCTAGGTATGGGGCAGTTACTCGGTCGTTTTGCAAGAGAATGGTCAGTATACCCAATAAGCGGTCAAGTTTCATATTGTATAAACGCTCCTCTTTGATTTCTCTGAGTAAATTCGATTATACTAATTATAACATGACAGCGTACAGTCGTGTTTATTTTCATGTCAAAAATTTTGTGCACCACATGGTTTCTTGCGAGAAATTTTGCGGAAAATCTATTGACAATGGAATTTCAAAGGAGTAAAATAACAAGCAATCGGGTGGTTGCCGTTACAGCGGCGACTGCTCCCTAATGTTTTTGGACTTGAGAGAGAGCCGACTCGCTATCACCCTTTAGGTGGAGGATTTTGGTTCTTTCTCGCTTTTTTGCTATTGGAAAAATTTTGTGTTATACTTAATTTTAATAGTAAATAAAGATTAATAGGAGGTGCAGTTGTTTGCTGTGGGTAAAGGACACAATTAGTGAAGTATTGCAAAAGCTGGAAGTAGATCCGGCGAAAGGATTAAGTTTAAGCGAAGTTAGCGCACGTCAGCAAAAATACGGGCTAAATGAATTTGAGGAAGAAACAAAGGAAACTCTGTTGCAAAAAATCTTGCATCATCTATCCGAAATCCCTACTCTTATTCTTATCGCTGCTGCGCTGATTGCAGGTTATATGGCTATTTTCAATCCCCCTGACACAATTGGCAGAGGCTGGCCGAAGGTCATAGTAATCATGTCAATAGTCGTAATAAATGTCTGCTTGGGGATTTATCAAGAAAGCAAAGCCGAAAAAGCGTTAGATGCACTAAAGAGGATGAACTCTTTTAAGACGACTATAATACGTGACGGCACAAAGCAAATCGTAGATGCAATCGAGCTCGTCCCCGGCGACATTATCGAGCTGTCAGCAGGCGATGTCGTTACCGCTGACTCCAGATTGCTCACATCCAGCAGTCTCCAGGTAGACGAGTCCGCTCTCACAGGCGAAAGCCAGCCTGTCGATAAAGACCCTGATGAGGTCATAGAGGAAACTGTGCCTCTAGGTGACAGACTTAACATGGTCTATTCAGGTTGCCTTGTAACTAACGGCACAGCGACTGCAGTAGTTGTCGAAACAGCGATGGAAACGGAAATGGGCCGCATCGCTCAGCTTCTCAATACCACGCAGAAGCTGAAAACTCCGCTCCAAAATCGCTTAAAGCAACTCGCTAAGCGCATCTCTGTACTTGCTCTGATTGCAGGTGCCCTGATGATAGCTTTCGGGTATATCTTCCACTCAATCGACCCTATCACAGGCAATCCCCGTGCATTCGTTGATACACTCATCTTAGGTGTCGCATTAGGTGTTGCAGCTGTTCCTGAGACACTCCCGATTATCGTAACTATGGTGCTTTCATACGGCGTATACAACATGGTCACAAAAAATACTATCATACGCCGTATTCCAGCCGTTGAGACTATAGGCAATACATCTGTTATCTGCTCTGACAAAACAGGCACTCTCACTCAAAACAAAATGAAGATCCAACAAGTCTGGCATGTGAGACATGAGCCTATATCCGTTAAAGAAAAAGAAAACTTCAATATCGACCAAAGAATGCTCGTCGAGCTTCTTGCATCTTGCAGTAATGCTACAATCGAAGCATATGGCGACGATAATGAAGAACATGTCATAGGCGACCCAACCGAGATAGCGATAATCCGGTTGCTTCACGACCTTAACCTCGACCGGGTTAAAGCGGAAAGGGATTACCCAAGAGTGTATGAACTGCCTTTTGATTCGGGGCGCAAACGTATGACTACCGTTCATCGCACCGAAGAAGGCTACATTGCGGTTACAAAGGGTGCATTTGATCGTCTCCCTGTCGATTGGGATTCCGAACTTCACAAGAAGGCCCTTGAAATTCATGATGCATATGCTGCTAAGGCTCTGCGTGTAATTGCAATTTCCATTAAGAAATATGACGAGAAGCCTACCGACTTAAGTATGGAAGCCCTCGAAAGCGGACACGAGTTCAGGGGCATGGTCGGTATGATTGACCCACCAAGACCAGAAAGCACACAGGCGGTATCAGAGGCAAGAGATGCCGGAATCAAGACAGTTATGATTACGGGCGACCATATCGTAACTGCCGCCGCCATTGCAAAAGAAATCGGCATCATGCAAGAGGGCGACAGAGCTGTAGCGGGGTCTGAACTTGCCCAAATGAGCGATGATGAGCTTATGAGTTCTGTGCGTGACATCTCAGTTTATGCACGTGTCAGCCCGGAAGATAAGACCCGCATCGTCCAAGCATGGACTGCTCACGGCGAAGTCGTCGCCATGACAGGCGACGGTGTAAACGATGCTCCCGCTCTCAAAGCCGCAGATGTCGGTGTTGCAATGGGAATAACCGGAACAGAAGTTTCTAAAAATGCAGCTGATATGATTATAACAGACGACAACTTCGCAACCATAGTCGATGCCATCTCTGTCGGTCGTACTGCATATGACAATATCAGAAAGACTATCGCATTTCTTCTTAGCGTTAACTTCGCCGAGATATTCATTTTGCTTGCAGGTATGCTGGTTGTCGGCGTATCGCCTCTGCTTGCATTGCAGATTCTGCTCATAAATGTAGTATCTGACGGTATCCCCGGATTTTTCCTCGCTTTTGAAGCTCCTGAGTACGGCGTGATGAAACGGATGCCTCTTAAGAAAAACGCAGGCATATTCTCCGCAGGGCTCGGCATAAAGATCGCTCGTGGTGCAATCTGCTTCTCGATTTTGACATTGGGCGCATTTTTGCTCGGTTCATACGTCCTCCCTGCCCCACCCGGATTTACACCCGGTTACAGCGGTGCATTTTATGACATAGGAATCAGCATGGCATTTGTCGTTCTGTCATGGGCATCGGTCATAAACATATTCAATGTGCGCAGCGAGCTGTCTATATTCAAGGTCAATCCAATGGCAAACAAAGGACTCTTTTTCGCCGCTATCGGCACAATCCTTTTCACACTGTTTGTTGCCCTCGTGCCCCCTGTCGCAGAAGTATTTGATGTAAGCACAGGACTGTCAGGCACGCATTG
>Ga0123355_10008487_pt1 | contig 15519 bp, 14 predicted proteins | sample TergutEmb28metaG_3_FD_89872 | JGI IMG/M metagenome (GOLD analysis project Ga0123355, IMG submission 89872) | Embiratermes neotenicus P1 segment gut microbial communities from Petit-Saut dam, French Guiana - Emb289 P1 | ecosystem: Host-associated > Arthropoda: Insects > Digestive system > Gut ... | reverse complement strand
CTCTTAGCGGCAGGCAATACATTACACCCCTCAGCTGAAAGATATATTCTTGATGAATCAAATGAGTTATACTATAGTCCTGCGAACATATGGGAGATAGCAATAAAACACGGATTAAATAGATCCGACTTTTATGCAGACCCACATCTGCTATATATGTCACTTCAGAAAAGTGACTATCAGCAATTACCAATAACAGCAGAGCACACATTATTAACATCAACGTTACCGATGATACATAAAGACCCATTTGACAGAATATTAGTATCACAGTCCATTTCAGAAGACATTTCATTGCTAACTACAGACAAAATATTGACAAAATATCCCGCATCGGTAATATTGGCACAAAAATAGTGAACCTTCTACAAGACCATTCAAATTGGAACCCAATCGGAACTGGGTAATGAGTTTACCGGAAGTTTATCCGAAGTTGCTTCCGATAAACGCTTCCGATAAGGAAAGAGTTGTGGTGGATATAATGTCGAAAAATGATTATGTCACAACTGCAATAATTGCCGAACAGCTGAATATTACACAACGTGCTGCACTTGATATACTTAAAAAGCTAATAGATAAAGGTTATGTTTTAAAATCAGGTGCTAACCGTAATGCTAAATACTCTTTGAACATTGTTATTTAAAATCCACCAGACCACACGTCCATGTGGTTCGGATTTGGCACTAACTGGCGTGCCATAGACACACATATGTGAGGCTAAGAACAATACAGAACAAATGACAACTCTTGTTTCAAGGGTTGTCATTTGCTATAATAAAACATATATTTGTATAAAAAGATTAAAGCGTGCACACTATACAATTGCCTTGGTTGGTATATAGCAGGCTACAAATTAAGACTAACAATTTTGTGCTTGATAATTGCAAAAAGGAATGGTTATTGTAATGATAGAAAAAGAACTCAACCTTAAACTCGAAGCAGAGACATCGATACCCGAATATAGTGGAGTTTTACGCAGTCATATGGTAGAGATCCCTAAACAAATTGAAATGTGCGGTGGAATACGAATATTTGGCAGACTTATAAAGTCGTTGGTTTTCAGTACAGACATTGCTATAATACGCAATATCAATGCGGATGCAGTTATCGCTGTTTATCCGTTTACCCCGCAACCGATTATATCACACGCATTGATTATGGCTTCGGATATACCGGTTTTTTGCGGGATAGGTGGAGGTACTACTGCCGGTAAAAGAGTTGTGCATTTAGCCTCTTCTGCTGAGTTTCAAGGTGGTTTTGGTGTAGTACTTAACGCTCCAACTAAAAACAGAACAATCCGTGAAGTGCGTAATGTCATAGACATCCCGATAGTAGTAACGGTTGTGAATGAGCTTGACAACATAGAAGATAGAATCGAAGCCGGGACTGCGATTCTAAATGTCTCGGCTGCAGCTAAAACACCATGGTTAGTCGAGAAAATCCGTAACGAGTTTCCGCAAGTGGCTATCATTGCCACAGGTGGGCCGACTGAACAGTCAATAATTGATACGGTCAACGCAGGTGCCAACGCCATCACATGGACACCGCCAACAACCGGAGTAATCTTTGGCGAGATGATGAAAAAATACAGAAGTCTATCTGACAACAGTCGAACGATTTCATTAGCTGAATAAGTGGTTCGGATTTGACATCAACTGGCGTAGTAAAATGACTGGAGGAAAATAATGATGAGAAGAATAGTCGCAATAACTTTAGCAGTAATACTTTCGTTTATGGTAATGGGGCTTACTGTTGGGTGTGAACAACAATCTGACTTCCAAAGAGCAGAATCAATGATGAATGAAGTGCTCGATGGAATGGAAGATATTTTAGTTGATCTGCAAACTATGGCTGATGGTGGTGCTCATGCCGGAGAGCTCAGTGTTGCGTTTATGGAGTTGCATATTGAGCTTATGACGGAGATAGGATATGGATTAGAATATGATGATTTTGATTTTGAGTTGTCGGAAGAAGAAGAAAACCGCCTTGAAGAGATATTCGCAGACCGACGTGATGATATAATGGGTAGAATTAACGCGGTCATATGGGGAGAGTAGGGACAGAAATTGTAGAAACCTTAAAAGAAAAAGATTGACCAACCTATCGAATATGCATTATAATATGCATATCAATATGTATTGGAGGGTTTGTATTGTGAGAACTACATTTGACATTGATGAAAGCTTATTACAAGAAGCTCTATCTTTATCTACGACACCTTCGCAAACAAAGAAGGGTGTTATAGTTGATGCTCTTAATGAGTATGTGCAAAACCGTAAACGGAAGAACTTGCTTGATCTCGCCGGTAAAATTGAGTTCGATGATGGTTATGATTATAAAGCAATGAGAAAAAACAAGGAAGTTACGTTATGATATTGGTAGACACATCTACAGTTATTGATTTGCTAAAAGGCGAAAGCAATCCGAAAGTTTTACTATTTAACAAAATCCTTACTTCCGGAACTCCCTTTGGTATTTCAATTTTCACATATCAAGAGATTCTGCAAGGTTGCAAAGAACATGAGGCGAAAAAAATAGAAACGTATTTGAGTAGCCAAACTATATACACAGTTCCACAAACGCCGGAATTTTTTGGAGCAGTAGCAACTCTGTATAGAAAGTTTAGGTCGAAGGGCATAACAATAAGAAGTACGATTGATGTGCTGATTGCCATGACTGCAATACATGAAAATTTAACAGTCCTTCATAACGACAGAGATTTTGATTTAATGGCTTTACACGAGCCGGCATTAAAAATATTGGATAGCTAGCCCACCTGAGCACACATCATGATGGTTCAGATTTGGTATTAATTGGCGTGCCATAGACAAACAAAAGACAGCTCATTCGCACGAGTTGTCTTTTGTGGTTGTTAGTAACATAAGTGGCTACTGAGGTGTGTTACCATTTATTAATTGAATGTTCGGCAAATGCCATGAAGTCTTTTACGACAATTTCCCGGTTATCATTAAGGCGTACACGTCCGGAAAAGTGCCCGAAAAGCATATGACACTTTCTCTTTACAAATAAAATCTTCTCTTCTGTATATCGGTTATAAACAGGGGTGAATTCCATTTCAAAAGCACCATCATCTGAGGAAAAAACTTTGGGTGACATGTAGCCATCTTTCGCGAGATCAAAAGTCACCTCGCTTATTTTGTGAGCCTCGCCATTATAAAACAACATATTTTCGCTGGCAGCAGAACTGTCACCGAAGCCATATCCGATGTTGAACCCAAACAAAGCACCGTCAACCAAGCCACTGCCACTACCCCAGTACCACTCCGTGCTATATGGCCACACACCGCGTCCCCAGTCTAGTAAACCAAATGCAGAATCAGGCTCAAATGAAAACGTCTCGTCTCCAATACGCACGTACCCATTAGCCGGCATACAACTGATCTTCTCGTTGTAATAAAATTTGCGCGGAGACTCTTCAAAAGGAATAGCCATGACAATTGTGTTGTCGTGAGGCCGCATTATAGTAACCTCTGCTTCCATGGCAGGGGTTGTTGCAGTTGCGGTAGTCGAGCATTTCAAGATTCTGCGGTCCGGTTTGACATCAAAAGTAATGTCAACTCCGCCTTTAGATAAACTGATGCCTCCGTCTGATGATTCCGGCATATTAAGCGAACCGAATGGCAACAATAGCATTGTGCTCCGATCGTACCGCAAGCCATCCGCAAATCGAAAGAATGTCACTGTCAGAGTGCCTGCATAAGCAGCATGTCCAACTGTAAATTGCAAGCAATAATCATCATTGCAGACTTGATAGAAGTCCCACTCTTTGATGCGCCATGGTGGGGCTTTGATATCACCACGCTTATACTCCAGTAAAGGCTTTGTCGCATAGCCACGCTGTAAAAGAACCCCATCTTTATCAAGCAGTGATCCCGGATTTGTGATCTCATTTTGCATACGCATAAGTAGCACCTGTCCTTTCAGTGTAATTGATTCAAATACATCTTAACACAGTGTCATAGCAAGGAGCAAAATATTCTTCACAGAATATAAAAACATTACTATAATATTCTTGACGATGATGCAATTATCCTTAAAGACGTCTGCCGTAAAGTTGCATTAAAAAGCGAGAAAGGCACAAAATCTGTGACGGTTACGCTTCCGGATATGGACTATATTGGCTTTTGGCATAGACCCGAAACAGATGCGCCATATGTGTGCATAGAGCCGTGGACATCTTTGTGTGCAAGAGATGGTATCGTGGAAGATTTCTCAACACAGCAGAGTTTGATTAGCTTGGAACCAGCGAAAAATTATGTGAACGAATGGACAATTGAAATTACTTAATAATAACGGGCTATGTCATTCTGCGACTTCGCGCAGAATGACGGTGGTTCTTATAGACTATTTGACACTACACTTTAGAGTTGGATTTGACACTGTTAATTGTAAGTATCTCCCTCGCCATCTCGAGTGACTCTTTGGATGGTGGGGGAGTTTCTGTTAATTGGTAATCCAATTTACGTTCATGCCATTTGTATTCGCCGGCCTTGTGGAAGGGTAGCACATCTACTTTTTTGACATTGGTAAACGGGCGCAGATATTCTGCCAGTGCTTTAATGTCGTCAACATCGTCAGTTAGACCCGGCACCAGTACATATCGAACCCATGTTGGGGTGTTTAATTCCAAGCTAAGTTTCAGCATATCCAAAACCGGGTCAAGTTCTGCACCGGTTATTTTTTTATATAAGGCAGGGTTAATAGATTTCACATCCAGCATCAACAGGTCTGTATATGGCAGGGCACTCTTGGCGCGTTGCACCGTTGTATGTCCGGAGGTGTCCAACGCAGTGTGTATGCCTTTTTCTTTGCAAGTTTGCAAAAGTTTAGTCAAAAATTTTGTTTGCACAAAAGGCTCGCCGCCGGTAAATGTTACCCCGCCGCCGGAAGCCTTATGAAACGTGCTATACTTCTGAACTTCGTTAACAACATCTTCCACGGTACGTTTCTCGCCGTTGGTCTTCACCCAGGAGTCCGGATTGTGACAGTACAAACAGCGTAAAGGACAGCCGGAAAGAAAGACTACACTGCGTATTCCAAGGCCGTCTACCATGCCGCCGTTATATACGGAGTGGATATAGCCTGTCATTTAACACTTACCTTCCATTGCTTAAAACTTTTCATTATTACGACCATCCTTGTTTCCTTAGATTCTGCGACTTCGCGCAGAATGACGGTAGTTTTTCATAGATTATTTGACACTACCTATATCATTTCGTGGAAAGTACGATCGATAACTTCCAATTGCTGTTCTTTGGTGAGCTTGACAAAGTTTACGGCATAGCCGGATACGCGAATGGTAAGCTGCGGATATTTTTCCGGGTGAGCCATTGCGTCATGTAGGGTTTCCTTGTCAAAAACATTTACGTTAATGTGATGACCATTGCTTATAAAATAGCCGTCCAATAGGGCTACAAGGTTCGCTATTCGTGTTGTTGCGTCTGCGCCCAGAGCCTTTGGTACCATTGAAAATGTGTACGAGATGCCGTCTTGTGAATATGCATACGGGAGCTTTGCGACGGACATCATGCTTGCAAGGGCACCTTTTTTGTCTCGACCATGCATTGGGTTTGCACCCGGAGCGAAAGGTTCGCCCGCTTTGCGTCCATCCGGAGTTGCACCTGTGGCTGTGCCATACACCACGTTAGATGTTATTGTTAGCACAGAGAGTGTTGGTACAGCATCGCGGTAGAATTTTTGCTTTTCGAGTTTGGCCATAAAGGTTTTCACAACGTCATAAGCGATTCGGTCTGCACGCTCGTCGTTGTTACCATAAGTTGGTGGGTCGCCTTCTATTTCGTAGTCGATTACAAGGCCATCATCGTTACGAATGGTTTTGACTTTCGCGTACTTTATTGCTGCCAGAGAGTCTGCAATAACAGAGAGTCCGGCAATTCCGCAAGCTTGAGTACGCAGGATATCTTTGTCGTGCAGAGCAAGCTGCAAACTTTCGTAATTATACTTGTCATGCATATAGTGTATTACATTCAGAGTGCTAATATACAGTTGGGCAAGCCACTCCATCATTTGATCAAATCTGCGGTATACTTCATCGTAGTCAAGATATTCTGATGTGATTGGGGCAAATTCCGGAGCTATTTGCTCTCCGGTTCGCTCGTCCTTACCGCCGTTTATTGCATATGTCATGACTTTGCCCAAGTTGGCACGTGCACCAAAATACTGCATTTGCTTACCCAAGCGCATTGCGGATACGCAACATGCGATACCATAATCATCGCCCCAATAGCCGCGCATAAGGTCGTCGTTTTCGTATTGGATAGAGCTTGTTTTGATAGACATTTTTGCACAGTAATCTTTAAAGCCTCGAGGCAAGTTCTCACTCCACAAAACCGTAAGATTCGGCTCCGGGGCAGGACCCAAAGTGTCCAGGGTGTGAATCATACGGAAGCAGTTCTTTGTCACCAATGTGCGACCATCTTCACCCATGCCGCCAATGGCTTCCGTTACCCATGTAGGGTCGCCGCTGAACAGCGCGTTATATTCCGGCGTACGCAAGAAGCGAACCATGCGTAACTTCATGGCGAAATGGTCCATAAGCTCTTGTGCTTCGGATTCTGTTAATGTTCCGTTATTTAAATCGCGTTCGATATAAATATCCAGGAATGTTGCCACGCGGCCAAGAGAGGTCGCTGCGCCGTCTTGCTGTTTTGTTGCTGCAAGATATGCAAAGTACGTCCACTGGATTGCCTCTTTTGCATTTTTCGCTGGCTGAGAAATATCAAAACCGTATGATTTTGCCATTTGTTTTAATTGCTTTAGTGCTAAAATTTGCTCGGAGAGTTCTTCTCTTAGGCGGATGTTCTCAGACATTAGAACAGGCCAGTCTTCATCTTTTAGTTCACGCTTTTTGTCTTCAATAAGAAAATCTATGCCATATAGTGCAACACGGCGATAGTCGCCTATTATGCGCCCTCGCCCATATGCATCCGGCAGTCCGGTAATAATGCCTGACTTGCGTGCGGCGAGCATAGCATCGGTATATACATTAAAAACACCGTCGTTATGTGCTTTGCGGTGGTTGGTGTAAATATCTTCAACATGTGAGTCAAGTTCGTAGCCGTAAGACTTTAGTGCGGACTGAATAACGCGGATGCCGCCCTTTGGCATGATATGCCGCTTCAATGGCTTGTCCGTCTGTAGGCCCACTATTGTTTCAAGTTCTTTATTTATATAGCCCGGGGCATGAGAAGTTATGGATGCGGGCACTTTAGTTTCTACATCTAATACGACTTTTTCTGATTCAAGCTCTGCTAATTTGCAAACTTCTTCCCAAAGCTTGTTGGTGCGGTCTGTTGCTACCGCAAGAAACGAGTCGTCACCATGATATGGTGTCATGTTTTTTTGGATAAAGTCGCGAACATTTACCTCGCCTGTCCAGACGCCCGAGTTAAAACCGCTGTAAGCGGGGTTTAAATTCTCCATTTAAAATCACCGTTCCTATCCATGAATATGATTGTATTTTGTTTGATGCTGAATCTGTGTAATTATGCACTAACTTTCGAATAACTAATGAACATAGTATCATCAAAGTAAGTCCATTTCAAGTTGACAGAGCGAACATTCTATGATAGTTTTGCAAAAAAAGAGTAGAAAAACGAAAGGAATGACCATAATTATGAAAACTGTTGCAGAGAGATTACTTGAGTATGTCAAGTATGAAACAACTTCAAATATTGATTCAGAAACTATACCTTCGACTGAAGGGCAACTTGTTTTTGCAAAAGAGCTGGTTAAGGAATGTACGGAGCTGGGACTTTCAAACGTGAGCATGAGTGAATGGGGATATGTCTATGCCTGTTTGCCTGCGAACACTGATAAGCCTGCACCAACAATAGGGTTTATCGCTCACTTGGACACGAGTGAGGACTGCTCGGGGAAAAATGTTAATGCTCGTATTATAAAAGACTATGATGGTAATGATATTGCATTAAACGAAGAGCTTTCTCTAACTCCTTCGGAGTTCTCGATATTAAGAAGTAAAGCAGGAAAAGACCTCATTGTCACTGATGGAACAACTCTTTTGGGAGCTGATAACAAGGCCGGGATTGCGATAATTCTAACATTTGTTGAGCATTTAATAAATCATCCTGAAATTGAGCATGGGAAAATAATGGTAGGCTTTACACCTGACGAAGAAATTGGTCGGGGAGCTGATCAATTTGATGTTGAAGGCTTTGGGGCGGATTTTGCGTATACGCTTGATGCCGGAGAAATTGGTGAGTTTGAAATAGAATCGTTTAATGCCGCTCTCGCAACTGTAACCATAAATGGAAAAACGATACACCCCGGTACAGCCAAGGGTATAATGATAAACTCCGCACTATTTCTTCCTGATCTCATTGAGGCCTTTCCACCGGATGAGACTCCGGCGAATACTGAAGGTCGCGAAGGTTTTTATCATCTGCTTAGTATCAAGGCTGTGTGTGAAAAGACCGATATAACATATCTCATCCGTGACCACTGTAAAGAGATGTTTGAAAAGCGTAAGGCTTTCTTTGCTGAGGTTGTAGATAACTTAAATAAGAAGCACGGTGATGGAATGTTCTCGCTGAAGATGATAGACCAATATTTTAATATGATAGAGATATTGAAAGATCATCCTGATGTAGCAAATCTTGCCAAAGATGCTATTGCAAAAGCGGGTGTTGAAATCAAAGAAATTCCCATCAGAGGTGGTACTGATGGGTCGCGGTTGTCCTTTATGGGGCTTCCATGTCCGAATATTTTCACAGGTGGATATAATGCACATGGGCCGTATGAATTCGTCTGCATTGATGAGATGGAAAAGGCTGTTGAGGTTCTGGTAAATATAGCTGAGATGGCTGTTGAAGGTCATAAAACTACCCGTGGTGGGGTTACGAATAGAGGGGTTACAAAATGAAAAAGGCAATAGTTTTAATTCTCGCGTTGCTTATCGTATTGTCATCTGTTGGATGCGATATCCAGCGGTTGGAAGATCCGGATGTTTTTACGCCTGATTACTATGACAACAATTATCCAGAAGAATTGGATGAGCTTGATGAATCTGATGTCGAGCTGCCGGCAGTTGTCATTGAGTCGGATGTAGTCGGTTTCTGGTTATTAGAAATGACAAATTTCAGCATAATGGGATATGCTTTCGCTGAGGATGGAACGGGATATTTTTTCTCTGATCGCCCCGGTCTTGAGCTTGCCTATGGTGATATAACGGATTTAACATGGCATGTAGAAGACGGCGTACTGGCAACGCAGTGGATTAACGATGATGGAACACAGGGCGAATTACTCCACGTATATTTAGTGGATGATGATATACTTTTGATGGGAGCCGGGTTTCAGGAGGGCGAGGTGCCGCCGCCGTATATCGCTGATGGCGTGATGTTTGTTCAATACTTGCGTATGACACCGTTGCACGATGGTGAAGATTTTATATCCATGATTGAACGGACAATGGATGAACGTTCAGCTGGCTTTGCGGCAACAAATGAGTCACTACTGGGGACGTGGATTGGCTATGTGGACGATGAATTAAGAGCACTTCAGTTATTGCCTGATGGCTCCGGATATTTGTTAGTTGGTGCAGAGCTTAACGAGGCAAGAACCGAGTTGACGGATATGATGATTGTTGAGCTACTATGGTCTGCGTCTGACTCAATGTTGCGTTTTTCTCTAATTCTGTTCGACACTGTTTCAGGGGATCCGATCTACACGCCATATAGCTTCTTAATGGATGAGTTGTATGTTGGTCAGGGTGTTTATGCATACTTTGAGCCAATGTATGATGGTGAGTCGTTTGAGTCAATAATACGGCGTGTGTTTGATGAAATATTGGTTGATGCTCTAACCGGTGAGCGAGACGATCGCTTTGTCGGCGAATGGGAACAAAGTTATACCGGGAATCATAAGATATTTTTGGCTGATGGTCGTGGGCACTGGTATAGTATGCTGGGTCCTCTTGATTTCTGGTGGCGCACTGATGACGGTGTGATTACACTGGATATATTGGGTGCATCGGGTATGCCATTTGCCGCACTTATTTATGAGTACGCGGTGTATGCCGATCGGTTCTATTTCATTGAGACTGATGATGATGGGGAGCCCCATCGCTTGGATCCATATGTGAGAGTAGAATAGGCAGGTAAAGCGGTTAGAGTTTTGCGTTAATAACTAAGTGCGGCAAGGGCTGACATGCTCCTTCGCCGCACTGTTTGTAATTCATGTGATGAATATGTTGCCAACCAACTACATTATGGATTTCCGTTGCCGCGGGTCATTAACTCCTTGTTTATCCGTTGCATAATCTCCGGGTCTATCTTGAGTTCGGCACGATCATATGTGAAAATGCCGTTAATTTCATCTTCGATATCGCTAACCTGTGTGTAAATAGTGGCTGCAAGCCCTTGCTCTACTTTCGGTATTACCTCTTTGGAGAATAATGTTTCTACAGCTTCATTAAAGGCTTTTTTGTCTTTGTACATACGATATCCAAAGAGTCGGTCTGATGCCATATGCCCACTACTTGCGCAGGAATAACCGCCGAATTCAGTAAGGGACTGTATGCGGCCGTGTTTATCCGGTTTCATGCGAAATGGCTTATAATAAACATGATGGCTCATGAAGTCTCCGACACCCTGATCGTGCCATCCGCTGGCATGATCAATAGCTCGAGTGTCATCCATTGCTGTGAGTTCTTCACAGATACGCTTTGCGTCAAATTGACCCCAACCTTCGTTGAAGGGAACCCATACGGCGAGCGATACAACGTTGTAGAGTAGATCGACAGTGCGAGCCATATCTCGCTCAAAAACTGCACATCCTTCCGGGTTAGAGCGTCCGAATCCGGAGCGTCGTCGCTCATCGTTCATGTGCAGACCGATAAAGGGTAAATATCGTGTAGTCATTTCACTATATGGGCTACCGCCGGAGACGAAGTCTTGCCACACCAACATTCCAAGGCGGTCGCAATGGTAGTACCAGCGCATGGGCTCTATTTTGATATGCTTTCGTAGCACATTGAAGCCAAGTTTTTTACATTCCTCGATTTCCCAAATCATTGCTTCGTCGCTAGGCGGTGTGTACATGCCGTCGCTCCAGTAGCCTTGATCTAAGAGACCGGTATGGAAGAGGGTTTCTCCGTTTAATGTCAAACGTGGATGTCCATTATGGTCTTTGGCTATACCAAACTCGCGCATACCGAAGTAGCTCTCCACTTCATCGCCATCCGCATCTATCTTCACTGTGTACAAGAAGGGGTCATCGGGACTCCAATAACGGAAATCCTGAACAGAGATTCTAAGTGGCGAAGCACTTGTTTCGAAGTTTCCTTCTGATACTAAAATTTCTCCATCATACACGCGAATGTTGACGGGAGGCGGACTTGGCAGAGCGAAGCGTATATCAAATTCGACTTCGCTACTTTCGCAGTGGGGAATGATTTTGATATGCTCAATATGCTGTTTTGGCACAGTTTCTGTCCACACTGTCTGCCATATGCCACTTTGAGCGGTGTACCATATTCCGCCACGGTCTAGCTTTTGCTTTCCGTAGGCTTCGATGCCGCCATCGGAATCATCGCGGACGGCGATGGTGATAACATTGTCTCCACTGCAAAATAAATCGGTGATGTCGAAAGAAAAAGGCCAATATCCGCCCTGATGCTCGCCGACTTTCTGTCCGTTTATGAACACTTCTGCATATTGATCTACAGCTCCGAAGTGCAAAAGGAGACGGTCTCCTTGCTCCGGCGGAGTTAGTGAGATTGCTCGTCGATACCAAAGGGTCTGACCCGGGAGAAGTTGACGCTCCACTCCGGAAAGCAGGCTTTCGGGCGAGTAGGGGACCAAGATGTTTCCGTCGTATTTATTCGGTTCGGAGCTGGTTGCTCCATCGCATATGGCGTATTCCCACAGACCATTCAAGCAACTCCATTCGTCACGCTTCAACTGCGGACGCGGGTACTCTGAAAGGGGACAATCTTTGTTTATGCTCTGGCTCCAGCGTGTGTGCAGATGCGTTATTGTGCTTTTCTTTTTAGACATGATTTTGTTCCTCTTTCAATAAATATGTATGCGTCTCCTGGATTCTGCGACTTCGCGCAGAATGACGGTAGTTTTTCATAGATTACTTGACACTGCCTACTCGATTATAGTAGCGTCTCGATGCAAAGAATAGCGGTATGACAACGGGAACCAGCAGTACTGCAGCCCACTGGAAAATTGCTTCGGTCGGGATATGCTCTACGATACCAAACTCGTTGACTACACTGCCTGCTCCGCGTCTTATGATAGCATTGCCGATGAGGGTTCCTACGGACATGGGGATGAGCATAAAGGAAAGAAGTCGGATTCCTTCAAATTGGCCTCTGTTGTCCTCGGGGAACAGTTGCTTTACCCACATCGTCATGGACTGTGTAAACAAGATCAACCCTGCTCCTACCAGAAAAACACAGAACAAGAGAGGGATGTTAGCTGTTGCAAAAGCAGTTGTGGTGTCGCCTATGCCGGGGCGGACAAAGAGACTGATTGCCACAAGTCCGGCAAAGGTAAACCCAACGCCGGCCGCTGCTACGAGGGGTGTTTTCTTTTTATTAATCAGCACTGTGCCGGGAATGGCCAAGAGCATGGCTATGATGAGAGCCGAGCCTTGTATCAGCCCCATCAAGTCGGGGGTAAAGCCCATGCGATGAATCAGCCAGTTACCCATGTGGACAAAGAATAAGTTGAATGGGATGAAAAAGAAAATCAGAGTTATGCAGGTGAATGTGAGCTCTCGTCGCTTTATTAGCTCTTTAAAATTGAACACGGAGATAAACTGTTGCCAAAATCGTCCCACTTTGTTAGGCTTTAGGTTGGGAGCATCTCGAAGTGTGGGTAGGGATATGATGCCCATTGCAATAACGAAGAGACCCATGCTCCAGAAAAGACGCTGATAGTTGTCATCGCTACCAATGAGAAGTCCGCCGGCGATAGTGCCTACGATTGTGCCGATAACAGGTTGTGTCGCCAGTGCAGCACCTAGTCCGCCGCGATTTTTGTCAGTTGTCATGTCATTAATCCAAGCGTTGAAGCCGGAGTCGTTTGCCATAGAGCCGAAGAAGCTCATTATACAGCCGGTAAGCACAACGATGGTTGCTGTGAAAAACAGGAGCCTAGTTCCGCTTTCTGCCACACCGCCGCCTATAAATTCGGTGAACCCGAAGACGATGGTGAGCACACCCCATGCAATGTAGCCTAGAGATATGAACATACGGCGTGAACCCATACGGTCAGAGAGGGTGCCGAAGAAGAAGGTAGAAAATGTGCTCACAAGTGATGTGGAGATAACCATGGCCGTGACGATATTTACATCCATAGCGATTTTTGCATAAATAAATGTGTTAAACCACTGGTTGACTATATTCCAGCAGAGCTGTCCAGCCAGCCCCAATCCCCAGATGAGGCTCCAGAATCTCAAGGGGTTGATGGGTTTGTCGATGTGCTTCATGGTGTGATCTCCTTTTTTAAACAATAGTGTAATTATACCCATAGCAAGCGTAGAATACAACGAAATTTTGCATATATGTTGAGTTTACAGAATGTTGAATAACTGGTATAGTTACTTCGGATTGTACAAACACGATATCATAATCACACATGGGGAGGGAATTTTGAGTAAAGGGCAAGAAAGTAAGACTAATCAAACTATGAGACAACGGCGGAGCACGACTATTTTCGTGGCTGTGGTAGCGGCGATAATATGCGGCTTTCTATACATATTAATGCGACTTCTGATATCGCATATGCACGTTCTTTTATTGTTTTTCGGGTGCGTATCATTCGTGGTATTGGCATACATGGTGATATGGACTCTGGGAGCAAGTGAAAGATACTCTCGACTTGCGAGAATTTTGAAGCGATGTTACTTTGTCTGCGTAATCATCGGGCTGTTGTGCTTCATTGTTTTGCAGAGCTTGATAATGTCTGGAGCACGTACTGATGATGTAGATGTTGATGCGGTAATTGTACTGGGTGCGGGACTCATAAATGATAGACCAAGTTTGATCTTAATATATCGCCTGAATGCGACGATTGAGTTCATTGAATCACGAGACGATATCCCAATCATTGTAACCGGAGGACTGGGTGAAGGGCGCACAGTCACAGAAGCTGATGCCATGGCTCAATTTTTGATAGACAGAGGGGTGGATGAGAGTCGCATCTGGAGAGAGTATGCCTCTACAAATACACACGAGAACATCAACTTCGCTATTGAAATTATGACGGCAAACGGCATGGATGTCGAAAACGCACGTGTTGCCATTGTGTCGAATGAATTCCACCTATATAGAGCAAGGCTTGTTGGTGAAAGAGCGGGACTGTATGCTTATGGAGTAGCGGCAGAAACTCCCGGGTTGCATAGGAAGGCTATTTACTTTTTCAGAGAGACTTTCTCACTGGCAAATGAGCTGGTTTTTAGGTGAGCAGGTTAAAAAAGTCAAAAAAACGGTTTGTAAGAAGAGGCAAACTAACAAGTATGGACGTTGCGTAAAAGCGGCGTCCTTATTTTGGCGCATTATTCATGAACATTTTGTTAACATGGTGTGATTTAGCAAGGAATTCTGATCGTTTTGTGATATTATAATTCTGTATAGCTATATGCAAAATTATACATAGCGAAAATAATAGCACCCTCCCCGTCATCGCGAGGAGCAACGCGACGTGGCGATCCAGATGTGAGGGTAGACAATGACAGATGAGAATAAGAGTATATAGACAATATATGGTGAACAGGAGATGCATAATGAGAATGAATAAAAGAAGAAAGAGTACTGTTGTAAAGAATAGGGCTATAGCATTAGTGACGGTGATCATGTTGGTGGTCTCGATGTCCTCACTGACAATATTGGCAGTTGCTGAAGATGCGGATTACAGTCCTGTGGTGGACACAGTGGACGTGTACATTCCAAGCGACTCCGGGTTAAATACAGAATCTGCAACAGATAGCGGTCAAGACCATGAGCCTGAAGCTTATGAACCGGATTCATCTGATCCTGACGTTAGTGCAGATGGTGATATAAATGCAGAATCTCCTAGTGATAGTGCTTACAATCAGGATGATTCATCTGACGCAGACTACACGAATAACGCAAGCGAGCCTGAAGATGGGTATGATTACAACGAGCTTGAGAACGAATGTGAGTGCATATGTGATTATTACTGCGACTATGACTGCCTCTGTGAATGTGAATATTGCGAGTGCGGCTATGTTGAAATCGAAGCATTGGCTGAATTTATGGTGACAGATTGGGATGGGCTTCTTGACGTATTTACAAACCTAATGACAACCGATGGACCATATACAGTTGATGTTATGGGTAGCATTACCATGAGTGCACAACTTAACATTCCTGCTGGACGAACAGTAAACCTCGCCGGAGGCGGGGCACTATATCAACCAACAGCAAATGCACGCCATTTTGGTGTGGATGGGACGTTGGTACTAAATGAAATCAGGCTTAGT
>Ga0123355_10008486_pt1 | contig 15520 bp, 9 predicted proteins | sample TergutEmb28metaG_3_FD_89872 | JGI IMG/M metagenome (GOLD analysis project Ga0123355, IMG submission 89872) | Embiratermes neotenicus P1 segment gut microbial communities from Petit-Saut dam, French Guiana - Emb289 P1 | ecosystem: Host-associated > Arthropoda: Insects > Digestive system > Gut ... | reverse complement strand
TGTATGATGATACCAGATGCTGTATAATACAATTTTGACCTCCTGATGATGAGCACATAGTGCTCGAAACATGTAGAGGCGTATAATAAACTTATTATAAAACAAGAATTTGTGCATTAAGTTGGTTAATTACTAAGATCACATTTATTGCTTATATAATGTCCACTACCAAGGAGTGTTTTTAAGACAAGTGTTTTAATAATTTTTGTTACATCTAAACTGCCTTATATGGAGTTGTTAAACCCTAGTTCTGGTTACCTCTCCCTTTTTTTTAAAAATAAAAAGAGTACTGTATGTAGGCTATATATTGTTGGCCTAGGTAGGATGTTTCTGGTGTTGGAAAGATGGGCGTCGGTACGTTGTTATGACCAGGAAATTGTGTGAAACTGCCAGGGACTTGTCATTACTACTGGCATGAACAGATTCTATTAGAATACAGTTTCATTTAATGGCGATTAATTCAGATTCTTTAATTTTGAGAGTATCTGCAAGTTGCTAACTGGCCAGTATATAGAAAGAAGCCTGCAGATTTTCACAGACACTCTTCTGTACACCACCCATGACCGGCGAAACAGGTTATGAAAGGAAAACCATTTGATGCTGCCAGTGTCCTGTTTTGATACTGTATGAAGTAGTTGCAGCTAGTGTGATGTGGAAATGACCTTCGACACACCACGCGTACTTCCTGGTCCTTTAATACCTTAGACGTTCCAGATCAATAGAGAAACTCTAGGGATATGACGAAAACATGACGAAGGGATTTATCACAAATCACTTCCGGGAATTTGATCCTCCGTGCGTTTTCTGTGAGAAGGATAATTGTTTGACATCTTACGGCGCCGGAAATATCTTCGTTGAGAAGTGCTGTGGATCTGAGGCATCGTCTATCGGCGAGAGCGCCAATTCCTGGTGTATTTGAGGGGTTTGAGAAGTAGAAAGGATCGTAATAGTTGTAGAATTGAACCAGTAACAAGCACTTGCAGGACTGAACAGTTGTTGGACGTTCGCAGCGGTGCAGTTGAGATGTCCGTTTTTGTGGGATATGGCAATGTGTCACCAGGTGATCGGTAATCGACGCTTCGTGACATTGTGGTGGTCTGATCTTCAGGGGTCCAAAAATCCACAAATATGGAATGGATGTTTGGACCCTTGAAGTTGCGACAATCCCATTGTCTCGAAACGTCGGGTCCCAATAAGACAGTGAAGCTGCGCTACTTTGCAGGACTTATCCGCTCTCACAATCTCCCGATGAAACTCTTTTCTGCATGTCAGTTTTGTTACCACACACTAAAATTTAGAAATACTTTCAGTTCATGTGTCATCCATAAGCCTGCTTCTGTCATGGTCTTTTTGGTTCGTCTGTTTTGCCGCTACCTCCCTCAGGCAGCGTAACCACCTTTATTGTTACTGTATGCAAATTAAACTTTTCCCCCTCTCTACCTTCCAAGTATCTGTTTTCTTATCAATATTTGACGTTCCATCCTTCATACATATCGCAGGTATTTCTGCGGTAGGCATATTTGTCCAGTCTCGGGATCTTTGCTACATATTACGGAGAACTTTGCGGGGAAGTGTTGTTGGCCTCACGCTCAAACCCGGAGCGTAACGTCGCACCGCAACTGGTTTTCCACTCTGGTCACATTTCACACACTTTATGTAGTGTGTGGAAGACCGACCTGCCGTGTCTTTGTGACGATAGAGCCGGTTGACGTACATTTGAAGGGCATTCTAAGTAGAACTGATAAGCTTACTTTTCTGTTGCATGAGGTTATAGTCCTATGACGCTATCATCATCGTCATCATCATTACTGATATTGTTTTATGGTGTGAATCAGTTATGGCTCTAGTAAGTTCAGCGTACTTAGTGTATTTCTTTTTGTCGCGTAGACATCCAAAGCTTAGCATCACCGCCATATTTGCAAGTGTTGCCGTACGCACAATATTTCTTGCGTAAACATGTTTATTTTCTATCTCTGTACCAAATTTCAATTGCGCAGCTTTAGTGCCTTACGGATTATTTCTGCAAAAAACGAAGACGCTTTACGTGCACCTGCCATGTTCTTGTTTTACGTTTTACAACGAATTTCCCGAACGAAAGTTTCGTATTTTTCAAACAATGTTTTTTCCGTAGGCCAACATGACGTTAGATCTGAAATTAAATGGCGCCAATACCACTTGATCTGGCTTCCGCTGTTTGACTGTTGCCGATTTTAGGAAATTAGAAATATATTGCGTTGGGTGTAGGCTTCAGTGGCGTATTATTCATAGAAAATCGGCCAGCTGGTTCATTTATTGAAAAGAGGGGAGACACAGATATAGGGAACATACTGATACTATAATCTTTATTTCCGAAAAAAATGAACGTAGGTTAAAAATAGACTTCTCTGTTACAACTCACATGCAGACAGCATTTGTTGCCACGGCTTATACCTGGGCTGTTTCTCCGGGTATAAAGGTGTCCGGAGCATGAAGCAGAACGCTGTTTTCATCAACCACTGTATACGTTTAATAGTGTACGTGGTGTCTTGACCTCTCCGTCCTCTGTGCCTCTTCACGGAGTGATAAACACGGGGATAACCTACGTTTTACACGGGGCGAAATGTTTTGCAATAAATTTCCGATGGCTGAAGTTACTATTGCAAAAACAAGGATGGTTTTTCTCGCAGCTTCTCGGCGGGCAGTCTGTTTATTTTGGTAAGCTGGCACTGGGTATTCCTGATACGTTGGGATACTTTCTGGTAGCTACGTAACGACTGTATCCTGCTGTGAGAGTAAGAAAAACGTATTACAGGCGCATATGAATCATACTTTGTTTCGCTCCGAGCATAATAAATCAAAGCACCTGCTGCTTTTGCTATGCGCCCGGAAACATGCAAAAACAAAGAGACAAACAACTCATTTCAACGTTGATTTTATTAAATATCAATTGTGCATTCTTTATTATTTAAATTTTCGTCTTTGCTGCGTTCAAAATCCTGAAGATCTGTAAAAGACAAGCCAGAAGTTATGTGGCCTTAAACTGCACTGGACTGCGAGACGTCTGTTCTATGTGGCAGGTTCGCTGTCAAGTGGATGTAATAATTTTAGCATTGAAAAAAGGAATTAATTCCGTATATTAGTCCATGTTACGTGGAAAAACTAGTTTAGAGAACGGATGTGGGAAGAGCTTGGAGTAATTACGGGCGTTATTGTTGGCGTCTGTGATGTCAGACTTAGTGGAAGTTGTGCGTATTTCATCTCTTCTGTTCACGGTGGAATGACCCACAAGGTTGAATATACTGACATCAAGGTCATTTGCTAAGCGTTAGAGGCAGATTAGCAACTACATGCATTAGTAAATGTGAGAACAGGGTTTCTAATTAGAGAGAATTGCGTTGAATGTCTTACGTTAAATTCAAGATTCCAGCAACGTTTCCCGTTTCCGCTTTTCCTTGGGACCAACTGCACAGAAGACGGTGGATGTTGTTTGTACTGCTGTGTGGTAATCGTGAACCAGTACTGTGTTTTTCTGACGTTTCTCACTTCTGTGTCAGTTCCAGCTCCTTAAAATGACAAATTCTAATTACTTTTCCTGCTTGATTTTACTGCATTAAAAGGAAGAGTGGCGTAGTAGTAATGATTGGTAGGGACAACATGTCCTCCGTCACTTTTTATGTGTTTGTTGCAAGAGGTCTATAAAATGAACATATGAGGATGTCACATGTGTTAGCCTGTAGGCTGTGTTACATCTTCGAAACCACTGAACTAATCCAGATAAAATTTGATATTGGGTGTTCACGGCAAACATGCTTGGATGAATTTAATTGTTATCCGTATAGTCCTAGTGCGCCTAAGAGTGACGAGGTTACAGGGGAGTGGAGAGATTGCGTAATGAGCTTCATGATCTGTACTCATAAAATATTATTCGGGTGATCATATCGGGAATAATGAGATGGGCGGGAAATGTGGCACTTAAGGGGGAGAGGAGATGTGCATGCAGAGTTTTGGTGGGGAAACCTGAGGGAAAGAGACCACTTGGAAGACGTAGGTGTAGATGGAAGGATACTCTCGTAATTCATTTTCAAGAATGGGATGGGGGCATGGCCTGAATTTATCTGGCTCAGAATAGGGACAGTTTGCGGGGTCTTGTGAGTGCGGTAATGAACCTCCGGGTTTCATATACGTGGGTTTTCATGACTAGCTGAGGAACTGTTAGCTTCTCAAGAAGGGTTCTGCTTCGTGGAGTTAGTTAGCTAGTTAGTTAGTTAGTTAGTTAGTTGGATAATTAATCTTCCCAATGCGACGCATACTTTATACGAATCACAAATAGCATTTTATTAATTTTTTAAAGAACGGTTTGGCCTCATTGTATGAAATCTGGCACTGACGTGAACCAAAGACAGTATGAAGAAAGCCTCTATTTAATTTAAATATGTTTGATGCGACGTATGGGCTTTACAACGGAAGGATATACGTGGTCGTAGGCGTCGTTGGCTATGGCTGTTGTTTGTCTCCTGACGTTAGCAGTTAGTAGCATTTATGTCTGCCTTATGGTTGGTTTGCATGGTGATGGAACGTTTTAATTTTTTACGCACTCTATGGACTAGTTGACTCATGGTGCAAACTCCTTTTGAAACGCTGAGAGTCTTTCAACTGCGCAAGAAATTTTCGACCATTTATGGGGCCCGAATGGTCTTTATCGGCCCCTTAAAAACCTGTCAGTGGTCCATAATTTGTCAATTTGAAAACTGCTTTCTGGAGGTGGAAATACGGAACGAAGTAATGCGGACTTGTATATTGACTCCATAAGTGGCGTCTGGCTCACTTTTTCTACCACCACAAGAGTGGAGCATTGTGTGGTGTGTTTAAAATTAAAAAAATCGACTTCGGAGTGTACAAAAGTAATAAAACTTGCACGTGGAGTGGACAAACGTAACAAATTTAGCTTTGGGGTGTAGAGAGGTAATGCAATTTAGACGTTGAATGTACAAAATTATAAAACTAATTAATTTCTAATTATTGTTATTATTTCCAAAGATGGTCAACGACCGCTGACCGACAGTTTTCCTGTTCCTAATATTCTAATCCTTAGTTAATGTGCCTGGTGGTCAGTGCCTTGGGTCGGTTTTGGGGTTAGGCCGCGTAGAAGATTGAAGATTTTCTGACGTAATGACAAGCATAGTTGCCATCTTCAGGGTGAAACCTGAAGATGGCAACTGCAGCTTTTACCAAAACGCAATAAATTTTCATTTCTGCACGCGGTCTAACTCCGAAAGCCAACCCAAATCTGTCACCGAAATCATGGATTTGAATGCTTCAAGAAAGTAAAGGCAAAATTGTCCCTGTTCACGCCATTAAATCTTGTAGGAGGCATAGAGGTATAGCTCCACTCATTGTAATCTCGGCATTAGATGGGGGTGAGTTTTTAACTCCATGCTTCGCCCACTGTACCGCCCGTGAAAGAACTCCGGTATCCAACAAAGTACGAGTACCTATCGAAGTACGAGAGGAAAATCATGTTTCCTGTCACTAAATATTGTATCTGTCACATATGGAAATCAGTGACCGTACGTAGAGATGTGAAGTATGAAAGGAAGCCTCTCGTATTTTTGAATGAACTTCAAACAAAACCGTTAGGGATTTTGGGTACTTCATTGTGTGTACAGTATTTCCCTTTTGTGGAGGACACATTGGAAATGGGACGGTTTTCACTGTTCCCTGGGCAGTATTTCTGCTACAAGGCAGTTACGTCTTGCATTCGACATTCTTGCTTTAATTACCGAAGCCTTCAAATAGTGAATCCTTACGCAAAGACAGATTTTGGTTAATATCCTCGCAACCAGAACGGTTACACTGAATGTTAATTGGCATTAGGTTTCTTCAAAATACTACCTATTCCACATCGGTTCACCGCGGAGGCCTGGTTTCGATCCTAGGCCGGTCAGTGTGGGGTGTGTAGTGTACGAAGTGGCAGGTTTCTCTTCGCATACTTCGATTTTCCCCTGTCAGTATCATTCCACCAGTGCACCATACCTGTATTTTATTCATCCACCACAATCGCTGTATAATTTTAGCAACTGACAGCGTCAGTAAAGCACTTCTTTTTCTGTCTCTCTTCCCTACCGCTTGTGAGAAGCTGCTGTTTTTTTGTTGGTGTACGTATTTGAAGAGACTGGGGTAATGTAAGTAAACTCTTAGGGAAAGGTTGTGCCCTTCGGGGATTGAACCAGGAACGTCCTGAGTGCAAGTCATGTGCTGTGCCATCGACCTTACCCTGCTCGGCGCAGTACCGCTGAATGCTGAAAAGCGTATGGTCACTGTAGCAAGGTTGATTTGTGTTTTACGTTTTGGTTTGTTTGTGCGTGGAGGAGTATTTGTAATGTGAGCAGCTGGCTTGTAATTTCTTTTGATGAAATTTATTTATTGTAAGCTTTTAAAATTGTGCGGCGTAATGTTCGGTGTTTTGTTGATGGTTCAGCGATCTTAATTTTACACATTCAATGATGGCCACCGAACCGCTGCGTTGTCGGCAGTCGGCTACTTCACGTAACTGAAGGTGCCTCTATTCCTGTAAAGGATGTGCCATAACATTGCGATTTTGAAGATATTAGGTTCTTTATAATGGGAATTCTTTGTGTGGATGATAGCGTAGTGTAGGCGTAGACTGTATTATCAATGTTTCGGAGGTCCGTATTGTCTCCATCTTCAGTCAAAATCGTTATGTAGATAGGCGGTATGTGAGATAATACATAGGAAATAGAGCTCACTACAGCCATACGGTGCCACTACGTAGAAACAGGGTTCGCAATGGACTAGAACCGCTGTGAAAAGTTTAAACCTTCTGTAACTCAATTTTAAATGACCCATAACCGCGCTTTAAGCAATTAGATATGATGTCAAAACCCACAAGTGCACATACCATAAGTGTATAATATACTTTCATACCCTTATGTACATTTTTTGTTTTTGATATATTTTCTGTAAGGTCTTTAGAGTAACAACAAATTGCTGGAGGACTCAAGAATCTGATTTCCTATTGCGTAAGAGTATGGTACTACTACAGTTCCTAATATTGTACTTGTTTGTAGGTATGATGTAACAACCGAGTGTAATTTAGTTGCTGGCTTAGGATGCCGGGTTTATCCGTAGGATGTGCCAAACGATCGAATTTTACCCAGGGCACATTTCCGTTGTTGTTTGCAGTTGGGAATAAGTTACATATTTTTGTTGTTGATCTGGGATAACCAGTTAGATAGTGACTAGGATAGGGCTAGACAGCTGAGGAATCTGGGTTTGGTTCACGGCAGGAGCAAGACGTTTTTTCCTGCAACACGGCTTTCATACTTGCTGTGGGCTCGTACCGGCCTCGTATTCAGTGGCTACCGGGAGGTCTTTCTTCGGTAGTAAAGGAACTTGTGTATGTACATGAAACCGTACTTTGCAGTGACATTTCAGTAATGGTCCGAGGGCTGTTGCAGAGGCTGGTTTGTTTACACGTGATAATTTGAGCAAATATACAGTGCGACTGAACGATTGAAACAAATTTGGTTTCAGTTTTTCTGTTTCGAAAGATTAAGTGTTGTAGCAAACAAAACAACAACAACGACGACGACAGCAAACAAACAAACAAACGAACAAACAAACAACGACTCTTGCTGTTATTTAAAATTACGCTATTTGAACCCGGTTGAGAAGGTCAGTTCAGAGTCAAAACCAGAACCAGTGTTTGAGATGTAAGCGAAAAGTCAGGAGACCAGATCAGTCGTTATTTTCCTGGCGAGCCAGAAGCATTTGAACATAGCAACTTTCTCCCACCGCCGGTACTTGTAGCGTATATTGAAAACAAATTTACGTCACATCAGGTGTGATCTGAGTTGCTTCGTAAAATTCGATAACCGAGGGAAAGAGTTGGGCCACACGGAACTTGCATGCAGCCAGCATGACAAACAACGACGGAACTGGTGTTCTGTTTAAAGTGGGGATATTTGCGTTTACAGCCTTTGCTAGCAACAGCCAGTATTTCAAAATGCCAGGTCACTTGTACAGGTACCACTTGCGGTACTTAAATATTCGTACGTAGATTTGAGTTGTTCGTACTTCAAAATAGATTGGAAATTTAAGCCAGCCGGGAGCATCATAATTGTGATGCTGAGACTCTCGCACTTAATTCATCGTCTGATTCAAGCAGGTTGCCGAAATCGTTGGCGGAAAGTTTTCCACCATTATTAAGATTCTGTGTCCTGTTTTTACGGGTTTCTTGAGTCTTTATTCTATTCCTCTTGCTGTGACAATGCCTAAAATACACGCCTTTTACCTTCGTAATTCGTATTACGTAATTTTAGCGCCAACACGGCCATATTCCCGATTATTCGGTAGCATATATATGAAAGGATACTAACAGTAAACATTCTATTCTAAAGTGGGAATACCATATAGGGTAAAGCATTATACGACTAGGCCACGGGCTAGACGACCAAACAGTTGTTCGATTACTGGCAAGTGCAAAAGATATTTCTGTGTTGTACAGCGCCCAGACCGGTTTAGAGCCGACCTAACCTCGCAGTGAATGGGCTCCGGCGGAACGTTCCTCGGCGATAAGGCAGCCGAAGTTTGGAACGTGACCTTTCACTGTCAAGTAGTATCGAGGTAAAGAATGCATGGAGCTGTACGTCCACTCCCACTTCTGCGCTAATGACGCAGTTATTGATTCAGAAGAGGCACAGCTTCACCTTGCTGGTATTGTTCTTTCTAACTTGCGAGGAATGGCGCTTCATGCAAAGCACGATGGTGACTTAAAAATTAATGGAAGTTCAGATTATATAAGAAGTAATGATGGAAAGGTTGAAGTGCAAACGATATGTATCTTTCGAGTTCCATCTAAACCTGCATACCACATGGTCACCTACATAGAGCGACATATACCAGAGGTCGTATTGATACAGTTGACTCTCCTGATGACGAGCACTTGGTTGCTCGAAACATGTAGAGAATTGGAATAAAGAAATATAAGAAAAAGAGTTGTGCGTCAAGTTGGTTATTTACAAAGACTGTATCTTTTGTATTTCAAATTGATTGATTTTATTATATTGTGAGTGATGATAATTCTCTGGAATAATTTATCGTTGAGTTATCCTTTGATTACGCTAAGTGAGAACTGTGTGATTCTTCCGAGGGCGTGAAAACTGTTTAACTTGAGGAAGAATGACAGTTCAGGATGAGGGGACATTAACCCTTATCCTGCTAACGTGGAGAATATGGTGAGCTCCTAACAATGCCAGCAAATGGCAGATGGGATTTACCTCGGCGTTTAAAGGGTTAATGTGTGAACCAGGACAAAGTTAAAGAATGATGGGAAGAGTGTCGACTGTGACATGCATTCAGGGTAAGGAGGATATCAGTCAGCATATCCAGGACGATCGCAGAATCGATGGGTACGAAGCCACGTCTGAAATGAGCATCAGTCCTAGAAAGAGGATACCGCAAAAATGGTTTTAAGATTTTGTAAAGAACGTTTTATTCCGGTGGAATCAGAAAACATGTCCATTAGTCGCACAAGCTTAAAAAAAACGCGATGATGTGAGAATATTGTGAGATGTGCGCTCTTGTGGGATATTGTGGGATATTACGCAGCATAGAATTGGTAATACCTTTCCGACGTTCCCTGAAACGTCGGTAAGGAATTACCACTCTGTGCTGCGTAATATCCAAGAAGAGTGCAGTTCTCATCCAGGGCTACATTGTGGCGGACGCCTGAAATCACGTATTCTAACTTCTACACTAAAATTTCGTTAATAACGGCGTAGCTTATTATTCGTACAGAAATTCTACACGGCCTGAAATCAGTGAGGCGGTTAGGCTCTCGTGGTTTCCTTGCCCCATGTTCTGATAGAAGTAGTTTCAGTAATCAGATGTCTGCATCTTCCGCGTACTTGCAGATGTTCCGGCTGAAACCCTCTAATTACATATACTTAAATTTTCGAGCTCGAAACTCCTCCAGACCAGGATGGAGGGGTGTACTCTGTCGGAGTAGTTTATAAATGTAATGTTCCCGACTTCGCATTCTGCGTTGCTCTTCATGTAAATTTATTGCGGATAAAAATCGACTGTTGCAAAGCTAATGGAATTACAGGTATACCGTATCTCCTGCTGCATAGAGTCGGAAGATGTGACTGTATTATGTTAAATATTTGTCATATCGAAAAGTATTTTAAAGTTGTTCATCGTAACGGTGCCAAAGTTTTACATCGTGTACTTTTTAAATGAGAGTTTTTGGAAGTTTTCACTTGTTCCCTTGCAAAGCATGTGTTACAGGGTGGTCATGTTATAGTGAAGAAAAATAGACGCTGGCTTTTCATCGCGGAGGCCCGGGTTCGCTCCTAGGGCTTATCCGTTTGGGATTTATGTTGGAGAGTGTGGTACTGGCTCAGGCTATTGCCCCTGCCCTTCGGTTTTCACTTGTCAGTTCTAATTCCACTAGTGCTCCATATTAATTTTTTAGTCGTCGAGGGATTGACAGCGGGCCCATTTAGGAGTTAATTTTACTAGACAGATTTTAGCTTAAAACCCCTTCCATACCGGACTGAATCGAAATACTTATAGAAGATTAAAATACAGACCGGTTCGGCGTTCCTATCATGCTGTTCTCGCAAAGGACACGTAAGATGTAAGATTAGAAGACACGCCAGTTTCATTTCTAGAAAATCTGTCTGAAAAAAAGTTGTAAATCTGTACCTTTACGCGCCATTACTTATGTTACCTTACTCTAGACGAACGCATACAGGCTAGGAGGTGTATGTTCACGTGTTTGGTGGTCTCCGAAAGACTGCACGAAGTTCCATTAACCCATGTATTAATTTTGTCACTTTTTATGTGTTCTAGTTACTGTTAATTGTCACAGAGGTTGTTAGTGTGCAAGGCCTTTTTAGTATACTTTTTTGTGTTTGAATTAATGCACAAACAGGTTTCCTGATTCTGGCTGTTCAGCACCTTGCAACTACTCTTCGAGGGTATATTAAAACGTCGTGTCGCAGTCAGTGACTTCCGATGGTCTGCGTGCTGTGTTGCCAGTGGCGCCGGTCTTCTCTTTCTTTTATGTAATTTGATCGCAGACACGATTTTCACATTGCTTCATGCCACACCTAAGGCTAGGTCAACTTCAGTATAAATAGAAGTAAATTATATTACTTTGAAAGTAGGCTCTTATCTGTTTCTGCATTGCTGTTCTTAAGACATGTTCCTTTACCAGTGTGTCCACCACAAATCCCACGTGTACCGGCCTGGCTGGGTCATCTGAGGTGGGAAGCCGGTGACTGCCTCACCAATGACCCCTTATGTTATGTCTGTCACTTTCTAATCGCTAAGCAAACAATGCACTATACGTTTCTATCGATAAACTAATGTGTTTGGTATTGTATACCGTCGTGTGGTGCAGTTTCAGTATATAGTAGAACATATGTGTGTTGCCATATCTTTTTCGTTTTTAGAACTTCAGTGTAATGAAGGTAAAAACACTTCATTGTTTGTTCTGCAACGCACCAACTTTCATGTATCAATTAAGAGGTTAAAGTGCCCTGTCATTATTTGCGCGTATGTAGTTGTTTGAAGATGAGTGTGAAGTATTAATCTAACGCAAACCTACTTAACGGTATAAGTAAGAGTTTATGATGCATTAAATAGGAGGTCTCTTTGTTATAGTGCCGTGTATGCTGGCAAAGGAATACCCTGGCAGAAAACGGGTTTATTTCGCTAGGCAACTTTATGATGAAGATATTAAAATGTGCAAAGTTTTTATTAGAGCGGCACATATTGTATGTAGATACGATGAATTGCACGGTGTAAAATATTGAATTGTGCCACGTCTGTGGTGTAGTCGTTTACTGTTGCAGTAGAGGTAGGTCTCATTTTACTTACGCCAGGGATACGTTCCTGTAAACCGCTGCGCAATTCGGAGTCCCGCAGATCGCACACAAAATTCCCATCTAAAACAGTGTTAGGGGTTGACAACCTAATCCTACATAGTGTGTGACTTTACCAATAGTGTAGAGTACATATGTACTGTATATACAGTATATATATATATATATATATACACACACACATTTCTATACCCTGTACATGCATTTCTGTGCAATATATTCATTTCAAATTCAATAAAATTTAAGAGACTCACCTCGATAGATTTTGGTACCCTTCATTCCGATAGGATTGTGGTAGTCTTGCTACACAACGATACACTTTACTTCATGACTTAGCTTTCTTTAATTCTGTCAGCATTATCACGAATTGTACGTACGGTACTATGAGCGAGTCTAACATTACGGCAGATGTAAACAGTTCAGCTTTTTCAGATCGGCGTATTACGTTTGATTTCTCTTCTGTACTGATTGTCTTTCGCCATTTTTTAACTTGGGTTGCACTAGGGGGTGTAGATTTACGTTTCTCACTCATTTTGACATCAAAAGCCAATGCTGTTGAAGGCGGAACTACATCAGCCGCGTGACTATATCACCAACGTATTCAATCCATACAAGTGACTGGTGGTGTGACAAGTGACGTCACTTTCTGGTAGCCTCAACAAAAGACAAGTGCGGCCACGGATCGTCTGTGCTAAATCGCTTTCAACAGAAAATTATCTTGTATCATGTATGCCAAATCACGTTGAACCGTAAGTGATGGCGTAAATTCGAAAAAAGTTTTGTAAATTTTCAAGTTTCGTTCGAGTCGCGCAAAAGGAAATTGCGTAAAACGAGACCTGCCTGTATTTCACTGCATTTTACTAGTCTATATATATATATATATATATATATATGTGAGTGCTAACATGCCACTTAATATTGTACCAGTTATGTCGTCGATGTTTTTTATTATTGTGATATACGGTTGTTACTTCATTATTTTTTTAACAGCTTTCCTCTTTGTTGGAGTGTGACGAAATGTTTTATGTGGGCTGCAGTAAAGCATCCCAATTACACAGACGTACACCCTGTTGGGTACTGGATATTCATGCAAGTGTTTACAAGCACGTTTATCAAGTTAACATCTCGGGGGCAGTGCGTTGCAATTTACCACTGCCACCAGCTTCCGTCTTCAGGGAAGACTGGGTGAGCGGCAACTCTGCTAATAACGCCGTTCAAGTGAAAGAGAATCGCGCGGTATGGATTGCATTTTACAATGTAAATTACTACCAGCACAGCGTCAAGATCCTGCTTTGAATTTTTGGAGGATTTCCTGGCTTTCGAGATGCTCCATACCCAATATTCTGGAACGTTACAGCTGCTCGTCTCGCGAATGTTCGGAGGTCCCGTGTTCAAAATTCAGCATTGGGATCAGATATTCTCACTATAATTTTAATAGGTTTCCTCAGTTATTCCAGGCAAATGCCGGAATAATGGCTGACAGACTACGACCGTTTTCTTCTGCATCGTTTCCAATTCATTATTCACTAATCCCATCGTGTGACACTGTAGTTTGGAATGTGAATGTGCGTGCCATTAAACAGACAATGAAAAATAAATAAACAAAGATATTTCGTTTATCACCCCAACGTTTGACCGGGATCTTGCCCTGTGTTGGACCGAGCAGGTTGGTTATGGTTTCTTCACTTGGTAATCAAATTCCGTTCTTCTGGGACATGACGTAGCGTCAATGGGTAATGAGTCCCGTCATTTCAACGCAGTGGTGTGTTCTCATATTCAAGTATCGAAATGTTCAAGGTTTCAGGGCTGTATGCGATCGTTTTCCTGGTTTTCCTCAGTCCTTCCAGGCGAATGAAGGGGTGTGCATTGAAACAGGCCACAACTGTCTATTTCTTCTAAATTTTTAACTGTACCCCTGTCCGTGATACTCATCTCATATACTGTGTACTCAAGACATCCTTTGTAGCTGCCTCAGCGTAATTAAATGCCACGTAAATTAATCATTTGATGTCATATTGACGTTATAAGGAGAGCGTGGGAGGACCTTGCGTCCTGTATGCATATTGTGGCTTGATCTTTTACCACGACTTTTTCAGACACCACTTACAGATAACGAATTTTGCATGCTAAAATGTGGCGTTTGTTATTCATTTTTGCGCTGAATTGATTTGGTGTGTCGCCATAGCGTATTCCTTCATTTGTTTGTTAGGGTCTCGTAAGTTACGATCTGTTTGAGGAGATCATCCCGTTTGAACCCCTACGTCAGGCGTTGAAATAGTAGGACACATGTTGAAATTCTGCCCGGAAAGAGTAAAGCGAAGAGTGCCGGCGGTAAAGCGGCTGGAGCGTGCGGGTTTATGTGATATTTCTGGTAAACTGTTCCATCTGTTTTTATCGGTTTAATTGTGTTTAAATTAAAACTATTTTATATTTAACTGCGTGGGAAAGTTCAAGTTATTTTACTGTGCACGAACTGTAGTGTTTCACGGCTGCCGGTGGTAAAGACGTAGTCGCACTCTACCTGTGGTAGATACTAATACTTCGTGTTGATAGAATGTTGATTACATTATTCAGATATTTCTGTTGGAAGTACAAACTACACTGCAAAATAAAAGAGGGGTTCGTACCTGCCATTTTATTGAGCCTCGAGGGTGATGTGACCTTTGCTGTTGTGAATGCTTGGAGTTCCGTATCACTGCCTGAAGTACTAATTTTGTAGTTCCTTGCACAGATGCAAGTGCTGCTGCTGCTGCTGCATCTTGGCATTGCAGCCTTGACTAATTTTGTTGAATTGCAGAGCTCTGTCGATACAACACGCAGGACTTATTGAATGCAGCATTGGTTCATCAGAAGGCCTGTTTCTTCGCAAGTACAAAAGACAAGAGAAGAATGGGCGTACATTTTGTCCAAGTTAAATTCGGGATTTCGATTGCAATGTTCAACCAGTCGAAGATCTGTTGGGTCTTAGACTTCTCAGTCCCTAGGGACGGCAGTGGTGACTCTTGACCGTATTTAGAGCACAGCCGTTTACTTAATTCAAGATGGATGGAAATCTTTGGGCCGTTCATTTATTACAGGTCCACATCTTTGTCTCTGGAATGAAAGCATAGTCATACCTTTATGATGAATATTGTGGGTTGCGTTAACATTGTATTATCTGGTGGGTAGATATCAGTGTGTTCTGAGAAACATCCTCTCTCCATATCCTAAAGACGGAGGCAGTATTTTCCTTCTAATTGTTGGTAGTGCCAAACAACACGGTGTCGTAACCAACAGCAGCACAATGTGAATATTTCCCGCCGTGTCAATCGCATATCTTACGTATTTATGGCGGTGATGCAGAGTAAAGGCATCTCAGAGTGTTTGGTAACGGCATCGTATTTTTGAGATAGGCTTGTTAATCATTCATGGAACCGTCTTTGTCATGTTTGCCTTGCTGGAACGGTTCTAGGTTTCGGTGCAGTTGAAGCAAATTATATGTGTGTCAGCCACTGGATAGTCAGTCTGTTCTCTGTTGCTTTTTTTTTTTTTTTTTGGCTTTTTTTTCGTCGCCATCATTTTTCTAGCTTTTTTTGATGTATGGTTATTTTATGTGGTACGGTTTTTGATGAGAATACGAAAATATT
>Ga0123355_10008484_pt1 | contig 15522 bp, 9 predicted proteins | sample TergutEmb28metaG_3_FD_89872 | JGI IMG/M metagenome (GOLD analysis project Ga0123355, IMG submission 89872) | Embiratermes neotenicus P1 segment gut microbial communities from Petit-Saut dam, French Guiana - Emb289 P1 | ecosystem: Host-associated > Arthropoda: Insects > Digestive system > Gut ... | reverse complement strand
TGGTAATTCAACAGAATAGTCGCAAGCTCCTGATGATGGATATATTAATGTCCGAAACATGTTGAGCACATAAGAAGTGAAATAAAATATCAAGTGACATCAAGTTGGTCTTTTATTCTTCAATCTTTTACATGTTACAGGAAACAAACCAAAAACAACATAATCCTCAATTCTTTTATTTCCAAAATATGAATTTTGTGAAGTGAGTGAAGGATCCACCAATTACCAGCCACGTAGACAGACAAAGATAATAAGTAATTTTTCAGTAACTTACAATCTGACATTCCATTCTTTTTTTTTTTACCAGGTTGGTGAGTGGATTTGTAAAATATGACATTTATTGTGGAGTTCCAACCTTACGTATTAATTTATGTTGCAAAATTTATTTCTGAAAAGGCCAATTTGCCTTGCCTCAGAACGGGAGGCAGTGTCTCTATTCTTGTTATAGAAGCACAAAAATGACGTTTTCCTTGTCACTGACAAATAAGGGAATGCTTAAAACTATGTGATTAGGCCTACACTGGTTTCAGTGTTTACATGCCTACCTAACCATACATTTGTCACAAAACCACACAAAGCACATATAACAATAGAATCTGGTAGACCATATATATTCACGTACATGTTATATCTGAGGTAAAGTTTTGGCCATAAATTACGCCTTCTAATGAAACACTTGTTCCGTATTTTGGAGGAAGAGGCTTAAAAATTATTAATATGAACAGTACCTTCTCATTAAAATGTAGTTAGTTTTAAGCGTATTAAAATTTTACGATAATTGGGTAAAATGTTCCTTATAACACACTTCTAAACACAATGCTCTTTTGTGATTTCGAGAAGAATTCCACCTAGTGAGCGCTCCTTCAGACAATCTCTAAATTTCATTCGATGCTTGCAGGTATTCAGTCTATTTCATTACATGCAGGATGGAAAGGTTAAATAGAAAATTCAGCATCCTTAACTGTAGTACGGTTGTGCATTATTAGTGTAAGAGTTGTTTAATGAAAAACGCTAATACCTGACGTACATTTTGATGAACTGTTCCCTATTACAATGTAGTTCAATAATCACGCTTGCTAAATGATCTGTTGATTAGTTCAGTAGGTTTGCAATTGCACTATGTTAGAATTATCAATAAAACGATCTTTTAGACAGATAGGAACCAAAACCTAATTGTCAAAACAGAACTCTATGGCCTATATGAGTTCTCAGGTTTATATGACAGGTTTTGTTTGCTTGATGGTCTACTGCGCTTTACAATGCGTGACATGATATGTTTGTTCCACTTTTTGGAGGAAAGTGCTGACCCCATTCTACAGCTAACCGATTCTGTCTAAGGTGGGTTCAGAAATGGCTGGGATGAGGATGTGTGTCTATGACGTGCTCACTTCAATTAAATTTAGTCACCGTGAAGGTGGAGGTAGCATTTTCTTCTGAAACGTCAGAAGAGAACTAATTATGTTACACGGTGTAAAAACCTAAGACAAAAATTGTGAATAACTCTAATATTAGAGTGGCATGAGATTGTATCAATTGGCAATTTGCACAATACATAGCCAAATTCGTAATCCACTTCTCTATTAAATTAAACAAGCGCAAAGGCTTATGCATAGGTAAAGATCGAACTGGTCTGTCGAATTGTCGCTCTCTGTGTTGTGACACCTCGCGGCTTCACATGTGGTTAAGAATTTTTCGGAGGATCCACCAAACTTTTTAATCAACTACAAAACTGCAAAGCCTTACATTCCCCAGAAATCACATTCTTAGATTTGTGGCCTACCATCCTTAGATATCAAAGAACTATCGGTTTCTTTCCCCTGAATTTTTGTTTCGGGACACCAGTTTTTATATTCTGTAGATAAGTTATTTTTAAGTCTTATGTATATTGGATCGTACATCATTGTGATAGTTGAAGAATAAGAGACCAACTTGATGTCACAATTTATTAAGTTTTATTTCACTTCTTCTGTGCTCAACATGCTTCGGACATTAATACATCCATCATTAGGAGCCTGCGACTTTTCTATTGTATCACCACATTGGTTGTGTGTTTTTGTTTCGATGTGTGTTGGAGTTTCGGTGTGGCTGGTTGGAGTGGTATCCGTGTAGCAGGCTTCAGCCTGAAGCCTGCTACACGGATATCACTCCAAACCAACCACACCGAAACCCCAACACACATCGAACCAAGAAAAATACGACCAATGTGGTGATACAATAGAAAAGTCGCAGGCTCCTAATGATGGATGTATTAATGTCCGAAGCATGTTGAGCACAGAAGGAGTGAAATAAAACTTAATAAATTGTGACATCAAGTTGGTCTCTCATTCTTCAAGTATACTTATAAATATTTGGAAATTCCCTTCGTTACAGGCAATGAATACGCTGTGTACTTTCGCCCTTCCTCCGCGAAGTAGAGGTCATCGGAGCTCTTCTGGGTTATTAATCACCGTAGAGTGGTAATTACTTGCCGATGTTTCGGTTCAACCTAACGGTCGCATTTCCAAGTGTCAATAACAAATTACCACTCTAACCTTTGCAATATTTCTGTAGTGAACAGACATCAATATGTATTTTATTACTGTATCAACCTTAAGTATTTCATATCAAAATAAGGATGTAAATGGTGCTAATGAGCGATTATTTCTCAAGGATGCAAACAAACCTTACAATTCAGAACAAGAATTCAAATCTCAGTAATTAACCAACTTAATACACAAATTCTTGTTTTATAATAAGTTTATTTTATGCCTCTACATGTTTGGAGCACTATGTGCTAGTTGAGAGAGGACTCTCTCAACCTGTGCACCGGACGGCCACCTACAGGTGTGAAGTTACGAGACGCTATATAATACAATCGTGATGATAAGAACATAGTGCTCGGAAAATTTAGAGGCATATAATAAACTTATTATAAAACAAGAATTTGTGAGTTAATTTGGTTAATTACTAATATTATACTGTGATGCACTTTCAGCAAAACATCAAAAGAATTCAAAGGAGCCCTTGTTCCACAAGTACAGGTTACACGCCAGCAGACATCAGCTTATACACCGACACACGGACATTCGCCTGTCATAAATATCATTCGTCAGTCCGTTCACTTGCACGGCCGTGGCCACAGCTTATCAGGACACTAATACACAAGATGCAAATTATGTCAGTAATAGGGAGGACACTCTCTGACGTGACGACTTCAACGTAAGTGGCAAGTGCAGCGAGCATTAGCCTACTTGTCACGCCGCAGTCCTGCCTGCCGTAACAAAGCGCCATAAAGTGTTCTGTTATTTACATTTGTGAAATACAAATATTCTGGACAGCAAAGGCCGCTACGAATACCTCTGTTTTTAAAGTTGAAAAAACATTATTCGTCCATATAGCTTATTTGTCGGGGTTCCTTTCATACTAAAATTAAACAGTTTTTGTTATTGACATGGGTTTTGGAGAAGTGAAGTCTAGTACATACGTGTATGTCCAAGTCTGCATCTTTCATCTTCAAGGCGTCGATTTCTCCGAAATGTCAATAGATTTTTACCAGCCTTGGCATCATGTCCCAGAAACTAGTACCAGACTTTCATAAGTAGATATTATTCCCACAAAAACAATAAGGGATGAAAGTTTGCTGTAGGTATTATGTATTTTCTGAGAAGTAAGAATTGACATTTAAGGTATTATTTAGATGGCTTGCTCCTTATAATGGTTGAAAGAAACAAATTTATGTGCTGTTACCCTTCATGAAATTGACACATGCCAGTTCATTGTTTCGTTACTATACATTCTCGTGAATGTGATTTGTCTTTACTTGTTCCAGATTATTAGACTTGCGTACGTAATGTGTATCTTACGGCGTACTTCTTCCTGTCTGCTTCATTAACTGCGTGGACCAAAGTCCTTTAGGAATAGAAAAATTGCTCAGCTGGCCAAAACATTCCCTGCCTTCTAGGGAACCAAAGTTTCGTTTCACTGCCCTCAAGAATGTCCTCACTCAATTCAGTACCCTACAAAATCTTATATCACATTTATTCATGACTTATAAGACTGCTACAAAATGTCAGCGAAGCTCCGATGATCAAAACAAAAAAAAAAAAATTCCATGAGTCTGAATCTGAAATAGCTGTAAGACGTTCAGTCGTCCCACGAACGCACGTTTTTATGCAAGTACTACTGGGGTATTTCCTTAGTGTTCTTTAATACAGACATATAATGACTTAAAACGTAAACAATAAATTTTACAAATTTGAGGTTCTCATAACGAAGTTTCTGAAGATCAAACTATTCTGGAATGTTCAGCTCTATAAATTTTTCACAGGACTTAAAGCTATAACAAAGAAGCATATGTATTAAGATGGGTGGCCCCGTTCCGTGTTCAACTAGCCTTACGCTGCTTCTCAATAGTTATGTTGGCTTTCCTAAATCGTTCTTTATCGATGTTATTACATTAATTATAAAATGTAATTACCTCATTTATTAATCGCAAATAGGATCAGAATTGTACATTTTCAGGAAGATTCCGACTTGAAGAAGAAGTAGCCATGTTTCTACAGACCGCATTGTGTCAAACCCGAATGTATTACAATAGAGACTTCCATAGTCACGGTAAATTCAAATCTCATACATCCGGAACCGCTGCGTCGTGTAATTTGTTTCGTGTTTTCTTTGCTGGCTGTGCAGCGCGTTTTGCATGCTGATGTACAAACAACAGAGTTATATCAAATGTTATAAGTATCATCCAAAAAAGTTGTAAACAGACGTCCATATACTCATATGATCAATACAGGGTCCTGACTCACTAAGGCATGATATTTTATTATACTTTTGAAAATTCCACGAACGTCCATCTGCTTTTGTAGAAGAGGCTTCTGATCGTCGAATTTATCATGTAACAGCCGTAAGGCAACATCCGTACAGCAAAGCTCGCCTTCTGAAGTAGGGATACCCTTGTATATTGAGTGAATAAATGAATACAGAATGGGATAAAGCAACAGATTGGACATGCGGAAAAGAAATAAAACGTGGATCTAAGAACTGGCTGTTGCGTAAAAGCGACGTGAGAAAATTTCTGAGAAAGCAATAGAGCCCTTCAAGTTAGTGGAGTTAAATTGAATATTCTTTATGTGTGTGAAGTTTCTGCAAGTCAGGACGCATGTATGGAGACTTAGGTTTCGTTTAAGTCGTTTTCAGGTGTAATATATCATATGGATGCTTTCTGTAGATCAGTCAGGTTAGTCTAGAGATTCTCAAGGTATAGTTCCGGGTTCGATGCCAGGGCAGTTCATGAGGGATTTATGATGTAAACTTGGGATAGGTACGGACTCGTTTCCGTGTAGCTGTGTTTCCCCTTCCGATTATCTTTCCACCCCTGTGACACCTTCTCATTCTTTTATCAGCATCGAAGTTATAACTTCGAAATAAAAAAGTCCTTGCCAAATAAGACACGAATTATATCAGTTTCACGATGTTGTATTCAATCTGTACAATATTCACTCTCGAGGGGGATGTATTATTCAACGATGCCTCATACACACAACATAAATCAAACTTGAGAAATTTTAATACGACTTCAGTAACGCATGAATAAATCAAGGAAGAAATGAACGGATAAATGAAAGAAAGAATGAATGAATTAATGCGTATTAATGAGTGAAAATGTGGGTATGAATGAATTAGAGGGAAAGGGGTATGACAAAAAGGAAGAGATTTTCACGCAAATTTTTATTACAGAGCGAGTTCTGGTCTCATTAAATAGGAGTGCATGATATAAGGTTAACATATGTTCAATACCATGTAACCAAAATTATATTAATATTTACTTTCCCTATTGGAAGAATGGTTTGTACCAATTCACCCTTTATTTTCAGGTATGAAAGAAGAATGGTTCGCACATTTTAATGTAATATTGCATCACGTACGTGTACATCTACTAGCGTGTCTAACTGAACCTCAACGCTTGACAGCTTGGGCGGTTGAACAGGCGGGAGGTGCTAAAGCCTTTGTAAGGCGGATGTCTGTTCCCTCCCTTCTTCTATTTTTTAGCGACCAAGTACGCAATTTGGATGAGCCATAGCGTGACAATGGATTGGGGTGAGGGTGAAATATTCGTTCCGTTCGCTTGCACGCTCTTCTCTCTCTCTCTCTCTCTCTCTCACTCCTTCCGTTCGTCCCACGTCACATGAATATGTCTACCCATTCCATAGTGACCAGATACCAGTGTAGTGCCTCAGTGTTCACTGGGCCTTTTTACAGTCGTGGACTGTGTCCATTCTGAAAGCTTCAGAGAAACTCAATTTCCTTTGTTTGCACCTCTGTGGAATTATAATGGAACATGCGCTTATGTTCGATAAAGGCAAAGAAGTACCGCTGTCAGTATACCATATTTCCTATCTCTTTATGGAGAATATCGTAAAGTAAATTGACCAGCAATCGAGAGGCCATTGTGTTGGGAAACATGTAAAGAATTTCTTGAAAATAGCCTATTATTTCACCTTATATTAAACATTTCAGGCACAGTTTTTTTTACGTTCAAAATTTAAATTTTGTCCACACAGTACAGTTATGCATTTCGTTTGATTTTCGTAAAAAAACAACACTTTTCCTTCAGCTTAACCTGTTAAAAGCTTGAACTTTGTAAACATTTATATTTGGTATGAATTGAATTTTAAAGATTATTAAGATAAATTTGAGATTAATAATAGATAAAATATAATTTCTACTGAGGAATGGAAGTATTTTAATTAGTTTAGAAAAGAGTATATTCTAACAATGTCAGCGATTTTGCTTTCTTGTCACAAGGTCAGTTGCGTCTAAAATTCACATTCTTAAATCTGTGGCCACTGTAACATATATGTTATATATCTTTTAATTTATATTGTGAAACACATAGAATATAGGGCAACACAATTTTAAGAATTCATAATTTGATTTTAGATAAACGATAGAGCACATTAAGATGACACAATTTGTGCAGTAAATCTTCATAATTTCATACAAAATGTCTGTCATGCACTTAAAAATGTATGAGAGGATAATATTAAACCGGATGAATTTTAAGTCTTCTGAAATGATATTACATTTCGACCGTTATATACTCGTACTTACTAACGTTTCATATAACTTAAGTTTCCGTCAACATCGCTTCGAGAAACTCAATGCTAACTTTAAAGTGGAACTCAAAGAAACAAGTTGTCAAACTTGAAACTTGTTACGTGAAACAGTTTTAGAAGGAAACATGTTTGTGTAGCAAAGAAGCTTCGGATTTCCTGAAAACACGACACGCTGAATACCGTTGATGCCTTAATGAAGTCTCAGTATCATGAAGTTAAGTATTTATTTCATTAATTAACCAGTGCCTGCGCAACTCTATCCGTTGTTGTTGGCGTGAAATTCAGAATTGATTAATTTCATATTATCTTATGTCTGTGTCATTATTCCGTATATGTGTTGCACTTATTCTGGAATTATTTTATTGACACATAGCGGAATATATGCGCTTCATTATGTCGGAGGATACATTTGCTTAAAATATGCAAAGCACAGGGTATAAGTATTAAAAAGGCAGTCACTGTCTTTGTATTTTGTATCGGATTGGTTGCATGACGCGCGGAAAAGCAATAAAACTTCAGTAAGAAACACCAAATTAGAGCCATCCTAAATCTACTGAAATCCTAGGTGCAGTATCTAGCTCATTTGCAGATGCTGCTACGTTAGTTCAGGTATTCAGAATATCTGGAAGATAGATGAGATAGGAAATCGAATTCCAGTTGTTGTGGTTGAAAGAGGTTATGATTTAAACTGAAACACTCTACCCGGATATTTCTGGATTTACTGAATAATAACACGTAAAGCTTAAGTCAGTATATTTGATGAGTGACCTGGATTCGAATCGGGCATCAACTCCCACCCCCTCACTACCGAATGCGACAACAAATCACAAGGTTTACCGAATAAGCAAACGTACTGGTTTCTAAGCCAGAGGAATTAAGTACGAAACACACGTAGTTCATACATCGTCGGAGGAAATGGGCACAATGAAATAACCGGAATATCGTAATCCATGGGATGGGCGACGAGGGGCTCAAATCCTAACAGAGGCAAACAGTTTATCTTTTCTCCAACATGATCAAACCAGCCCTGGGACCCACATAGCATCCTATGCAATGGATAATGTACGCCTGTTCCCCGGCAATAAGGCGGAAGGTACGTGAAGCTGACTGCTCATTTCCACCTGCTGCCGAAGACAAGAATTGATATTACTCCTCCTTTGCGCCACCATGACGTGTGCAGTGCAACCGCAACTTTACTCTAACTGTAATATTTATAAGATTTTCAACACAAAAGTTTTCCTTATCGGAAAGAGTTCAGGAAAGCAAAGCAAGTTTGTTGACGCTGACAGTCCTTAGCCGAAAATAAATTAAAACCAATGGAAAGAAACATTTGCAAACATACATCTCGATAGCGATACTACAATCTGCAAAACAAATGTAAGGAGACAAAGAGGCGAGCGGATGGCGTGAAAGAAGAAAAATGAAAGTAATCTGTACTGCTAGCATTCCATCCGTCCGTTTGGTTCAAATGACGTTGGTCGCGCTGTAAGGTATAGCAGTGCAGGCTCGTTACCCGAAATTGGGGGGGATAAGACCAAGCAATATATCAGCAGAGAGACCGCTCCTTGTTCTCTTCGTCCGCGATATTAGTCAACGTATCACTTCCACTCAACAACAGGAAAAGCATTTGTGCAAGCTAAGCTGTACTTTCACAGGTCTTTGCGGTGGGACAAAATAAATGCGACTTCCCCAGAGTCTCTGGATTTTTAATGTCAATGTAAAAACAGGTTCAACCCCTCGATTAATATGATAAATTTGTATATTTATGTTGCTTACCAAGCCTTCGTGTAACTGTGCTTCATTAATCACAAGGATAATTTACAACCTTCTGGATGGTTGAACTCACGGCAAAAATAAGAACCTACTATTTCATTATGCAAATCACTTCAATAACTCAAAACTAAGACTCGTGGGCTTAAAAGGAGAAAAATACAAGTAATGCGACTAAAATAAGAGAATAGATTTAAGAGTAACAGGTCGATGTTAAGCAAACCAGAATGAGACCTTCATGCATTTCATTTTTTTCAACATATGTTTAGGATGATAAACTGAAGAAAATAAATAGCACGTAGCATACATGGGATCGATGATATCTGAACACAAAATCTTGATCAGGAATTCAGAAATCATGTATGGATAGTTGGATAACATTAAAAAGGGCTATTGTGTGGATTTGTTTCATTTGATACTTTATAGAATCATAGGCGGTCTCTTCTGGACTCTGTAATAAATCTCTGAAGTCTTAAGATGGGCCAGGTATTTCTTAACAAAGTGGAAGATAGATAGTTTATTAAAACTCTGTTTCATGTCCCCATGGCTAAATGCAAACTTAATGCTGAATGACTTTTTTAAACGGTATTTTTTAGATCTAGAAGAGATTTAAAATGATATTTCATTTTAGAGTTTATTAGCCAGTATATTACTTCGTATAGGCGGTGACTGTTTCCTTTCAAATCCTTTAAAACTCAAATATTCACTGTCATTCTCATCGATGCTACATCGTCTTGACTTGTCGAGAGTGTTGTAAACTAAACCACGAGCAAAGCGAAGACATAGAGGCTGCTGATGTTATGGTTATTGCTTACTTTGTTCAAAGGAAACCAGCAAACCACAAAAAAAAAAAAAACTCTCTGGCAAGTAAAAGCTTTGGAGACAGTCTTGAATCTTGACAAAATGCCGAATTCAGGGGCGTTTTATTTGCAGCGAAGTAGTAGAAAATGGCTTCCGGCGCAGCATTTTTAGAAAATCCCTGCCATATGAGTTTTAAACATTTCAGTTTCTTGATACTGTTTCATAAATGACTCCTATGAACGAATGATCAGATCGTCGCAGAGGCTGCAACCTGAACACACAACAGGCACAAGAGACGAAAATCCTTACCTTCAGGAGGATTGGAACCCGCGATCCCAGCAATCGAACTCCGGCAGACCTACGCCTTAGACCAAAAGGTCACCTGTTTTGTAACACGACACTTTAAATTCGCCACAATATTTTTTTCGTTTCGTAAACTCGATTTGACAGTTCTTATAGATTCCTCGTCAGCTTTGCCACTTCAACAGTTTTCTTGTCTGAGTATTTAGCGAGTAAAGAAGTAGCTAAGTTTTCAATTTAACTTGGGATTTCTGTAGAGCGATATTTAATTTCATTCAACTTTACGCAAAAATGGTCACAGATTCTTACGAACAATGTAAAAAATCTCATTCCTCTACTCGTCCGCGAAAAGTAAAATACCGAGTGAGAAAATCCTTGAAATTTTGAAATTTGAGATTCTCCAGCGGCACTGTCGAAGAATAAAGGCTCCTGGAATATTACGTCGTGGCGACTGGTAACCATCAACATCTAGCAGACATGCATCTGCATCTTTTAAATTCTAAATATTTGAAGACATAGTGATAATTATATTTATTGTCGCATTTGACATTAGAAGTTCTGAATGTTGTCCACTCGGAGTACTTTTAATTTCAATTTGATTCTTAAAAGAAGAATCCACTGTATTATTATATAGCATTTATCAAATGATTTTTCTTATTATTAAGGACGTATCCTTTGCGTCGTAAACTCTGAAGCTGCGTATGTAGATATATTTATTTCAAGTTAAAAAATTAATTAATTTCTCTTATTTCTCTGTTTTCTTCAATTGTCACCAAATATATAACACTAAATATGAACAGTAACTGATACCATAATTTTGTCTGTTGTTTTGTATGGGTATGAAACTTAGTCGTTGACATTATGGGAGGAAAGGAAGCCCAGGGTGTTTGAGAACATGGTGTTGAGGAGAATATTTGGACCTAGGAGGGACGAAGTAACGGGGGAATAGAGGAGTTTGCGTAATGAGGAGCTAAATGATTTGTAGTCCTCACCCAATATTGTGCGGGTGATAAAATCGAGAAGAATTAGATGGACTGGGCATGTGGCGCGTATGGGTGAGAAGAGGGGGGTGTATAGAGACTTGATGGGGAAACCGGAGGGAAGAAGACCACTGGGGAGACCTAGGCGTAGATGTGTGGATAATATTAGGATGGATCTCCAGCAGGTGGGATGTGGGTATATGGACTGGATTGGGCTGGCCCATAATAGAGAGAGGTGGCGGACGTTTGTGAGTGCGGTAATGAACTTTCGCGTTCCGTGAAATGCGGGGAATTTCTTGACTAGCTGCAAACCAGTTAGCTTCTCAAGAAGGACTCTGCACCATGGAGTAAGTAAGTAAGTAAGTAAGTAAGCAAGCAATTAAGTAAGTAACTGATACATTACATGTAAAATGTATTATAATATAAGGGAGAATAGATCGTATGTCTTCATTATCACGTGACAGTGTATGGGCCGGTGAGGAGCACTGTAACTCTTTGGATGGGGGTTGGTTTTCTTGTGAAGAAATATCTTCTGAACAGAACTTCTTTGCTATATGTGAACTAATCCAACGATAGCTGAGTTCTACGAATGAGGTAAAGTGTAATTGAAATAAGGTGGTGTACGCCCTCTCCAATTTGAATAGCCTGCTCTTTTCCAGTTTCATTAAATTCTAATTAAGAACTGCAATAAACACACAAAAACACACACCGTTTATTCCTGCTCTTTGAATCGAGTTATAGGATTCAGTTTTCTCTGGCTGTAGATTCTGTAAATCTTAGTCGTAAATTCAATCTAAAACATTCTTTGTATTCTGTGCGTTACTCTCCCACTTGATTGACAGGTAGATTGGTATGTGAAGTTTTGTCTCTGTTTATCAGAACTCAATACAATTTTAATACTTCGTCGTCGTTTGTTTACATCGCAACTCCGCTGTTCTCTACATGGTTTCAGAAACAGATGCCTTATTACTGAATCACGTAACTTCTCGCCGTAAAATTTAGGCATACGCTTGCCGAAGGCAAGTTACTGACAACAAAATATTGATTTATATGCGGGACTACCACATTAATGCTACCTCACGGCTCGAAATTAATCTGACTTGGCTCAAGGAACTAAACTTATGATATATCATATTTGTCTCTACGGTTCTTTTATATTTGTAGGGCGCTTAAAGAAAATTAAGTGCATAAACTAAGTGTATATGACCAGCCTCGTGGTCTAGTGGTCAGAGTCTCTGCCTACTAATCATGAGATCCCGGGTTCGATTCCCGGTTCTACCGTGGGAATTTTCCCTGAATGGAAGGATTCCCGCAGTGACCATGGTCTGGGTACGTTAGTATAATTTAGGTTTAAGGGCCCTCCTGGCAATACATTATCCTATATCACCACTCACATCATCGGGACAACGTAACCGCGCCTCATGGGCGTCCCAACCTCAGAAGTCGGTTACACTTCTGCCATGCCCAGGAGGGAAGACCACGAAGTCCACAGGGACATGTGGGGGCAGTGGGAGGAGAAAGACTACGTACATATGATCATTCCTGAAATACAGTTCGATTGCTGAGGAGAATATTTCGTCACAAGATGGACGAACTGACAGGAGATTTGGGAAACCACGTAACTTGCACGCTAAAACTAATCAAAGATAGAATTAAGTCATGTGGAAAGAGTTTGCTGCGCACGTGGAAAGAATGCGAATTCCTATGAAACTTAACGAGAGAATCTGTCCTAGCACACATGGACATAAATTGAAGTTGGTATTAAAATTTATCCTGTAAAAACAAGTTGGGAGTCCGCAGGTTGAATTCATCTGGTCCATTCTGTTACCCAGTGGATAGCGCTTATGAACGTTTTAGTAAACCTCCAGATTTCGTAGAAAACGAGAAAATGCAAAAGTAGCTGAATGTTATTCATGTTCTTGATTCGATTCTGAGACGTGAAGACTGAAGCAGTAGTTTCCTTCGAAACGTTTGTACCCGGAAGCCTTTGTCCGTTGCTACCTTATTTCATGGCGTCTAACCACAGCGAACATAATCTTAAACTTAACGCAAGAAATAATAATTAATTATTAATTACGTTTCTTGAAGTGACAATCTGTAATTAGTTTTAGAATAAACAGAAAATGAAGACATGGATAAAAGAGACATGAAGGTGCAAATGTTTTTAATCACACTATACTCTGTTCACAAGCTGTGCTATACACAGACGGTGTAATTCAAAACATAAACAAATGACAAATATTCATATATTATTGGATACATGAAGAGAGGGGGGTTTCGGATCGCAGCAGCTAACACTTGAAATTAATAGCAGCAAATAAAACGATATCGCAGGTTTTATAAAGGATGAAATATGGATTTTTTGTGCGGATTTGTGAACAATAGGCTACATGTAACTTATTTTGATTGGTTCATGTTTTGACGTTTCATTCTCTAGCTAAGTGATAAGATAGGCTATGTATTTCAAAGTTTGTTTTTTTTCCAATATTGACTTTTTATTTCATAACATGGCCTTTTATTAGTTTTAACTAGAAGCAAGAAACTAGTCAGTCCCTTACGTCCTGGATAGAAGCATAACTTTTTAAAGTTTATATGATTTCGGAACGAAATTTGTAAAAAAGACATACGAAAATATTCAGGACTATTTTCAAATATTTATTCCTCAGTTTTCCTCTCTTTATGAAATTCTAAGATCTTGTCCCAAGGTCATAAATGGAAACTCTAGAGATATGTTGAGCTAACACATTACACTATAGCGGTACTTGTCCCTTCGTATTGACCCGGATATTGGGAATAACGAAAGACTAATAGATAAGTAATTACGTAGGCACTAAAATTTGTTTGTTTAGAGACTTAACAGGAAGGATGATGACGGATAATAAGCGTAAGGAAGAGCGTAAAGAGGAGTTGCATGGACGGAAATCAGTGGAATAATAATAATAATAATAATAACAATAAATTTAGATAAATTTAGAGAACTTTAAGAAAAATATACCTGGTTCCCGACTGCAAAATCTGATGTATTAATACTGTACACCGAAAATTAGATCATGTCTAAGAAAGGAAGGGAAAGATAATTTCATTTTTGTAACTGAAACAAAGAGATTACTACACGATCTTAATACAAATTGGTTGAGGAAAAGAAACTGTAAGTGTATAGACAAATATTAAAAAAAAATTGGGTTTCATTTTCGGCAAAGGCATTGGAATTTCTTCATATTTCAATTGTCAGTGTAGGTTAAGGAGATCCTCCAGCCTATCGTCAAATAGGCACGAAGAAATATTTAGCTTGGAAGTACCGCGTAAAGTAGCTGATGAGTGAAACTAACCACTCAGCCTTGTGAATTATCGTGGTTAATATTGGGATGAATTATTGTGTTAATTTGTTCACTTAGTGCAAAAGTATAAACAAAATTAAGGAAAAGTTGCAAGGATACGAATTTTACTATCCGAAATATCGTTCTTCATACAAAAATGACATAATAGATTAAGCTATAACAGCCGTGGGTGCATTTTATCAAACCTATACTGACATTCTTTTTGTTAATAGACGCAATTTTTGCTTGACAAGGTGTATGGTTCAACTCTGTGTTTATACATTGCTGCTAAATTCAACGTTGAACAATACACACTGGAAGTCTCCTTTTATTACTATAAGTATGCTACAGAATGGAAACAGATATCAGCCTAGTGTGGTGCAAACTTACAACGAGAAAATTCACAATGAATTATGTGACCCGTAAGTTTCTTACGAGCTGCGGTGTGTGAATGGGATAACGCTCACACATCAGACCAGGTTATGCGTAAAAAAAAAAACTCCATTGAAGGGCGTCTTCATTTACAAATTCACAGCCGTTCTGCTGGAGTAGAAATTCTCTGGGCTATAAGGAATTCAAAGATTCAGTTCTAAGTTCCAAATCTCTTCCATGTCCCGATTCAAATAGTGTGTATTCAGAATAAATGTGACAACCGGACGTACCTATGCACACCAGGAAGGCCTATGGAGGAATTCAAGGATGACTCCACTGATCGTTAACTTCGGCAGTAGGTGAGGTTTAGTGACCAGCTGACGTTCCGGCCGTTTTGTTCCCGAGAAACAGCTCCGGTAGCCATGGAATATGACGCTTATTCGACCTCCGAACCGGCCTGGGCGCTTTCCCACGCCGAGATTTTAACGACATATTCTGGGCTGTCAAACCTATCTACAAGTTACTACTTATAATCCATTCAAGACCCATTTTAATATTACTTTCCTATTTACATTCTAATCCCCCAAGTGTTATGTGCCTTTCATGTTTGGGAAAGGAACATTTATACTCGTATGTATTTCCCTCTTTGCTACGCGCTGTGGGTGAATTGCATTTCTCCAATCGAACGTAATTCTGGTCACTGTTACTTTAACTGTTAACCAACAAATGCACTTATATAAAATAACACACTAAAACATTTAAAATCGCTCCGACATTTTTCGATCCTTAGATCATTCTCAGGGAGCTACGTTATTCCTTGCTAAAGTCACTTCAATAACATACATAAAATTCCTTTATATTAACAGGGTGTTGTGGCAGCATGCT
>Ga0123355_10008483_pt1 | contig 15523 bp, 12 predicted proteins | sample TergutEmb28metaG_3_FD_89872 | JGI IMG/M metagenome (GOLD analysis project Ga0123355, IMG submission 89872) | Embiratermes neotenicus P1 segment gut microbial communities from Petit-Saut dam, French Guiana - Emb289 P1 | ecosystem: Host-associated > Arthropoda: Insects > Digestive system > Gut ... | reverse complement strand
GGGGGGGGGGGGGGGGGGGGGGGGGGGGGGGGGGGGGGGGGGGGGGGGGGGGGGGGGGGGGGGGGGGGGCAAAAATGACCACCGCGACCCGATCATTTCTGGGTCCATCAAGTCTCATCTCCACTGGGTACCGTGAATAAGGCACCGGCAGGTGCCTCCGAAACGTTAGTACCCTCATACAAGGGTACCATTCGGGCCGAAAGTTTGGAACCTCCAAATGCTGCATATTCAAAACTCTTTCCATGCAAGCCATCGTTGTTTCCATGCTGTCATCCTCCCTTACCAACTTTCTCACTCACCCGCTGTCTCTCTTTCTCTCTCTCTCTCTCACTCATCTCGTCTCGCTGTTCCCCGCTGATGACTCCCGCGCTGTTGCCACGTCTACCCTCGGTATTGATCCGGTTCGGAGGGTCATGTGACCACAGACCGAACGAGAACGCTTTGCCTCATTCCACAATGTTCGTGCGCAAAGAACACTTCCCTATTACATTTGTCTTATTTTATTTTATACTATTTGGTTTTGTGGTCCGTTCTTTTGCTGCAGGACCAACGGAGCCGTTGGCTAACACCTTGCGTTTAAATCATGAATTGTTCAATTTCACTGACTGGTATGATTTTATTTAAAAAAAACCCGCGATGAAATTACAATTCCGTTAGAAATTTTTGTAGTTTATCGTCCAATCTACGCCCGCATCTTACAGAGTGGTCTTTTCCATTCAGCCTTCACGACCAACCTTTGTATGCATTGCCATATCTCCCACGCGTGCTGCATGTCCGCCCCTCTTATCCTCACTGAAGATAAGTATGTCCGGGAATCACAAATGAGAATCCTCCATACGCATTTTTTCTCCAGCCTGCTGGTAGGTTAGTCCCAAAACACAACAGGGATTGCATGTCGTTTGCAGGCAAAGGAACTATCACTTGTCATTCAAAATCTTCAATTATATACCAACAGTATACACAAAAATGGCAGTCATTCGTTTATTTACAAAACCATTTCGTGTATGTGACTTCAGGCTTCCGCTTCGAAGCAGATGAGACCTGCGCTCTTCTGGGCTATTACACAGCGAGTAGTGGCAATTTGTTACCAACGTTTCAGTTCAGCCTATCGGTCCCCATCTTCAAGGGTCAAGGTGACTGTAACCCTAGCAGATGGGACTGGTTGTCCCGAAACGTCGGTAAGAAATTACAACTACTCGCTTAGTAGTAACCCACAAGAGCACAGTTCTCTTTTCCTGTATGTTTTGCAATGTTTACGGGGTCTGTTTCCTGAGGGTTAAAGTAGCCGGGGCGTGGCGTTAACCAGCCACCCACATTTAGCGCCAAAGTACTCCCCACCTAGGCCTTCATGGCTTTTTATACAGTGAACATTTTACTTCCCAAATATTTGGGTCTAAGGAGACCATCCCCAAAGAAACTCAGAATGACACGCAGCCAATTATGATTTACGAGTTTAACTTTAATATGATGGGCCACATTACGAAACATTTAACTCAGTGTTTCAGCAAACAACCTACGTAGGCTAACACCACGCACTAAACGTTTATGAAATTCCAGCTTCATAAAATGATGCTCAAATGTTTACTTTAGGAGCCTTGGACATTCCTACAAAAACGCCCCAAAAGGAGAGTTATGCATGTGCGCGCCTTGAAGACTTAACGGACAGTGAATAGGTGTAGCTCTGATCATTCTTACCCTCAGCACTAGATGGAGGTGAGTGGTCAGCTTCACGCTTCCGCCGCTTTACCCGCAGGAAAGAACTACAGTACCCATTGGATAGGGGGACTGCGTGGGCCCCAAGGCCGGTCTAGAAGCGAGTGTTTCTCGTACTGCTGTTCTTCGTTGTTTTTCGTGTGACACATCTCGTATTCATGCCGAGTTTAAATATCATGATATTCAGGAAATGACGTAAATCTTCCGAAGTGACTATGCAGCCCAGTTACCGAATCATGGATTTGACACTAACACTCAGGGCGATGTTAACAGTGGTAAAGGTAATGGCAAGCCACACCTGTGCTAATTAAGCACGTCATTACAACTACCATCGGTACAGCTCCATACATTATTAACCTCGGAAACAGATGAAGGTGGGTAACTGTGTTAGCGTAGTCAGCATAACGACTAGGCTACGGACTGGGCAGACAGGGATTCGAATCCCGGCAGATGTGAGAGATTTTTATATTCTCCAAAACGTCCAGATAGGCTCAGAGGCCCAAAAAGCCACCTGCTCTACGGGTACCGGGGGCTCTTTCACCGAGCCGGGGATAAGGCTGACCACTCACCTTCATCTAGTGCCCACCTATACCTTCACTCCCAAAGTATGCCTATAAGGCGTCTACAAGAGGAGACTGGTCAACCTAACGTCCCGCCCGCTTTTCCTGGGGTAAGCAGTCCCCGGTATTCGCTGGACAGGAAGAAGTCTGGGTGAGCCCCGAAACCCATGTGAACGTCTCTTCCAAAAATCTAACCCAAATCTAAAGGCTGAGTCGACCCCAGGGCTGTAGAGAGGCCGGAAGGATTATGTCAATGAAAAATGCCAGTGGCACAATCGGGAATCAAACCGACGACCTTCTGGCTTGTAGCGCCGTGCATCAATAAAATGCACCACCGCCTGTCCCGACTATGCTAAGTGCATTACATAAACCGAAAATACACGTTTCGGTCCTTACATTAACTTCGATTTACACAAAAACATCACGAAATAAGACATAATAGGAGTCGGGACAGCGTAGTCGGTATATCGACTGCGCTACGAGCTTACCCGTTCGGGATTCGACTCCCGGCAAGGGTAAAAGGCGCTTCTCCGAAAGTCCAGACTATTTTTTGGTCCCACTCAGTCTAACGAGAGCTTTTTCACAGCGAGTAAAGCGACTGGAGCTTGAGGTTGACCAGTTTCAACTAGTGTTGATATTAAGAATGCGTGGAGAAACACCCCTGCTCCCCCTGATGCCTTCATGGCGCGTACGAAGACTACTTTTGAACATTTATAACACGTTTTCAGGATGCCTCGCTATTGTCGCTCCCAGAGCTGCTCCCTGCTGGAATTGTTTTGAAATAGCGACTAAAAATACACCATGGCAGTATGGCAGTCTCTCCTACCGAGATTCACGTAGAAGTCATTCCGCCGAAGAGTTATTACCTAGATGCAACATGCAGTCCCTTACAAGGCTGTCTCTCCATACAACAGCCCAACCCAATTCGACGCCATTAACCTACCTTAAATACACCGGCTATTATTTATAAACATTTAATTTGCATTAAAAATACAAGATATTATGCCCTCACAGTTCTGTGTTGTAACACCGTGTAGTCCGTTACGGGTTACCACCATAAAAGGTAAAGGTAAAGGTAATACCAACGTAAAAAAACGCAAATTGTAACAGTGCTTAATCAAGCACCACGTCATAAAGGTACGTGGAGGAATGGAGGTATAGCTCCACGCATTCTTAATCTCAAAACTAGAGGAAGTGAACTGTTAGCTTTACGTCTCGGTGGCTTAATTCCCGCTACCAAATGAATACGAGGATTGGTGGGCCGAACAGCCGATCTGCGCACTTTGAAGGGCAAAAAAGGTCTTTTGCCTCAGCCGGGAATCGAAACAAGATACCTCTGTCACCCAACCCGCAGCATAGTTACTATGCCGACTGGCCTACCCCGACTTCTAGTGGGCACAAAACGTTTCGGAGAAAAATACTGCCTTCATCATCAGGGCATAGTTTAGAGATGTTCGTTATACAGACAATGTGGTACGTTTTTGCCCTTCTTCCACCGAAATGTCGACCCCCCACCAACTAGTCTGCACGGTGTCATAACACAGACGCTAACAAAAACAATGCAAATAAGTCTGACAGTAAACCTCCTGACAAGTTCCTCGTCGTAGAAAGTACTCTGCTCAAGTTAAAACAGAACGGGGACCAGTGAAGTGACGAAAAATTTTGATTCTGCTCTATAGCAGTAGGAATGGCAACACCTGCGCCTAGCATCGTAATGAAAACGAAAAAGGGGCGTGGGTAATATGTCATACATTACAGATCACACTATGGAAATGGCAGTCAGCTACATGCTCTGGCTGCTTTACCCCTGACGAAAAAGAGCACCAGACAACCAGTTCGATACGTTGAGTGGAGCCCATACAGGGTCTGAACATGGCAGCAAGGAGAAAAATTCCGCTCCTAACGGTAACTAAACTTCCGGTATCAAGTCACTTTACTGAGATATGCCGGAAAGTTTCCGGATTCAAAAATGTTTGGAATTCCTTGGCTGAACAAGGGTCACTCAGCTGTCAATTTGTGAAGAAAAAAATAACGCACTGAAGACCTAGGTAATGGCAATCATTTACTACGCGCAACTGAATCCACAAGAACTTCTCTCAGCAGGCCCGGTCATGATTGAGATGGAACGGGAAAGCGATAATGGCCCATGTACCACGGTCAACCACCGATCTATTATCGTGCATACGCACTTGTAAAAGTGAAGACTCTCGCTACATATGATACGATGTGATATATGATATATATATGATATATATATATATACACATATTTGTTAACTGCAAGTGGACTGACACCCGGTGGCATAGTACAGTACACATTTACATACAAACAATACATAGAACAACAAAGTGAAACAGAATACCCATAACGGTACATTCGTAACAACAAGAATACATAAACATAAGGATACAAAACATAACAATAAGAATATGTTTGATGGAAAAATATTTCGAACAGGCTTTGTGCAAAAATGAAACTCGCGCTTTTTTTCAGGTGAGGCAACCCGTTGTGTTTTCAGTGATTAATAAAATGTATATATGTTGTCAGTCTATCACATCCTTTATTATATAAAATATAATTAAAAGATAATTAGAAGATCATATTAGCGACATGTTTCGGCTTCTTTATAAAGCCGTCGTTTTTTTTTTCGAAAACATTTTTGAGTAAAATATATGTTAACATTGCAACTGTGTAATGTCTTTTTTAGGTCTTCGTATCAAATTATATCTTCAGATGGCTTTATAAAGAAGCCGAAACATGTCGCTAATATGGTATTTTAATTATCTTTTAATTATGTTTTTTATAATAAAAGTTTGTTAGACTGAAAACTTATATACATTTTATTAATGAAACTCAGACTGCATGTTCAGTGCATTCCCTTCGCAATTCTTTTATACATCTATGCTATACGTGTGTGTGTGTGTGTGTGTGTATGTGTGTGTGTGAGAGAGAGAGAGAGAGAGAGAGAGTAAAAGCAGATAAAGGTAAAGGTTAAGTTCGCCCTAGAACAGGCCACAAAGGCCCAGAGAGGTACTAGAGGTATAGCTATACTCTTTGACCTCAACGGTAGATGAATGTGGGTGTTCAACACCACTCCCCGGCCGGTTTACCCCCGGGAATGACGGGGTACCCATTGTATAGGACGCTAGATGGGCCGGTCTGGATGGGTGTGGAAAATCTGGCCCCTACCGGTATTCGATCCCCGGACCGTCCAACCCGTAGCGAGTCGCTATGCCGACTGAGCTATCCCGGCCCACTCAAAAAGCAGGCCTTTTCTATAAAACGCTGAAACGTCTACGCTGCACTTCCCATGGTTACGACAGAGCACTGTTTTCCTTTCCAGCGTTACGCTCACCCCCACCCCACTCTGTCAAATTATCCACACAATACTAGATACAAAAGTGATGATTTGGTACACTGATTGCAATATACATCAACGTCGAAACACAATTATCAGACCAAAAATACTGGTACAGTGCAACTGTGTTCGTTAATGAAACAAAGGTATTGTGGATACAGAAAGATCATTACCATTTTCGTAGTGCAATATCAAAATCAATAAACAGGTCTTAACCTTTTGTTCGCACAATTTGACACCAGAATTTTTGTATGCTGTGCCATATGAAATTAATCTTCAAATGTAATTTAGGTTAAATTTAATCTTTGAAGGGCTAAGAAAACATACAAAAATATGTCATTGGATGGAAGGCAACGGCTGGAGTATTTATCCACCATCAGAATACAAGGCAGAAAGCATGGCACACAAAGAATCAAATTTGAAAGATTTATACACTGGAACAAGATTACTGATATAGGACATGCATGAAAATTCTTTAAAGTTACAGATTTCAATCTTAAATTGATTCATACCGTTATGATTATGATGGTGAATAATAATAATAATAATAATAATAAGAGAAAACACCGTCGATTATAACTAAGAATTTTTTTTATACATAGGTGAAACTTTTGCTTACATTTTTTTGACGTTTTGCTGACCGTGCATCTCAGTATATTTGTCTGGTATCATCACACCTATAGGTGTGATGGTACCAGAGGCTGTGTAATGCAATTTTGACCTCCCGACGATGAGCACATGTGCTCGAAACATGTAAAGGCATGAAATAAACTTATTGTAAAACAAAAATTTTGTGCATCAAGTTGGTTAATTACTGAGACAAATATTTTGCTTGCATGTTGCTGTTGAACTGTGTAATACATAACACCAAAAAATGCTAAAACATTACAGCACTGTAAGTTGGTTGTGCTTAACGAGATTATAATTTTACAATTAACCGTTTCATATTAAAGGGTAATTTGTGTGGATCTGTATAGTTACCAGTTATACTGCATTCTTTATAGGGAAGTAGTGAAGGAAATTTTATCCCAGCAATCTGTAGATTACGAACCGCTGTAATCACGTTAAATGTTTGTAGATATAGGGTGTATTGGAGAAGGCTTGTGTTTATGTGGTCTAGAACACAGATGAATTAATGGCCCTCTATGTGTAATCAGTTTTTGGATAAAAAACATTGTTAAGTGCTGACTGGACGATGATTATATTTTGCAGGAACCTGGGTTTATACGTGCAGCTTGGGTTTTATACATTCCAGTTTCAAGTAAATAGTCTGATAATTTGAGAATTTATGTATGGAGTGAGAATTCTGAAAGAACTGTATAGTCGTGTTCTGAAGAAATGCTTCGTAATTCTTCCAAACATCGATTTCGCTCCCATTTAAACATTAAAATTGCCTTTTGTATTAAAGAGGAGACAGTTTCCGAAAATACCAACCCACATTCGCATCGATTGTAAACAAATCTCAGGGTCAAACATTCGAACATGTGGGGAATGCTTTTTCTCAGGGCCAATTATATGGTACCACGTGACGTGGAAAAACAGTAATAACACCACATTCTTCGTCAAACAAACAAGAATCCAAAGACTAATTTAAAACAGTAGCAGAATACTAACTCAAAATATTGTTTATCTTTAAAATTCTCACAATTATTACCGTATTTCCTCCATTCTTTGACTAATATTTCCATATTTTAACATTTTCTGAAATCGGGATGCATCTCACATATTACAGCGTAGAAGAGTCGGTGCCCAAAAAAATTATATTGTAAGCCCGAAGCACAACGAAAATACTCATGTCCACAACTTTAGGAATGTGACAGTGAACAAAACGATAGGGACAAAGGAGATTCTGAAATTATTTCTATGCACCTATTATATTGCAAGACGAAAGTGCAATGAATATACAGCTGTACCTCAACACTAGCAATAAGACATTAAACACAAAGGTAGCAACAAAGGAGATTCAATATATCTAATATATTTCCGGTGTGAGAAATGCCGTTACTTGTGAAAATGTAATCACGTGAAGGGGATTAGAGACTGAAAATAAAAAGCAGTTTAAATACAAAGACTGTCATTAAGAGAGATCGGTCGGCTTTCATTGTTACACCTGTTGCGTCTCAAAAACGTTATCACAATAAAGACTCTGGACAAGGGGTGGGGGAGGGAATGGGTATTGTTGGCATTGTTGCACATTCGGTTAACGTCGCTGATGAACTGGAAGGCACCGAAGATGATATCAGAGTCACAATTTTGATCTTGAATGCCCTTAACTGAAAAAGCGTCTTAGAAGAATATGTACTGCTGAAGACAGGACGTACAAGTGAGGAAGACACTGAACAGAAGAAATGAAGTTTTCAGTTTTGTGTTCGTTTTCCTTAACACAAAGAAGTTTTATGTTCGAATACTAACAATTCCAATTGCAATGTACATATTCTATTTTCTGAAACCCTATTACTAAATAAAGGATGCGTCTTACAATCTATGGAGTCTTTGTCGCTACATTGCACGTGCGTCTAACAATCGACGCCGTCTTCTGATCGAAGACAGACGGTAATATAACCTCATCAGTAACAGTCATGTCCTTTGTGTCTGTCAGTCCGTCGCCCTGTTTTTATTCGACTACGAACAACAGATCTTTTACAACCCTCTACTGGCCAGTCCGGAACTTCTGACGGTTAAACACACAAGCCATTGACCGTAATCAAGTGAGGATTCCCATCGGAAACTGTAGGTTTACACGTAACATTTACACACATTTACCGTAATAAAGATGTAAATGAACATTAAAATAGCTCCTGTATTAAAATTTAAACTCTACTTCAAGACGGTTACACAAAATACAACCAACGGGCCGAGCTGTTAAACTATAATGTATATTTTCATCTTGTATAGTCTTCACCAGGAATTACATTTCAACAAGACGGACAATGTACGAATAAGGAAGTATTCAAGCGTGTTTCGTAAACATTGTTACTGTAAAGTATTACATATTCTGTGTGTGTGTGTGTGTGTGTGTGTGACGTTCGTTATCCAGCATGCAAAGCGCATGCACCGTGCTGTCATCTATGGCCTGTCTGGCTCTCCACATTTTTCCACACTATCACATAAACGGAACAGTTTTCGGGAAGAAGTTGTTGAACATAAAATGTGTTTTGATTTTCTCTACAACTCAGGTCTGAAACATTTCTCACTATAAGAAATGAGAGAGATATGATTGTAAAGGTACATAGGTCTTCGTGTAAAATACCCGTAATTCTTGTCCCATTTGAATGAAACTTGAACTTTTTCGACAAATTTTCGGAAAAAAACATTCAAATATCAGATTTCATGAAAATCAGTCCAGTGGGAACCGAGTTGTTCCATGCGGACGTACGGAAGGACGGACATTACGACGCTGTCACTCTTCGCAAATCTGCCGACCGCATTAAAGCCAAATTCGGTTAAGTTCGGCATTTTCATGCAGTTCAACAAAGCCGCCCAACATAAATTCGTTACAGACCCGTTTCGTGGCATTTATTGTGCCATCAACATGGTTTATCGTACTCGTAGAGCTTACTACCAAAGTTTGCAAATTAATATGGTCTTCAAAACTCACACTTAACGGTAACTAACGCTTTTTTTTTTTAATATCAGGTTAACTCAAACCTTGAGATCTGTGGTTCTCACGGCATTCTCCTATAACACGTTGTAATGCCTCTTTTTTTTTCATGGCGCGAGAACCCCCGGTGGGCCAGGGCCTTCTCATTGTCCAGGATTCACGATCACAATCAGACACAGCCCAATCGGTAGGACTCCTCTGGACGAGTGATCGGCTTGTCACAGAGACCTGTACCTGACAACATACAGTACTCACAAGAGACAGACATACGTGCCCCGAGCGGGATTTGAACCCGCAATCCCAGCAATCGAGCGGCCGCAGACCCACGCTTTAGACCGCGTGGTCACTGGGATCGGCTGTACCTATAGTATGTACAATAAAACCCAATTATTCGAACGCTGGTTATCCGGATCGGCATGGCCCTTCGGGTAAACATTCTCGTACTGCAATTGTACTACATCCTTTTGTGGCTTAAATTTTTCCCCCATTTGTCAAATACATATAGGGAATTATTTAGTCATGTCTTATTTGTACGTAAATAACTATGTGGCTAAACAGCCGTTTGTGGAATTCTTTTTCCACTTCAGACTATCAATGTAGCCTATTTTCTAATAAAAATCCAGTTATCCTGATTTTCTGCATATCCGGATGATTCATCGTCCCAATTAATCCGGATAAGTGGAGTTCTACCGTCTATATAAATGTTTCGAAAGAAGTTGTAGACGACACCAGAACACTACTCGATTGTCACATGCCAGATACAGTTCTGTTGAAGTTAAAACTGATTTTATTTCTTGTGTCTTCTTTCCCCATTTTCTGCTTTTGTTCCGGTGTTCATCAGTTAATTTTCATGTTTCCTCCGGGTGTTTCTGGTACGTACGATGATGGGCCATTCGCATACCAAACGGTGTATAAAATATCGCTTCTAAGTCAACGGTTGAATACATACCGTCGGTGCGAACTTTAGTGCTTTACCTGACAAGTTCAACAGATCCTGGACGCAAGTAATAAGTTGCTGATAAAAAAATATAAAATAATGTAGCCTACACAGCTAAATAATAAACGCGTCGGACTAAAAGTCCGCCGAGTATGAAAGCAGATTGCCTTTGAAATGTGGTGGCACACCTGCAGAAACCAGATTTCGTCTTTCGGCGAAACGAACGAGTCCATTTAAATCGGCAGGGGCGTCAGTTCAATCGACTACTGGCAGCCGAGGTGTGAGCATCAGCGGTAGTAATGCCGGATACACCATGTTCCGAGGTAGTGTGAAGGGTACTGGCTACCCACTCCATTCGCCAGTTTCCCCTTCACTTCCCCTCCCGTACGTCACCGTGTGCCATCACACTTCAACTGGACTCTAAGCTCCGCGAGTTTTGTTCGGAGCTTCTTGTCCTGACAAGAACCTACGTTATGTCTGAAAGAGGCTACTGCAACTAGGAATACTTTCACTGCCATTATACGAGTACTGTACGCTGTACCTTCAATATTCGCATGTATTTCGCTGCAGTGTCGGTGAAAACTGCGAAACACACTCCATGTCCTACTTTAAGGAACGATTACTGGCATGCATGGGGTTGCAGGACACTGCAATACATTCAGGTGGATGAAGCAGATTTTCAGAAGTCCAGCGACAAAGCAGTCACATGTTCTATACGGTTTCTCCCCTCGCGATCTAAATGTATGTTTCAGCCCCTCTTAAAGCGACTTTTCAACTCAGCGCCACTTCCCCATTAACCATATGTCTCCTTAAAATTTTACTATTTAAACTTTCTACAGTCAGGTTTGTTTCTGGCGTGGTATTACAATGAACCAAACTTTATTATTACGGACTACGTCCATTGTCTTGGACTCGTTTACACATTTCGGAAATTAGATCTGTTTCCGTCATCGGATACAAACCGTACGGTTTGTTGAACCCGTTGGAAACATGGGAGAACCGAGACAGCGTGGCCGTTAAAAGTACCTTGGCTGCGGGCTGAACCAGCCAGAGGTCGAATCCCGGCAGGGACAAGAGGTTTCTCCTCTCCAGACCGTCCTAATCGGCTCTGGGGCCCATCCAACCTCCTATTCTTGGTGTATCGGGGTTCTTCCCTACCGGTAAAGCGGTCTAGTGCCAAGGTTAAGAATGAGTGGAGCTATACCTCCGTGCCTTCATGGCGTGGGCAGGAGCAACTTGCCTTTACCTCAGAAACACAGTCTCAAACAGTGAACCAGTAATTGTGCGGACCAACTGACGATTAACCTTTATAGTTAACGAGGGAAACATAGTTTCCAAAACACTGTGTTTGAAACATACAAGGTATTGAGCAGCACAGCGTTTACTTCACGTCCAGTATTCTTCTTTGTTCAAATGACACTGTGGTGAACAATGCTATAATGAAGTTTTTGAGGCGCGTTCGCAAAATTGCGAAAAGCGACTATTAGCTTCATCATGTCTGTCCGTATGGAACAGCTCAGCTCCCACTGGATGGATTTTCATGACATTTTTTATTTGAGTGTTTTTAGCAGATCTGTCGACAAAATTCAAGTTTCATTAAAATTGGACAAGAATAACGAGTATTTTACGTGAAGACCTACGTACATTTACGATCATATCTCGCTCATTTCTTACGATGAGAAATGTTTCAGACCCGAGCTGTAGAGAAAATCAAAACACACAATTTATGTTCAATACCTTCTTCCCGAAATTGTTCCGTTTATGAGATTATGTAGAAAAATACATCAGAGCCGAACAGACCACAGATAACAATAAGGCACAAGCGAATTACGTGCTCGATAGCTCAGGCTACATGCACATCCTCAGAATGTGTAATACTTATCGCTTTTCCACTGCAACAACAGTGGTTATACGAACGCGCCTACTTTTTACATTATACATAAATTGCCTGCCTCATTTGTTTTATGGTTTTCCCACTATGTTCTCTTACGGTTAGGTTAACTCAGTATGAGCTGAATGTGTGCATCATGGGAGGAAGTGGGCTGGATTAAACTGGCTCTGGATAGGGCCTGGTGATGGGTTTCTGTCACCACGGTGCTAAACATCTGGGTTCCACAAAATGCTAAGCTTATCTTAGCTCCTCAAGGCCAACTCTGCTGCATGAGTTTATACGCAACCAATCAATGGGCACTGCAGGCAATGTTGCGCCTGCAGAACAAGTACTACACTTGACTGACGAGAACAACTCAGATCTTGACAGAGTGGGCAGGGTTCCGCAAGATTCTTGCGGAGAAACGTTACAGGCCTTGCACAACATGCCTGTCCCTGCATCTACCACTTCCCACTGGTAGTCATTTGTTGGGTGTTCACCTTTTAACAAGCCTATATTAAAATTCATGCACATCTCTAACCAGACAGAATACAACAGATAATAACAGTATTAACTCACACGCACAAACACAACTGCACTTAAAACCATTGTATTTGAACTGGGGTACACAGGTTGCCAGCCTTAAGCAACTAACGGTTTGATTTCCCCTACATCACTGCCAAGCCAAAGCTGTTCTCGGAAGTCGAAACAGTAGTGTTCTCCTACACAGATGAAAGGCAGTGGATTGTTTAATAGCGCAGTTTGGGTTGCCATCAGCAAATTCGACCATTTCTTATACTAGCCTAGCCGTACCTGCAGGCTCCTACTGGAATCGTCCGCGGCCTCCGGCACACGCATATACATAATTAAATTCGAGGGTCCCACACGCACTGCACAGATATAAACGGTCAGATTCACGCTCCGACTGCCTGTAATCCGAAAAGAGATGCCAATGTTTATGATCCCGATGGTGGGTACATCTCGAAAAATATTACAGGCGACTGTTAGCAGTAAGAACGATTCCTACGAAATCCGATCATCAAATCTGTAGTTACAGATCCTTACTTTACTGACTGATGATTGGTTATGAACATTACGTAAAACTGACTCTGACTTCAATGTGTGGATACTTAGCAATGGGGCAAAAGTTCCCCACAGAACCATCTTCAACAATCTCTTCCGTGAAACCTCCAAAGTGACTGCTGCAAGTACAACGGACGCAAAGCTGAGACACCTCCACTGATATCAGTCCCATTTCTGGGCCGACAAGGCCTGCTCTGTCTCCACATCTGCCTTCCGTTTGCCTTCGCGGCGTTCATGATTATGGGCAGATTTAAAACAACTTTCGGTGTACTTTACAAAGAAAGGTGGTAAAGAGTTCTTACTGAATGCCGGGGCCGACCGGTTGGTATTCCTCTTTCAAAACCGTGAGATCCTTATGTCAGATCTCGGGCAGAAGACGGACAATCCTAATAATTTATCATGGCTTTCGTCAGTCCTTCCGGATAACTGCTGCGATCCGATCCTGCAAACAATCACGATTCCCTCTTTTCACATCCTCTCCAATCCGTAATTCCACAATCGTTCTGCCACTCAACGTAATTGACTTACAACTACAACTTACGCGGCTGAAGCGTAGTCAAGTATCCGCATATTACCAACACTGATTACCGGTACAATTTCGAAAAATTAGAGAGCCTCACCGTACTGTGATTCTAAGCCCCCTCCCCCCAAACAAAAGAGTCTAAAATGTTGAACTACACGTGTCCTGCCGTTCAGTTTTCCGGATACATGTCGGTATCAGATGCGATAAAACCCCTCCGCAATGTTGTCGCGACGTTACAGTGGGTTCTTAGGTGTACGTGCGGAACACAGTGCACAGCTGGGCTCAGTTTTGAACGAATTATCATGACCTACACACACGATGAATGTTACATGCTTTTCCCATCGTGCCTGCTAATAGAAGAGCCGGTACCACTGCACGGGGATTTGCGATACATTAGTCTGGTCAGCGTCATCCAGACGGTAAGGCATTGCGACACTGCAACAGCGTCTCCGTCGCACATAAACTAAGGCACTTGCGAATGGTGGTCGCCCATGGAATGTACGAAGACCAGCCACGGAAAATGCCATAACTGCAGCTGTGGAACGACAGCTTGTACCTCACGCGATGTCACACAAGAATTCGGACTATCAAAATTGAAGGCCCTCAAAATGCTTCTTAACAATACGCTGGATCCACACTACTACCCAAACGCTCGTTCCAGACATTCATCCATTATGCATAGCGCATGTGTAATGACGAGGAGCCGATGGTTTGATTACAAGATGGGGCCGTCGTTTGACGATGATACGTACCTCGAAAAGTAAACATTATATAACATTTTCAAATTAGTTTTTAACAAGGTATCATAATTGTAAAAGCCAGTGAGAACCCCACCTTCAGTGGCGATATGTTCACGACTGAGCGATAAGCGACGTAACAGGTTGAGTCGGCATCGTGTCGTATCGTCCCGTCGTGATCATATCGTTATCGTGTCGTCTTCAGTGTGCCAGCTCCAATTTGAAACAACAGGTTACATCCTTTCGTAAGCTTACCTTATCAACATCTTATCGCCATCCTACCTGAAACAGCGTCGAGTCTGACAGCAACCGTACAATTAGAGCGAGTAATGTTCCGAATTCCCTGGATTAGTTTCTGTCCAATCAGGCGTTGTCCACTTATCGCAACTATACTTAGGCCACTGGAAAAAACGTTTGACGCACCTACTCATACCACATTTCCCCTCCATCGCCGTTCTCTCTATATTCCCTTCCAGTTGAATAGCAATTCTGTCCACAGGTTGTCGACAGTGATAAAAATTTGAATGAAAGAAATCACCTGCACTGGATGTCACACCAGAAATGGCTAAAGGCGAATAGAGCAGGAAGCGGAATATGGGAAGCCTGAAGCGCAGCTATTAACATCATCCGTGGTAATTCTTTATGTGGCGACATTACACGCAGTTACAGTTATCCGCCTGTTATGCAGTGTGAAGGTGCGTTCCCATGTTCACTACAGCCCGCCATGGTCCTGTCCTGATCCATTGAACCAGTCCACAATCTGAAGACCGTATAGCTCGAAGTAGGTGCCACGGCCAATCCATGGGCCTTCGTTCTGTGGCGTGAACTTAGGTAAGCTACTGTAAGCTTGTCAAGACGAACTTCATTGCGTGGCGTTTGTTGTTACGACGTGTAAGGTCCAAACATTGTAACAACTTCATGGGAGATGTAAGAACATACGTCAGTTACGGGGTACGGGGCTACCGATAAGTTTTAATCACCGGTCATGATTCTGACAGCCGGGTGGCACCAGGTTAGATTCCTGACAAGAAACCTGCATAAAATAAATCGCATAATTATTTTATTCTCCCTGCAACCCCCCCCCTGCCCACAACCCAAACCTCGGACACAAAAAAAATTAAAAGAATCAATAGCCACTACT
>Ga0123355_10008482_pt1 | contig 15524 bp, 15 predicted proteins | sample TergutEmb28metaG_3_FD_89872 | JGI IMG/M metagenome (GOLD analysis project Ga0123355, IMG submission 89872) | Embiratermes neotenicus P1 segment gut microbial communities from Petit-Saut dam, French Guiana - Emb289 P1 | ecosystem: Host-associated > Arthropoda: Insects > Digestive system > Gut ... | reverse complement strand
TTTTATTTCAGACGGAGATTCTTTATGTGCCTTGTCCTTCTTTTGCTTGATTCTTGGGATTGACGTTTTGAGGAAAAACTGTAATATTTTGACCTGTAGCTTTTCAGGCAAAATAATCCTATCTTTTTCCTTTTCCATTGCTCCACCTTCCAACAACATATGATACATGAATATATGTGTTGCGGTGGCTCGTCATTCCCAAAATCCACAAAGGAAGCCTATAAAATTCTTTGGAACAAGCTGTTTTACAGGCTTTTCGGCTTTCTGTGTTTTTCATATCGCTATCCAAACAAAAAAAGAAAAATGATGGCGAAGTTCCCCAATACTATGTTGAGGGGTCGCATCCGGCTATAATCGAGCCAGCGGTTTTCGATTTGGTACAGCACGAAATGCAAAAGCGCAAGTGCGGATTAAATCGCCACAGTGGAGTTGGTATATTTGCCAGCCGAATAAAATGCGGCGATTGTGGCAGTTGGTATGGTAGCAAGGTGTGGCACTCAAATAGCAAATACCGCCGCACAATTTACCAGTGCAATGGCAAGTTCAAGGATGAAAATAAATGCCAAACACCCCATTTTGACGAAAATACAATCAAGGAAATGTATGTAAACACTGTAAATGCCTTGCTTACCGACAAGGATGAAATTATCGCCAATTTTAAGCTGATACAGAAAACCCTATTCGACACTTCTAAATTGGAAGCCGAGCGGATTGCGCTTCAGACAGAATTAGCGGTCACTGCCGATTTAATCCAAAAATGCATTGACGAAAACGCCAGTGTTGCCCTTAACCAAGCGGATTACCAACAACGATATGATGCGCTGGTTGCGCGGTTTAATACGGCGCAGGGGCAAATTGACGAGGCATCCGCCAAGCTAACCGAAACAAAAGCGCGAGGGCAAAAGATAGTGGCATTCATTGCCGAGTTGGGTAAACGTGATGGCTTGGTAGCGGAATTTGACGATGACCTTTGGCATAGCTTGGTGGATTACGCCACGGTTTATAGCGAAACAGATGTGCGGTTTACCTTCAAAGATGGCACGGAAATTAAAACATCCAAATTCCATTAAGCAGAAAACTTGATGGGATTATTTGTTATTGGCTATAATCCAAATGCACCTGCACCCAATTTGTCCAAGGAATTATGCGCCCTGCTTGTACTTCAGTAGTTAAATTGTATCAATATAAGAATTAACATTGACGATGGAATTTCCGGGACTACGTTTGAACGCGATGGCTTCAAGCGCATGATTTCCGACATAGAAATAGGGAAAATCGGCGCGGTGTTGTGTAAAGATTTATCTCGCCTCGGACCGAAATAACGCGATGGTGGCTTACTTTACTGAAATATTCTTCGCGGAAAACAATGTCAGATTCGTTTGCGTTAATGATGGCATTGACTCTACTAAAGGCGATAACGAAATAATGGGCTTCCGTTCTGCCATAAACGAATTTTACACAAGAGACATCAGCAAAAAAACACGCTCCACTTTCCAAACGCTGGCTCTCAAGGGTAAATTCATCGGCGCACACGCTCCGTATGGCTACAGCGTTGACCCCAACGACAAGCACCATTTAGTGCCGGATGATGATACCGCGCCGATTGTACAAGAAATGTTTGCAATGGCAGCGGATGGAGTTAAACCCAACATCATCACGCGATATTTGTCCGAATGGAAAATTGTAACACCGCGAGTGCATATCGCCCAAAAAACCGGAAAGTACATGAACGCTATTAACAAGGAATTTCCCGCTGAATGGAATTTGACCACAGTCATATCCATCCTTAAAAACCGGGAATATTGTGGGCATATCATTTCGCAGAAGGAAACAACACAATCCTTCAAAAGCAGTAAAGTGATACACCGACCACCGGAAGAATGGGTAATTGCGCGAGATATGCACACGGCATTGGTGGATGAAAAAACCTTCGACAAGGTGCAAAGTCTCATCAAAACCAAGAAGAGGGAAAACAAATCCACCATTACCACATCTTTGCCGGACTCATAAAATGCCAAAAATGTTGGTATGGTTTAAGCTACACCGGCCCACAACAACGTGTGAAATCCAGGTTTTTCAATTGCAACCTATATCGACAACGAAGCCGCATAAAGAGTTACACCAACCATTATATAACATTTCAATCCATTTACGACATTGTGCTGGCAAAACTTCAAAAGCTGAAAGCCTTTGTTGATAAATACTCGGATGACCTAAACGCTTTTTACAGCCGGTATTTGCACCAAAGTTCGGATATGAACAGCCGTTCTCAATATCAAGAAGTGGAAAAATACCGCAGACGGGTTCGGGAATTGGACTCCATCATCAAAAAGCCGGTTGAACAGAATGCGCCGGGTTCGCTGACAGATGAACGGTTTGCCACGCTTTCCAAGGAATACGAATCGGAGCATCGGGATTTAATCGGGAAAATCGAAAAATTGCAAGCGTTGTTGAATCAGAAAAAGAACAGCTTGCAAAACGCAGAAAATTTCCTCGAAGCCATCGGCAAGCACACGGAGATTACGGAATTATCCGCACCGCTCCTGCACGAGTTGGTGGAAAAAATAGTGGTTCATGCGGCGGTTGGCGTAGGCAAGGCACGAACACAAGATGTTGATATTCACTGGCGGTTTATCGGGCTTTTACCCGATAAATAATTTTTTATCCAAAGTATATCGCTACACATAGAGTTTCCACGAACAGCTTCCCCTTGTTTTCGCTATACCGTTTCATCCAAATACACAGCGTGTTGTCGTTGATTCCCGTTTCGCGACTCATTGCCGCTGACGCTCTGTTCGCTATTGGTTTGCATACTTCCGGTTTGTATGTCGGGTCGTATTTTTTCGCCATTTTGAACATCATCCTTTTTTTATTTTGCTTGATGTTCAATGTGTCTGCAAAATCGAGGTCGGGTCAGTGCATACAATGTCGCGATTTTTTGAAATTGCCCCTGTGCCGTTCCTTCGAGCCAAAACGACATGTGACTTTGATACTGTCCTCATGTCCGCTCGGCAGCTCTTGCTGCGGCGGTTTCCCCGACTTCGGTGGCGAACGCTTTGAAGGCGGCGGCAGATGCGGCGGCGGCGCGTGCGGCTCTCGCAGCAGCTGCGGCGGAGGCGGCCACGGTCACGGACGTCACGGCATGGGAATGGGCGGCTGGAACTGGCTCGGTTCCGTAACCGTAATTCCGTGCGAAGCGATTGCGAGCTTCACACACAACGCTATCTAGCCACTCGGCGTGAACGTTAAGCGACAAAGATAAAAATCAAGAATGCCCGTCGAAAAATATTTCGGCGGGCATTTGCTTTTATATAGCAATTTGGTTTTGCGTAGCCTCAAACTTCGTCAGAAAACGCGCTGAAGGGTGCGGGCGAAGTACGCCCGCCATTGCCCGCGATTTTTCGCCTCGTTTTCGGACAACGCAAAATCAAATTGCTCCGGTGAGTCAAGTTGAAAACGGTCTTTCGCGCTTGCGCGAAAAGAACGCTTTCAGGGGGTGAAACACGACCGACTTTGTCTTGTCCAAATATAAACGCACCTATTGTTGACAAAAAACTTTCGTTCGTATAATATTCGTGCGAAAACATTTGTTCGAAAAAATCATTCGAAAGAGGTGAAAAAATGATTGACAGCAGAAACATCGACGATTTGCACCCCGCCTTGGCACGAGGATGCAGAGAACTCATCGCGCGTATGAATCGCGCAGGGTTTTCGGCGGTAGGCGTATCGTCAACATTGCGCGACCACGCCATGCAAAACCACTTGTTCGCGCAAGGACGCACTCGCCCCGGCAACATCGTTACAAACGCACGCGGCGGACAATCGTGGCACAATTGGGGGCTTGCGTTCGACATTTTTCAAAATATTCGCGGGCAGGAATGGAACAATCCGCGTTTTTTTGAAACGGCGGGCGAATTGTGGGAAGAAATGGGGGGAGAGTGGGGCGGTCGTTGGGTGAGTTTCCGCGACACGCCGCATTTTCAGTACACATTCGGTGCGACATTAGCGCAAGTTCAAGCAGGACACAGGATTCCCAAAGACGCAAAAATGCCGTGGGAATCACGAGAGGAGATGGAAAAAATGATGTATCGCACAGTATGCGAAATGCCCGAATGGGCGCAGCCCGGAATCCGCGAGCTTATCGACATGCGCGTTTTAAGCGGACAAACCCCCGATAATCTCGGCGTTGACGACAACATGATGCGTACGTTACTTATTGTGCGCAATATGTTCGGTCGCGCAGGACTGCTCGAAAAAATGCGCGCCGGTTAAACTCGCCAAGCGCACAATGAACACCGGGAATATAGTGAATCAAATTAAGAAGCGTCCCATCGGCTATGCATTGTAAACGGTTCGCTCGATGTGTTTTTCTGCGAAAAACACCGGTCGCTCACCACAATGCATTTAACGCCGACGGTACGCAAATCAAATTGATTCACTATACGTGTAAGTTGCCGCACATTCCCTCGAAGCCGGAACAGTTTCCCGTGTAAAAAAAGCACTCGTATTGAGTGCTTTTTTACGTTCCTCCCGCCCTCTATTTCCCCAAGCAGAACTCCTCGAAAATTCTGTCAACGATGTCGTCGCCGATTTCCGCGCCGAGAATTTCGCCCAAGGCGATATACGCCGCGCGAAGCGACACCGACACCAAATCTTCCGGAACGCCGGCGTGCAGTTCCCGCGCCGCGCCTTCAATATGCTCAATCGCTTGCGCAAGCAATACGCCGTGTCGTTCCCGCGTAATAATTTCCGTTTCCGCGCCGTCCGCGCCGTGCTTTATGAAAATTTCTTTAATGCACGCGAAAAGCTCGGTTAAACCGTCACCGGTTTTTGCGGAGATGTTTAAGACCTCGGGGGAGAAACTTTTTTTGGAAAAAAAGTTTCTCCCCCGAACCCCCTCTTCAAAAAAATTTTCAGAAACCGCGCTTTGCGCGGTTTCATTTATGGTGCAGGGGGCAGTATCCGGCTTCGAGGGAATGTGCGGCAAATTGCATGTGTCCCCGGCGTTCGTTTTTGTCGAACTTTTTTCAAAAAGTTCGTGGGGCATGACTCCCGGCGAAGCCCCTGTAATCATTAAATCACATTTATTAAATAAAATAATTACGGGCTGCTCGAAGTCGGCGATTTTTTCGGCGTCTTCCGGGGTGATGCCGGCGGTTGCGTCGGCGACGTATAAAATTAACTCGGCGTCGCGGGCGGTGTCGAGGGTTTTTTCAATGCCGATTTTTTCGACTTCGTCGGATGTTTGGCGCAAGCCGGCGGTGTCTGTCAGGAGGAGGGCGATGTCGCCGATGCGAACCTGTTCGGTCAAAATGTCGCGGGTTGTGCCGGCGGTTTCGTGTACGATTGCGCGGTCTTCGCGAAGAATTGCGTTTAAAAGGGTGGATTTTCCGACGTTGGGGCGACCGATAATCGCGGTGCGAATGCCATCGCGAATGATTCTGCCTGTGCCGGATGTTGCGTGAATGCCGCGCAACGTTTCGAGCAGAGCGTCGCATTCTGCCAAAATTTCGGCGGCGTTTCGGGCTTCGTCTTCGTGTTCGGGATAGTCGATGGACAGCTCAATGTGCGCAATCCACGAAAGAATCGTGTCGCGCGCGTCCTCGATTTTGCGCGAAAGCCCGCCGCCGAGCTGCCGAACCGCCGCGCGTCGCGCCGCCGAGGTTTTGGCGGAAATCAAGTCCATTACCGCCTCGGCCTCCGCAAGATTTATGCGGCCGTTCAAAAAAGCGCGCTTGGTGAATTCGCCGGGTTCAGCCAATCGCGCTCCGTTTTTAACGAGCAGATTCAAAATTTCGCTTAAAACAAACATGCCGCCGTGCGCGTAAATTTCGACGCAGTTTTCGCGGGTAAACGAGCGCGGCGCGGCAAAAAAACATGCTGTTACTTCGTCGATAATTTCCGCGCCGCTTGTGATTTTGCCGTAATAAATTTTGTGCGACTCAAAATCGCGATGCGGGGTGAAAACTTTTTTCAGAACGCAAAGGGCGTCGTCGCCGGAAATGCGTATAACGCCAATAGCCCCCTGCCCGTGGGCGGAGGCTGTTGCGGTGATTGTATCGGATGTATGCATGTTATTTGGGCGACACAACCACATGCCTGTACGGTTCATTTCCTTCGCTGTGTGTTTTAACGTTTTTGTCGTTTTGCAGCATTGTGTGGATAACATGCCGCTCGAAACGGGTCATGGGTTCGAGTTTGACGCTTTGGCGCGTATCGCGAACTTTGCGCGAAATCGTACGCGCAAGGCTTTCAAGAGTGTCGCGGCGGCGGCGGCGGTAATTTTCCGTGTCGATAACAACGCTCATTTGCAAATCGCCGTGGCGACCGACTGCAAGATTCGTTATATATTGCAGGGCGTCGAGGGTTTGACCGCGCTTTCCGATTAAAATGCCCATGTTTTCGCCGGTAAGATTTACATATAAATGCTTATCGCGCTGATTCGTTTCGATGTTTACGGTAAGCCCCATTGCGAGCGTTACTTCGCGCAAAAAATCCTTGACGGTTTGAATCGGCTCGGGTTTAAGCTCGACGCGCACTTTTGCCGGGCGCGAACCGATGCCGAAAACAATACCCTTTGAGCCTTCGTCCAATATGGTGATTTTTACTTCGTTGCGTTGTTTTCCCAAGGCTTTGAGAGCCTCTTCGGTTGCCTCTTCAACGGTGCTTCCGAGCCTTTCCGTACTGTCCGGCTTATTTTCGATGTCCATGGTATGCTCCTACTTTCTGTTTTTCTTGGTCGGAACGGTTTCAACTACTTCGGGCGATTGCTTCACAAACGGTAAACGGATTTTTGTGCCGGTTTTTTTGAGATAAATGAGGTCTTGAACAATTTGGAAGATTTGGCCGGTTATCCAGAAAATACCCACGGCGGCAACAAGATTGATTGTGAAAAACGCAATCATCACGGGCATTACGAACAGCATCATTTTTTGCATCATGGCGGCTTGAGCGTCGGCGTTAGGGTCGTATGTGCGTTGTTGCATCAGCCACGACGAGAAAAACATGGATATACCGGTTAAAACTGCGATAAGTATTCCGCCGTTTTCAACCATGCTTACTCCGAGAAAAGTTTCGATGGTGGAAATATTGTTTACCGCGTACACAATCGCGTCGTGTTGAGCTTCGCCGGCAATGGCGTAAACAGCGTCATATACCACGTTCCAGTCGGCGGTTTCGAAGCGGCTGATTACGCGGGCGAGATGCTCGGGTATGCTCAAAACAATCGCGTCGAGGTCGTGATTTGCGATATAGTCGCGCAATTCATCCGACGTTGTAAGCTGCAAGCCTTCGCGGTGAATATCGGCTCTGATAACCTCAAGATTTTCCATCCAGTTGTCGCGGCCGGTAGGAATAATCGTGCCGAGCCCCGACGGACCGACTGCGTTGCCTGTTTCAACCGGCGGTACAATTGCGATTTGATGGATTGCGCCGCCGTGGATTATAAGCTCGGGGATTTCCAGTAATTTTTCCGCCAAGTATTCGTATCTGCCGCGAAGGTTTCCTATATATACGGCAGAATTTCTCATAACCGTGTTAAGCCCGATAAACAGCGGCATTTGAATAAGCAAAGGCAAACATCCCATGAGGGGGTTTGCGCCGTGTTTTGACATAAGCGCACTTTGCTCGCGCTGATATTTTTTCATAAGTTCGGGGTCTTTTGAGTTGCCGTATTGCGCCTTGAGCTTGTCCAATTCGGGCTTGAGTTCGCGCATTTTCATCATGGATTGTTGCGATTTTAACGTAAGCGGCAGAAGTGCGAAACGAAAAATAATCGTCATTAAAATAATGGCGATTCCCAGTGCATTTGCGGTTGTGATGTTTAAAATTCCGCCGAATATAAGGTCGATAATCCACCCGAAACCAACGGAAATAGGCTCGGTAAGCGAGCGAAAAAAGCCGCCCGACGCTTCAAGCTGACGGGACGTGTCCTCTGCGGCGCACGCCATCATTGAGATAAACGTTGCGTTTGTAATATCTGTCAAGATTTTCCCTCCGGTGATTCCGGGCGTTCGACGCGCACCGGGTCATAGCCGCCTTTTGAAAACGGCTGACAGCGCAAAAGCCGCCAAACGCCCATAAGGCCGCCGCGAATCACGCCGTAATGCTCGACGGCTTCGTACATATACATGCTGCATGACGGATAAAACCTGCATCGCACCCCCAAAAGGGGCGAGATGAATCGTTTGTAAAATCGCAGGGCTGCCAGTAAAAGTCGCTTCATTTTGAGCCGCCTTTTAAGCTGCCCGACAAGCGTTTTAAAAGATACGTGAGCGATTCGCCGACTTTTGCGAACGCTTTTGCGCGCGGAAGCTGCCCCGCCGGCGCGCGCGCAATTACAACAAAATCGAAGTTTGCGGGGCAAACTTCAATCGGGCAGAGTGTCCGAAAACCCCGCTTTGCTCCCGAAGCCGGAAATGCCGGTTCCGGGGCATTTTCTGAGGAGCCGGGAATGCAAAGGGGAGGTTTTCGCACACTCTGCGAGGGGGGGGCGGTTGAAGGTGTTCCGAAAAATTCAATTCCGGAAAGTTCCGTTCTGAAAAATTCGCGAACATGCCGTTTTACGCGGTTTCGTATAACCGCGCAACCGGTTTTTTTTCCCACCGAAAGCCCCAACCGATTTTGTCCGACGTCATTTTGGGCAACATAAAGAACAAACAACGGCGTTGCCGCGCTTTTTCCGCGCGAAAAAACACGTTTGAAGTCGGCGGTTTTTCGCAAAGAGGGGAGGGGGCTATGCACTTAATTTGACACGACCTTTTTTGCGACGACGCATAAGTACCTTGCGCCCGTTTGTTGTGCTCATGCGCTTGCGAAAACCGTGTTCGCGGCTGCGTTGGCGTTTTTTCGGCTGATAGGTTCTCTTCATTTAATATCACCTCGTTTTCAAAATTTTTCAAAAATTTTGGTAGCTGTACATCTACCGATTGATTTTGACGCGGCGTTTTTTTTCCAAAAAAAACACGTAGCCGACATTATAGTCGTTACAAATTTTCACGTCAAGCAAAAAACCCCTAAAGTCGTCGGGCGTTTCTGCCGATATAATATTCGGCGGAGTGTTGCAAACGCACATTCACTTGACAATCTGCACTTTTTATTGCAGAATACGCCACAGGAGAAACAATGACTATATCCCAAGGAAGGGAAAGGAGTACAAAATTATGTCTAACATGGTAGTACGTACTAACGTATTCGCGTTAAATTCTCACAGGAATTTGACAAACGTAGGCTTGAAACAACGTCAGGCAGGTCAAAGGCTTTCATCAGGCTTCCGCGTTAATTCCGCAGCGGATGACGCAGCAGGTCTTGCAATTTCCGAGGCAATGCGCGCACAAATTCGCGGTCTTGACCAAGCAAGCATCAACACCCAAGACGGTGTCGGTCTTATCCAAACCGCTGAAGGCGCAATGTCAACGGTTTCCGACATGATAATTCGTATGCGCGAGCTTATGGTTCAGGCAGCAAACGATACCAACACATACACCAACCGCGAAATGATTCAGGAAGAAATCGACCAAATTATGACCGAGATAAACGACGTTACATTCCGCACCCAGTTTAACACCCGTACGCTTCTTGCAGGCGGACTCAGCGGCGAAGGCGGCGGCCCCTCAAGCCCCGTATCGCTTCAATGGATGGTGTTTGATGCGGCTCGCGTTCTCGGCTTGCCCCAACCCGGCGGCATTGTAACAACCGTTCCCGCGCCCGGCGCACGTAACGACGTTCTCGGCCGTTTGCCGAACGTTCATTACAACCCCAACAACAGAACCGAAACAAGCGTTCGCAGTAACCTCATTTCCATGCAAAACGACCTTAACGCACTTGCGCGCCGTGTTGCCGAGCGTAAAGTAGGCGACCCGAACATTGCTTTCACCCCCGACGATTTGAGCGCGATGTTTGAAGAAACACGCGATTTCTGCTTTGGTCAATTGGATATGATTCCCGCAGAGCGCACCCAACTTCAAATGATTGCGAATCGCGTCGAAAGCGAATTGCGTATGGCCATTCGTGCAGCGGAAGATATGTTCCAAACCACCCAAGACCAAATTAACGCATTGGGCGGCTCGGGTGCTGTAAACTTCGACGGTTCGTCCGTATTCTCCGGCTCTGCTGTTACAAACTGGGTTGCAGACGCACGTGCGGAGCTTGAAGCAGTACGCGACGGTTTCCAAACAGCTTTGAACAGACTTGATGAAGCAATGGCGGGCGGTCCCGGCGGAACATATGCCGGTGGCGATATCCTCCTCGGTCCCATGGAAGAAATGAACCGTGCGATTCGCAGTCTCGTAGGCACAGTCGGCGGCGCGAACGTAGGTTTTGCTCCGGCAACCGGTACTGCTCCTCTCTGGGGCGCAACGCATGTTTTGAACCCGGCCTTTAACGAAAACATACCTGAAACAGTTGGCGGAGCAAATCCTCGCTTTATTGACGTTGCAGACCATCCGCGCAACTCGGGTCTTGCCCCGGCTGATTTCGTAGTGCAAGCTACACACAGACCTGTAGCGGCTACCGACTTTATTCCGGCAGGACCGGGCGTAACAGCTACGCACTTTGTTAATCCGAATTTCGTTGACGGATTGATTGACGCCGCTGATAATCCGATGTTCTTGGATGCTGCGGGCTTCGCTGCCGCAATCGGATTTGTAGCAGCCGGACCTCTTCCGTTGATTGAACAGTTGGCTGCTGCGGGTCACTCCGCAACGCATATTCCTGCGAATACGGCTGTAGCCGATGGTGGTGTTACCCACGTTCGCTCCAATCCCGCAACGCATGTTGCAGACCCCACCGCTCCCGGCGGATTCAGGCTTGCCGGACCCGGCGAAACTGCCACACACGTCAGACAAACCGAAGCAAGCTCTCGTATTGCCGAGCAACCCGACAACAACATTCTTTCCTTCATGGAGCGTTTGCTTGACTTGTCATCCGACGTTCTCGGTAACGTAAACCTTGAATCAAACGCAATGTGGTTTCAAATCGGCCCGAACTCCCTTCAGGGAACAGTTCTTCAGCTTAAAGGAATCCACACCGGTATTCTCGGCGGCGGCCGCGGTGACTTGGCAATGCTCATTGATGTTCGCGAAAGAAGCGGTATTCCCATTTCCGAGCAGCTTGACATCATTGACATCGCAGAAGGCATCGTAAACTCTCAACGCGCACAACTCGGTGCGGTTCAAAATCGCCTCGAATTTACACGCCAATCTCTCGACATCTCCTCCGAAAACCTCTCCGCCGCAGAATCACGCATCCGCGACACCGACATGGCTCGCGAAATGATGCGCTTCACGTCGGCACAGGTTCTTCAACAAGCCGGTATCTCCATGCTTGCACAAGCAAACCAACTTCCGGCATCTATTTTGCAACTTCTTCAATAGGAGTTTCTCAAAAAAGCAACTGTCGATTAACTTCCATACCGTGCGTATGGTTTTGCAAAAAATGTATTTTTCAAAAGCCCCGGTTTTCGCAACCGGGGCTTTTTGTGTTATACTTTCCGAAAAGGAGGTGGCACGATGGACGATTCTTTGGAACTTCGCAGCAGGCACAAGTATCATTTGTCGTCTTTGCTGAAAATTAAAAAGTCTAATCACGATAAACAAGTGGCCGGACTCCAAGACGAAATTCAGGATGCAGTAGTTGTAATGGAACAGGAAGACGTTGCCTTTGTTGAAAAAATTGTTGGGATTAAGGCGTTGTAGGGCGTGTAGCCACCATGACAAAATTGATGACCTGTGCATTTGGCACACCAAAAAAAGCCGACGGGAGGCGCACACTCTCCCGTTGGCTTTTTCGATTTCCCACCGTACCACCGGCGGAGCTTCAAATTTTTAAAATACAAAAAATTTCGGACGTCCGAACGGAACTTTGCCCCAAGCACTGCCGGCCGGGCGTATACATGCGCAAGAAAGCGAGCGTCGTTCCTATATGTTTGCAGCGTTGGGGCGAAGCCCTTCGCTTGCAGAAAGTATAATCGAAAAATATTTCGATGTCAATTATTTTTCAAAAACATTTTCGTTTTCGATGGCGGGAAATGTTCGCTTCGCTCACTGCGACCTTTAAAAGTTCGACAAAAAACTCAAAATCGCGCGAACGCGCGATTTTAATTTAAGTTTTTGTCCCGCTTTTTTCAAAAAGCGGGTGGGGGTTCGGGGGCGAAGCCCCCGATAGTATAATAATCAGATTCACGTGTCGGCGACCTTACTCATCCCATTTGCGCCATGCGCAGTACGAGCCGAAAATATTTCCGGCTTCGAGGCCGCCGTATCGTTCCTCCAATAATTCCGACACCGTTACAAGCCGAAAACCCATCTCCGTAAGGCTCGGAACAATCAGCTCAACCGCCGCCGCCGTGGTTGCGTGGATGTCGTGCAGAACGATTACCGAGCCATCTTCCACTGCGGTCATCACGCGATTGTAAATGATTTCCGGGTCGCGGTCGCGCCAGTCGAGAGGGTCGAGCGTCCATTTCACTATTCCGTAGCCCAATTCCGCCGAAATTTCAATCACTCGCTCGTTTGTCGCGCCGAACGGCGGCCGATATATCGGCGGCGAACTGCCCGTAATTGCCGCAATTGCCGCGCTCGTTGCGGTTAATTCGTCTGTCACGAAGCAGTCGGTTTGCCCCGGAAAATGCGGATGCGAATACGAGTGATTTGCAATTTCATGCCCCGCCGCCGCCGCGCGCTCCACCGTGCTTCGATACCTTTCGAGCCTGTTGCCCACAACAAAAAACGTCGCCCGGGCGTCGTACTGTTCCAAAATATCCAAAATTGCGTCGGTGTGTCTTGCCGGGCCGTCGTCAAAAGTAAGCGCGACCATCGGCGCGGGCGGCGGAGTAGGGGATGGCTCGGGCGTCGGTTGCGGCGTTTGCTCCGGAATTTGCTCCGACGCAGGCGAATAAATCGGAAGCGCGGGCGGTTCGTCTGCCGCGTCAATCGCATTTATCGCCGGCTCGCCGGCACAGCCTGCGGCGAATAATAAAATGATTGCCCACGAAAAAACGCATACATGATGCGAATTCATAGTCATATTAAAATCCCTCCGTCCACACCCTACCGGTTTTTTTACGTTTTTGCAAAATTTTCAAACCCGATTTCGGCGTTATAGTGAATCAATTTGATTTGCGTCCCGTCGGCGTCAAGTGCATTGTGGTGAGCGACCGGTGTTTTTCGCAGAAAAACACATCGAGCGAACCGTTTACAATGCATAGCCGATGGGACGCTTCTTAATTTGATTCACTATACAATTTTATTTTTTCCGAATTTTCAAATTTCACTAATAATTTTTGGGAAAAAATTCGATATATAAAGTAGAGCGACTTTTTCCAACGCTCTCGATGGGAAAAAATTTTTTTAAGGCAGGGATGCGAAATGACTATTGATTTTTCTGACAACCCCAAAAAAAGCGAATTGCGCCGCAAGCTCGACGAAAATTTGAATTTTCGTTTGAAAGAAGCGCATAACCGCGTGCAGGAAGAGCGGCGTGAACAACAGCGTCGTCGGCCGGCGCGGCGGCGAACCGGCTCGGTGCGCCTGAGCAACACGGATTCGGTAGGACGCGCGAGGCGAGTTCGCGCACAACTTGTGTCCAAATTGCAGGAAGTTTACGGCAGCGACGCCTCTGACCGCAATCGCGGCGCAATGGCAATGGACATCAAGCTGCAAATTCAGCGCGTAGACCAACAAATTGCGGCAATTCGTCGCCGCGAACGCGCAATGGAGGAAGAACGCACAACGCGCCGCGAAAACGACACTCCCGAGGCTCGTCGTCGTCGCATTCGCGACATGCAGGAGCGACGCATTAACATTCGGCGCGACCTGCTTTATCCTGCTGCAAGCGGCGGGTTCGACCCGAACAATCCCTTGGGCAAAAACACCTCGGTCGTGTGCGACATCGGCGGAAACGTCGCCGCCCCGGACGTCGCGCCGGATTTATCTTCCGCGCCGGATTTCAGCATGGATTTCGCGCTGTGAGTCTTTATGTTGTTGCAACGCCGCTCGGAAATTTAGAAGACATTACGGCACGTGCGATTCGTGTTTTGGGCGAGGTTGACATAATTGCCGCCGAAGACACGCGCCACAGCCGCATTTTGCTTGCGCATTTTGACATAAAAAAGCCCGTGTTTTCCTGTCACAAATTTAACGAAGGAAAACGCGGGGATTTTTTTGTGTCGGCGATGCTTGAGGGCAAAAGCGTCGCGCTGATTTCCGACGCGGGAACGCCCTGCATTTCCGACCCCGGAAGCCTTCTCGTAAAGGCGGCGGCGGAGGCGGGCATCACGGTTATTCCCGTTTGCGGCGCGAACGCGGTTGCTGCGGCGGTGTCGGTGTCGGGGTTTGATGCGTCGCGGTTTATATTTGTCGGCTTTCTCCCGCGCGGAAAATCGGCGGTCGCCGCGCTTTCAAACGCGCTTTCCGCAAGCCCCGTCGCGGTTTTCTACGAATCGCCCCGGCGAATCATCGGCGTTTTGGAGCTGATTGCGCAAAACTTCCCGACCGCGCAAATATGCCTTTGCAACGATATTTCAAAAAAATTCGAACGAATATATCGCGGAACTCCCGCCGAAATTTTGGCGGAACTTTCGCAAAATCCTTCCGCCGAAAAAGGCGAATACACCTGCGTTTTGCATGGCGAACCGATTGCACAAGAATCCGAACCCGACGACACCTTCTCCCTCGAAGCCCGCCTCGCCGACATAATGGTAAAAAAAGATTGCACACTCAAAGAAGCCGCCGCCGACCTCTTCGCCAAAGAAAAAATCCCCAAAAAGGAGATTTACGCCGCAACGTTACGGCTTAAAAATTTATTATAGTCAGGATTTCGGGGGCGTTGCCCCCGAACCCCCACAAGGGGTCAATGACCCCTTGACCCCGCCAAAAAACCGCGCATGTGCGTAATGCCATCAAGTTAAGGGCATTACGCACATGCGCGGTTTTTTTGATGTTTGGGGGCTGCACGATTCCGGGAAAAATTCCAGGAAAATTTCCAGGAAAAATTCTCAGAACCGTTCCGGATATCATGGTATGAGAGTTGAAATATACTTGCCCTGCAACCGAGAAACAAAGCAGTCGTTTCCATGCCAAAGGACGTGTTTGCCATCTCAGGAAGGGGTTCGCCCTGAAACTGACCGCACCGCTCCGTGCCGAAGCCGCTGTATAACGGTTGCACCTTGTAACACCATGCTTTACGTACCACCACGCAGTACCTGTACCATCGCAACACCGTTTCACCCGCCGCATTGCATAAAAGGGGGAAGGAGCATTCGGACACGGCCGACCGAATGCACACCTCCCGTGTGCACACCTTTCGTAACGTGCGGCAACGCAGAGTGAAAACTCTGCAACCGAAGCTCCCGGGACTTCGGATGTTTTACAAAAACGAACCACCGAATCATATGAAACAAACAAGAATTAAAAAAGTAAATAAACTCCACAAGAAAGGAGGTGGCACAGTGGCAAACATAGTCACAGCCTCTGCTTCGCTTCGTATTCGCAGCGCGAATAACCGCTCGGTATGTACAATAAGCGGAG
>Ga0123355_10008481_pt1 | contig 15525 bp, 13 predicted proteins | sample TergutEmb28metaG_3_FD_89872 | JGI IMG/M metagenome (GOLD analysis project Ga0123355, IMG submission 89872) | Embiratermes neotenicus P1 segment gut microbial communities from Petit-Saut dam, French Guiana - Emb289 P1 | ecosystem: Host-associated > Arthropoda: Insects > Digestive system > Gut ... | reverse complement strand
CGCGACGGCGGCGCGGCGGCAGCCCTGAAGCCAGCAGAAGATGCCCTTGCGGCCGGTCAGTGCGTGGTCGTCTACCCCGAAGGGACCTGCACCCGCGATCCGGATCTGTGGCCGATGACCGGGCAGACCGGAGCAGCGCGGCTGGCACTGGCCACCGGCACTCCGGTCATTCCGCTGGCGTCATGGGGAGCACACGAGCTGCTGCCTTACCGCAAGGGCGAGAAGGGCGGCCTGGCCGGAACTCTCAAGCCCGGCTTGCATCCGCTCCCGCGCAAGACGATGAAGGTCATCGCTGGCCAGCCGGTCGACCTCAGCAGCTACCAAGCGCAACCGCTGACCGCAGCCACGCTGCGGGCGGCGACTACCGACATCATGTACGCCATTGCCGGGCTTGTCGGCGAGCTACGCGGCGAGTCGCCGCCCGCCGAGCTGTACGACCACCACAAGGCGATCGAACAGCGCCGGGCTGCGGCGCCGCCGAGTTAGCAGGATGGACCCCTCGCGCGCAGGGGGACTGGACCTATTGCTGGATTTCGGCCTAGAGCGAAGATCGGCCGAAGCAGCCGATGACGACGGCTAGCGTTGCTCGGTGCCACCTCTAGGCCGATGCTGGGGACGGCCTGGAGGTGGGCGCCGCGAGTTGGCGCATGGCCAGGCCGCGGAGGCCAGGACCGCGTGGTCCTGGCCTCCTGGCTGCCGGCCTTGCTGAGTCCTGCGCTCGCTGGTGTCTCGGCCAAGCCACTGCCGCCGTGTTCAGGCTTTGACGAACGTGACGGCGATCGGCGCGTTATCGATGTTGTCCTGGGCTGTGCCGCCGAATGTGACGGTGCTGGTGACCGTGTTCGTGGCCGGGCTGAAGATGGTCATGTCGCCGGTAAAGATGTTGCCCACCCAGCCCTGCGTCCCGTCCGGCGTGATGGCGACCACGCCGGGGCTGACGCCGACCGGGATGGTCGTGGTCGTCTGGAGGGTCGCGGCGTCGAGGGCGAGGACCGAGTTGGAGTTGAGGTCGGTGACATACACGGTGTTGCCATCGGGGGTGACCGCGACGGAGTAGGGCTGGTCACCGGCCGCGAGCTCGGTCACCTTGCGAGAGGACGTGTCGATCGCCCACAGGGTGCTGGGGATTGGGTTGGTGACATACAGCGTGCCGCCGTCCGGGCTGATCGCGAGGTCCTGCGGGCCGCCCGGGTCGGGGATCCGGTGCACCACATTCCCCGTCGCGACCGAGACAATGTCGATGCTGCGCGCGGTTGTGATGTAGGCGAGGCTCCCGTCGGGCGAGAAGACCACCCGCCGGGGACTCGTGCCGACGGTGAGGTAGCCCGTCACCGCGAGGGTCGCCGTGGAGATTACCGCGACCTTGTCCGACCCGCCGGGGCCGGTCTGCCCGCCGGTCACCGTCGCCCACACCGCCGAGCCGTCCGGGGTGGCCGCGACGTCCTGCGGGTACGCGCCCACCGTGATCTGCGTCTGCGCGCCGGTGGCGACTGAGACGGCGATCACGCTGTACTGGCCGGTCTGGGCCACGAATACCTGCGAGCCGTCCGGCGTCGAGGTGATGCCCCGCGGCGAGTCGACGCCGAACCCGCCGAGGATCTGGCCGGTAGCCGTATCGAACTCGACGACTTCGCCGACGATGGCGGCCACGAAGGCGAGATAGCCTGACATGCTGTCCCCCTCAGTTCTCGGACTGGTTGCTACGCGGCCGAGGCCGGGACCCTGTCTGCTGGATCGGCGGGGTCTGGCTGGCGCCGGGGAAGCCGGGTGCCGGCAGGGTCGTCACGTTCTGGACGGCCTGCGCGAGCAGCTGCTTGGTGTCGGGCAGCTGGCTCGCGGCGCTTGGCGTGGCGGGAAAGCCGAACGCCGAGGTCAGGTCGCCGAAGGCCTGACGGCGCCAGGGCGTGATGTTCGGGATGGTGACGCCGGTGAGCACTTCCAGGAAGCGCAGCACCGAGGTGTGGTCGAAGGTCTCGCTGGCGATCCAGCCACCCTGCGTCCACGGTGAGATGATCAGGCACGGGACGCGGAACCCGCCCCCGATCGGCCAGTCCGGGAATCCGGGCACCTGGATGTACTCGCCGACCGTGCCGGGCGGCGCGGTGGGCGGCGGCACGTGGTCGAACAGCCCGTCGTTCTCGTCGTACTGGATGATGAAGACGGTCTTGGCCCACACGTCGGGGTTGGAAGCGATCGCGTCGATCTTGCTCGCGACGTAGTCGGCGCCCGCGGCCGGGAGGTAGTTGGGATGCTCGGTCTGATAGCCGGTCCCCATGATCCACGACACGGTCGGCAGCCGGTCGTGGGCGGCGTCCCACTCGAACTGCCCGGTGCCAAAGTGCCGCAGCCCGCTCTTGAACAGAGTCGAGCTCGGAGGGGCCTCCTGGAAGGCCTGGAACTCGTCCAGCATGTTGAATTCCGTGCCGTTGTCCACGTCCTGGTAGACCTGCCAGCTGACCCCGGCATCGGTGAGGGCCTCCGGGTAGGTCTTCCAGGTGTAGGGGACCGGGGCCGAGTTCTGATAGACCGGGCCGCCGTTCTCGCCGAGCGGGTCTACCCACGCGCTCATCCAGTACAGCCGGTTCGGCCAGGTCGGGCCCATGACCGAGCAGTGGTAGTTGTCGCAGATGGTGAAGTTCTGCGCTAGCGCCCAGTGGAACGGGATGTCATCGCCGGTGTAGTAGCTCATCGTGAATGGCCCGTTGGAGCCATCGGCGGCAATGTGCGCGGGGAGCCAGTTGTCCATCGCCCCGTTGTTCCAGGCCGAGTGCTGGACCTCCCAGACGTGGCTGGTCGAGGGGATCGCCTGCGCGGAGGTGGTCCTTGTGTCCAGGTGGAACGGCAGCAAGTAGCCGTCCGGGTTGGAGTACTGGCTGGTCCCCGCGGGCGGGCTGGTCTGCACTGGCTGGTAGAAGACTGACCTGCCGGTACTCAGGGTGATGGCGGTGGGGTCGGAGAACCCGCGCACGCCCGGCAGAGCGCCGAAGTAGTGGTCAAAGGACCGGTTCTCCAGCATCAGGTTGACCACGTGCTTGATGTCCGACAGGCGACCGGCGCCGCGCGGCGGACCGGAGGCGAGCGCGCGACGGACGCTGCTCGGGAGTAACTCTGCGGCGAGCGCCCCGGTAGCGGCCGCCCCGGCCGAGGTCAGGAAGCGGCGTCTGGTTAGTTCGGGCATAGGCCTGCTCCGTCCGGAATGTGCCGATGGGTAACAGAACTACACTCCCGGCTCTACGCGGCCGCACGCGGACACCCGGGTAACGACCGAGGAATGGCTGAATGAATGGACGGCCAGGCACTCATCGGCGGTCGCGCGCCCCGGCGGTGTATGCATGGGAGATGGACCCAGAGCCGGCGCTGCGGCAGATCGCCTTCGAGCTGGAGCGCTCCGGCGCGCCCACCTACCGGGTGCAGGCATTCCGCCGGGCTGCTGCTGTCCTGGCAGGGCTGCCAGCCGGGGAGCTAGATCGCCGGATCGCCGACGGCAGCCTGCAGGACCTGCGCGGGATCGGCCCGGCGACCGCGAGCGCCATCGCGCAGGCCGCAGCCGGTGAGCGCCCGGAGTACCTCATCAGGCTCGAGGAGGAATACCAGCCGCCGCCGCGGACCGCCATGCGGGCTGCGCTCCGCGGTGACTGCCACTCGCACTCGGACTGGTCCGACGGAGGCAGCTCGCCGCTGGAGATGGCCGAGGCGGCACGCGTCCTCGGACACGAGTGGATCGCGCTGACCGACCACTCGCCGCGGCTGACAGTGGCGAACGGACTGTCCGCAGAGCGGCTGACGGCGCAGCTCGCGCTCCTCGAGAAACTGAACGCCGACCTGGCCCCGTTCCGCATCCTCACCGGTATCGAGGTCGACATCCTCGAGGATGGCACCCTCGACCAGCGCGACGACCTGCTCGCCCGGCTCGACGTCGTCGTGGCCAGCGTGCACTCCCAGCTGCGGATGCCCGCCGGGCCCATGACCTCCCGGATGCTTGCAGCCATCGCAAGCCCGCGCGTCGACGTGCTCGGGCACTGCACCGGCCGGATGAAAGCGGGCCGGCGCAACCGGCCGGAATCGGAGTTCGATGCCGGGGCTGTCTTCGCGGCGTGCCGGGATCGCGGCGTGGCGGTCGAGATCAACTGCCGGCCAGAACGCCAGGACCCGCCGGATGACCTGCTCCGCCAGGCGGCCGAGGCAGGCTGCCTGTTCGCCATCGACACCGACGCGCACGCACCGGGTCAGCTCGACTGGCTCGAGAACGGATGTGAGCGAGCGGAGCGAGCAGGTATCACTCCGGACCGGGTGGTGAACTCACGAGGCGCGGACCAGGTAAGTGTTCGTTTACCGGTGACAGGTCCGAGCGGTGACGCCACGCAGCTGCGCCCCCTATGGGTTATTTACTGCAGGCTCGCGGGCCCGGCTGAGCCGGGCGTACTCGGAGGGGGTCCAGCCGTAGCGCTTCTTGAAGGCCCGGGTGAAATGGCTGCTGTCCGCGAACTGCCAGTAGGCCGCGAGCTCGCTGATGTTCAGGCGGTTGGAGGACGCGGTCAGGGCGAGTCGTGCCTCTTCCAGCCGCCGCCGACGGATATAGGCGGCGGCTGACTCTCCCGCCGAGGCGAGCGCTCGCTGCAGGGAGCGGGCGGAGACATGCAGCTCACGCGCCAGCATCGCTGCGGATAGCCCGGCGTCGGCGAGTCGGCTCTCGGCGAGGTCCTTGGCGGCCTGGGCGAGCGCAGGGGCCAGCAGGGGCTCCGCGTCGTCGAACCTGCCCCTGGCCACCGCCTTGGCCAACTCGATCAGCGAGGCGTGCGCGGCCGCCACGCCCGCCTGGCCGAGGTCGGGTGCCGTTAGCTCGACAGTGTTCACGTGCGCCACCAGCAACCGCACCTCCGGCGAGTCCGCCGGCCCGGTGACGACCCTGTTCCCCAGCAGGGGCTTGAGCACGGTGGACGGCAGGACGAGGACCTTCAGCGCGGTGTGCGGGAGCGTCCGGAAGTGCATCGGCAGGCCGATGTGCCGGAGGAGGAACTGACCGGCCGTCACGGTCTGGCTGCCGCGATCATGCGGGCCGGCGAGTGTCCACGCCCCGCGCCGCACGACGAACATCCGCACCAGGTCCTCGGTCCCGGTGAGCTCCCCCTCGCTCCGCAGAGCCGAGACGGCCCGGAAATCAGTGATCCCCACGTCGCGCACCCGGGTAGCGCGGCCCCTGATCCCGACGTCCCCGATCGTGTCCGGGGTGAAGCCCGGCACCCGGAAGCCATCGCCGACCTGGGCTTGCCACGCGCGCCGGAAGGCATCAAATCCCGACCGCCCGGCTCGTGGCTTCGTGGAGTCCAGGAAGATCGCGCCGCGCGACTCGTCGGCCCGAAAGCCAGCGCTGTTCATGGGCTGGTGACCCCTTTCACTTCGCTGCCTGCGCCCGTGGTGTGGCGCGGGTGTTCTGCCTCGATGGCGCCGCGATCCAAGCGCAACCTGACAGGGCATTCCTACGCTGGAAGGCAGAGGCAACCCGCCTGTCCGGCAGCACCTTAACTGGCCCCCGTCCCATCTTGGCCGCACACTCGCACGGAAATACACGCGCACTCGCACAGAAAGAGGCACCCATGCTGTCGCTGCAAGAGATCTCTGACCGGCTCGAGATCCAGGAACTGCTCGTCCGTTACTGCCATGCGGTGGACACGAGGGACTGGGACCTCCTCGACCAGGTCTTCACCCCGGACGCCACGATCGATTACACGGCCTTTGGTGGCCCTCGAGGCGACTTTGCCTCAACCCGGGCCTTCCTCGAGTCATCAATGCCGTACTTCTCCAGCACTCAGCACCTCATCACCAACATCGTGCTGGAAATCGACGGCGACGAGGCTCGAAGCCGTACCTCCTGTTTCAACCCGATGGTCATCGACCGGGAGGACGGCAGCGAGCCGCACGTCTTCTTCTGCGGCCTGTGGTACCGGGACCGCCTCGTGCGCATGGAGCAGGGCTGGAGGATCACAGACCGCCGCCAAGAACGTTCGTACATGTTCAACACGCCGCCGGAAATGCTGGCCGCATCGACTTGAACCGGCCTGAGCGAGCCGAGCGAGCAGGCATAACCCCGGACCGGGTGCTGAATACCAGGCCCGCCGGGACCATGACGGCGCGGTCCCGGGGGGGTAGGCCTGAGGCCAAAATCGGCGGGGCTTGTCGTACCTAGCTGGGATAATGAGTCCGTGCTTGATACAGCCAGCGGCACGCTCGTCGGCCGGACCGCCGAGCTTGACCGGATGCGCAAGCTCCTGGGCGACGCCGAGGCCGGCCAGCCTGTCGTCATGCTCGTGAGCGGCGACGCGGGCGTGGGCAAGACGCGGCTGATCAGCGAGCTCGCCCGCGAGGCGGCCGGGCGGGGATACGTGCTGCTGTCTGGCCGGTGCGCGGAGCTGGCCGACACGGTGCCCTACCTCCCGCTGGCGGACGCGCTGCGCGGGGCTGGCAGCGAGCATGTGGCGGCAGCGATCGCGGCCCGGCCGGTGCTCGCCCGGCTGCTCCCCGATCTGGAGAGCCTCCCGGCGACCGGGGACCTGCCGGAGGTAAGCCAGCAGCAGCTTTTCGGTGCCGTCCTGGGGATGCTGACCGAGCTGGCGGGGGAGACTCCCGTACTCCTGGTGCTCGAGGACCTGCACTGGGCCGACCGGTCGACGCGGGATCTGGTCACCTTTCTCAGCCGGGTGCTGCGGACCGAGCGCGTCGCGCTCGTCGTGAGCTACCGGTCGGACGACCTGCACCGAAGTCATCCGCTGCGGCCGCTGCTCGGCGAGCTGCAGCGGCTGCCCAGCGTGACGGTGATCGAACTGGGCCCGCTCGATCCCGCGGCGATGGCTCAGCACCTCACGCAGGTCGCCGGGGGCCCGCCGGATGCCGCCACGATCAGCCGGGTGATCGAGCGTGCGGAGGGTAACGCCTACTACGCCGAAGAGCTGCTCGCGGCCACGACGTCCGGGCACGAGCTCCCGGCCAGGCTGGCCGACCTGCTCGTCGCGCGCACCGTGGAACTCTCGGCGCCCGCGCAGCAGGTGCTGCGGGCCGCCGCCGTAACCGGCAGGCGGCTCGACGACGAGCTAGTCCGGAAGGCATCCGGGCTCGCCGCGGCCGACTATGAGGCGGGCATCAGGGAGGCGGTTGCCCACCAGCTACTGATCAGCGACGACCACGGCCGCCTGGTGTTCCGGCACGCGCTGCTGCGCGAGGCGATCTACAACGACCTGCTGCCTGGGGAGCGCACCCGGCTGCACGGTCGGCTCGCTGAGCTGCTGGCGCAGCGGCCGGGCGACGGCGCCGCGGCCGAGCTGGCCGTCCACTACCTCGCCTCGCACGACATTCCCGGTGCCTTCGCCGCGTCGGTCCGGGCCGGCCGGGAGGCCTGGCGGCTGGGCGCTCCAGCAGAGGCACACCGGCACCAGGACCAGGCCCTGGCGCTGTGGGATCGCGTTGCTAATCCGGAAGAGCTCAGCGGCATGAGCCGCGGCAAGCTGGCCTTCCGGTCGGCGCTCGGCCTCGCTGAAGCCGGGGAGGTCGACGTGGCGGTGACCAGGCTCCGGCGGCTTGTGGCCGCGCTCGAGCGCGCCGAGGACCGCGATCCTCACCTGCTTACGAAGGCCATGGAGCGGCTCGGCTTCTTCCTCATCGACATAGACCAGGACAGCGAGGCCGTCGCGGTGACGAAGGCGGCAGCCGAGATTCTGCCTTCGGACCCGCCGTCGAGAGACCGGGCCCGCGCGCTGGCCACCTACGCGCGCGCATCGCTGAGCCTGCCCGACGCGAGCGTGGCGCGGGCGCTGGCCAACGAGGCGGACGCGGCCGCGGCCGCGGCCGGGGCACCCTGGCTGCAGGCCGACGCGCTCGTGACGCTCAGCGTGCTGACTGAGCGCGCCGGCCAGGTCGGCGATGCGGTGGCTCTCGCCGCGAAGGCGCTCGAGCTAGTCGGTGACGCGGACTGGCCGGAGGTCGAGCTGCGCAGCCTCACCGCGCTGGCACGCATGCAGCTCGAGTCGGGTGACCTACCCGCCGCAGCCGCGTCCGCGCACCGGGGAGTTGAGCGCGCCACCGGGGCCGGGCTGAACCTCGCTCCCTACGGCCTTGACGTTCACTATCTGCACTACCTGGCGCACGTCGCCGACGGCAACTGGGAGCACGCCAGGCAGCTCGCCGACGAGTTCCCGGTTCGCCCAGGCAACGTCGCCGAGGCGAGGCTCTCCGCGATGGCACTGTTCATCGACGTGGCGCGGGGCAGCGCGCGCGTCGCCGAGCGGCAGGCTTGGCTCGCGCCGTACCTGGCGTCTGACCTGATGACCGAGTACATCGCGACCGGCCTGTTCGCCGAGGATGCCTACTGGGCAGGTGACCTCGGCGGTGCCCTGACCGCTGCGAAGACGACGATCGACGCGGCCAAGGCCTGGGGAGGCGGTGAGGAAATCGGCCAGGTCATCCGGCCGGCTGCTATCGGGATCGCGGCGCTCGCCGACCAGGCCAGGCTGGCGCGCGCGGCCGGCCAGCCCGACGACGCGCTGGTGGCAGAGGCCGAGATGCTGGCTGCCGCTGCCCGGCGGGGCGCTCACACGAACTGGCGCGCGGATCTCGGCGTCGACGGCCAGGGCTGGCTGGCCTGGGCCGAGGCCGAGCTGAGCCGCGCCGCGGGCGAGAACGACCCGGAGAAGTGGCGGAGCGTCGGCACCACCTTCGGCCCGGCGTTCGTCTACGAGACGGCGCGGGTGCGCTGGCGGCTCGCCGAGGCACTGGCTGAGGCCGGGCGGAGGGATGAGGCGCAGCAGGAATGGCAGCTCGCTTCTGCCGCCGCCGGCGAGCTGGGCGCGACCCGGTTGCGCGCCGCGCTGACGGAGCTAGGCCGGCGCGCGCGGTTCGGCCCTGGCACCCGGCAGGTCACGCGGCTCGGAGGTCTGACGAACCGCGAGCTCGAGGTGCTGCGGTCCGTGGCTGCCGGGCGGAGCAACAGGGAGATCGCCGCCGAGCTGTTCATCTCCGACAAGACCGTGAGCGTGCACGTCTCGAGCATCCTGGGCAAGCTCGGCGCGGCCAGCCGTACCGAGGCAGCAGCGATCGCGCGCGACAACGGCCTGACCGTGCACCGGTAGCCTCAGCTGGCCTGCCGCCAGGCGTCGGCGATGGCGGCAAAGCTGCCCTTCCGCCGGTCGCGGTCGAGGCTGGGCGTGACAACCACAATCTCGTCGGCCTCGGCGAGGGCCTTCATTTCCATGAGCCGCTCCACAACCGCCTTGGGCTCGCCCGTCACCATCCGCCCGTCGCCGCCGAGCCTGAATTCATCAGACTCGCGGAACTCGCGAACCGTCTCCGGCGCCAGTGGCTCCCGGACGCCTCGCTGGATGTTGCGCCGGGTCAGGGTCCAGGCTGCCTCGAAGTCGACAACGGCGTCGTGGTCATCGCTGGCGAAGGCCAGCACGGACATCGCCGAGTAGGGCTGGTCGCCGTCGCGGCGGGGCTCGAACCGGCGCCGGTAGTCGCGCAGCAGATCGAAGGCGAGGTCGGGACTCATATGGTGGGCAAACACCGCGCTCATGCCGTTGACGGCGGCGAACCGCGGGCCGTACGGGCTTGACCCCAGCACGAACAGCTCGGGTCGCTCGTCGACGACCGGCGCGACGATGAGCGGCTGGTACGGATGGCCCTCAGGAAAACCCTCCCCGAGGAACGCCAGCAGCTCGCCGACCTGGGCCGGGAACTCCGCCGCCGGGTCAGTGACCATGCCACGGCGCAGGACGTGCGCGGTCAGCGGGTCGGTGCCCGGCGCGCGGCCGAGGGCCAGATCCACCCGGCCCGGGTACATCGCGAGCAAAGTCCGGAACGTCTCGGCCACCTTGAGCGCTGCGTGATTGGGCAGCATGATCCCGGCGGCGCCGACCCGGATCCGGGAGGTAAACGCGCCGACGTGGGCGATCAGCAGCTCGGGCGCGCTGCACGCCAGCGTTCTCATGTTGTGGTGCTCGGAGACCCAGTACCGCCGGTAACCAGCCGCCTCGAGAGTCCGGGCGACGCTCACGGCACCGGCCAGGGCGGCGGCAGCGCTCTCGCCGTACTCGATGCCGACGAAGTCGAGCACTGCCAGCGGCAGCGAGGCGGCGCCTGGTGTATCGCCATCCGGCTTGTCCTCGGCGGCGAGGTCCGCGGCCTCGACTGCAAGCTCATCGGAGGTATCCATCTGCTAGCTCAGCGCCGATCGCGTCGGCCGCATTCCCTGCCGGGCTGGGCAGTCGTGAACCGGGCATGCGATTGGTCGGATACATAAGTACGGTAAATAGGTACATTCGCTCTGATGCCTGGCACAGTCGCTGCTCGTCGGTCAGCTACCGCGCGCGCTCCGCGTGGGTGCGCTGCTCGGGGACGGCCACGCCGCCAATGGCCTCCGCAAACATTTCCTGGCTGATCCGCGCGACCACTCTGCCTTCCAGTTCTGCCAGCTTGCGGGCCCGATTGTGATCACCCGCGGCGCTCGCCTTCTGTATCTCGGCTGCCAGGACCTCGACTATCCGCAGCTCGTCCATCGCCGACACCCCCCTCATTCCAGCGTGAGCGGCGCACTGGCGCGGCGGCAGTGACAAGAGTCCTCAGTCGGCGTGACCATTGGTCAGCGCTGGAACAAGCGGCACCCGCGGGGGCGTTTTCGTGAGGCAAGACTTTTATGGGGGAACGAACTGATTATGGCGAGCTGTGTCACCTGCGGGGCTGACCTTCATCCCGACCGGGCCCGGAAGTATGACTACTGCACGGCGCCCGCCTGCCAGGAGCGCAATCTCAAGGGCCTGACCATGGTGGCGATCGGCATGAACAAGGCCGCCGAGGAACTCATGATCCTCGACGAGGAGACCAGCGCCGACCTGGCCAGCGGCAAGTACCGGGACCAGCGCCGCGGGTCCTTCGGGCCGTCCGCGCCACCTGCCGGACCGCGACCGCCCGCGGTCCAGCCGCAGCCCGGCGCGCGACCGGCCCGGCCGCGGCCCCGGGCAGTTACACCCGCCCGGCCGCGCTGGACGGCGTCACAGGAGCGACTGGCCGTCCTCTACAACTCCCAGGGGCTCCGCCCGGCTGAGATCGCGGCAAAACTCGGCGTGAGCAGCCACCTCGTTACCCAGATAATCCTGGCGGCCAAGAACCGCGGCAAAGCCTGACGAGTAGCCGAGTTACCGCGCCGAGTCGCCCAGCCGGTACTCGTACGTCGCGTCGTCCAGCTTCGCCTTGAGCCCTTCGTCGAGCTGATACTCGGTGGCGGCGACGCTGGCCGCCAGCTGGTCCGGCCGGCTCGCGCCGACGATCGGGGCGGTGATCGCCTTGTTGGCCAGCACCCAGGCGACCGACAGCGTCACCAGGCTGACCCCGGCCTCGTCGGCGAGCTTGCGCAGCTCTTCGACGGTGTCGAACTGGCGGTCGTGCCAGTAGCGCTGCTGGTATGCCGGGCCCGCCCAGCCGAGTGTGAACCGGCTGCCCTCCGGCGGCGGGCTGGTCCGGACGTGCTTGCCAGACAGCAGGCCGCCCGCGATCGGGTTGTAGGGGATGACGCCGATGCCCTCCTCGGCGCAGTACGGGAGCATCTCCCGCTCGTTCTCCCGGAACAGCAGGTTGTAGCGCGGCTGGATCGAGTCGAGCCTGGCGAGGCCGAGCGTCTCGGTCCGGCCGACGGCGCGCACGAGCTGATAGGTGAGGAAGTTCGAGCAGCCCACGTACCGGACCTTGCCCGAGTGAACCAGATCGTCGAGAGCGCGCAGCGTCTCGTCGATGGGCGTGTTCAGGTCGTAGCCGTGGAGCTGATACAGGTCGATGTAGTCGGTCTGCAGCCGCCGAAGGGATGCCTCGACAGCAGACATGATGTGCTTACGGCTGTTCCCGGCGTCGAACGGCGCAGGTCCCGTCGGCGCGAAACACTTGGTCGCCACGATCCACCGGTCGCGCTTGCCACGCAGCCAGCGGCCGATGATCTCTTCGGTGCGTCCCCTGGTGCTCAGCTCCCCGCCGAGCGGATAGGCGTCGGAACTGTCCAGGAAGTCGATGCCGCCCTCGGCGGCGCGGTCGAGGATGGCGTGGGAGGTTGGCTCATCGCACTGCAGCCCGAAGGTCATCGTGCCCAGGCACAGCCTGGATACCTGGAGGCCGGTACGGCCGAGTCGGATGTGTTCCACAACGGGCACGCTACCCCGGCCACGCCTGGCCACGGAATGTGGCCGGCGGACGCGCGGCGGGCTGGTGTGTTGTGGCCGTAGCCGGGGCAGGCTAGCCGCATGCGAGCGATCACGGTCAGCAAGCCGGGGGGTCCTGAGGTGCTTTCGATGGGCACGGCCGAGATGCCGCAGCCAGGGCCGGAACAGGTCCTGGTCCGCGTGGCGGCGGCGGGCGTCGGTCCGTGGGACACCTACCTGCGCAGCGGCACTTTTCCCGTGCCGATGCCGTTCACTCCTGGCGGAGACTTCGCCGGGACGGTGGTCGGCGACACCGGCGAGGAAGCCGCCTTCGAGGATGGCGAGCCGGTGTACGGCACGCCGGGCCTGACGGGATGCTACGCGGAATACGTGACGTGCCCACAGGAGCAGCTGGCGCCGATCCCTTCGGGTCTGGACGGCACCGACGCCGCGGCTTTTCCGATCGACGGGCTGACCGCCTATCAGGGACTTACGGATGTCCTCGGCATCGGCGCCGGTGACGACGTGCTGATCACCGCCGGGGCCGGAGGGCTTGGCCACATCGCGGTGCAGATCGCCCGGGTTCTCGGCGCGAACGTGATCGCGACTGCCAGCCCGCACAACCACGACTTCCTGCACGAGCTCGGCGCTGCCGAGGTCGTGGATCACACCAAGGACGACTGGCCGGACCAGGTCCGGGCGCTGACCGGCGGCGGTGTCGATCGCGTGCAAGTCTGCGCATTGCCGACGGTGGCCGGCGCGGCACGGGCTGCCCGCGACGGCGCCGTCATCGCCTCGCCTGTGCCGCCGGCCAACGGCGGATATCCCGATGCTGACCGCCTCACCTGGCGGCAGTACACCGGGCAGCCGAGCGGCAGCAACCTCATCAGGATGGCGCCCTGGTTCGACGACGGCGCGCTCGCAGTGCACGTCCAGCGTCGTTACTTCTGGGCTGACGCGGCGACCGCGCACCAGGACGTAGCGGCCGGTCACACTCGCGGCAAGCTGGTGCTCGTCGTGGATGAGGACCGGGCCGCCCAGTCCGGCCTGTGACGCTCCTCAGCCGAGAAACGACGTGATCGCGCCGGCGAAGAAGGCCGGGTCGTCGAGCCACGGGAAGTGCGCGGCTCCGGGCTGAACCGTCACGGTGGCGTTCGGGAACAATCGGGCCGCGGCCGCCGCGGCCGCCGGCGTCGGCGCGCTGTCGACTTCGCCGGCGTAGACCAGCACGGGCGCCGTCAGCTTGCTGACCGCCTCGCGACTGGCGGCCGGGTCGAACGCTCCCTCCGCGCGGAAGCCCTCCCTGGCTGGCCGGTTGCGCTCACTGATTCCGACCGCCACGTGTGCCCGGGCGGCGTCGTCCCACCGGCCGTAATAGAACGGCATGTAGGCGCGCCGGTTCTCGATGGAGTCGTCGCCTGCGTCCGCCCTCTCGATCGCGGCGAGCGCCTCCGGATACCACGGCTCTGCCGACCGGCGCTCGAGTGCCGTGCGCCATTGCTCCTCAGTGTCGTCGACGCCGAGCGCATCGAGGGCAGGGGTCAGCAGGATGAGGTGGTCCACCCGGTCGGGGTATGCCGCGGCGTACAGCGCTGCGAGGTTACCGGCGGCCGAGTGGCCGAGCAGGTCCATCCGGTCCAGCCTCAGGTGGGCGCGAAGAGACTCCACATCGCCGACGAGCCGGTCGCAGCGGTAGCTCAACGGGTCGGCTGGCGTGTCTGACAGCCCGGTGCCACGGGTGTCCGGCATGATCAGCTGCCGGCTCCGGCTCAGCCCGCCGAGGTCGCCGAGATACTCGGAAGTCCGGCCCGGCCCGCCGGGCAGGCAAACTAGCGGCGGCCCGTCCCCGAGCGCGCGGTAGCCGATCCTGGTGCCGTCGTGTGAGGTGAAGGAGCCCATGGCGCCATCATGCCGCGAACTGGGCCGCGGCTAGGCCACCCGGCGGACCCGGCGAGGCGGGCGCGTTCAGCTGGTCGTGACCGAGAAGTTCGTGAAGCTGAAGGTGGCCGGCGCACCACTGGTCGAGACGAGCTCGGCGCCGTAGTCGACCTGGCCCAGTGTCGAGCCGGCCGGCATCCATCCCGCGTTGATGATCCACCGGAAGAACGCGAGCAGGTCCATCGTGCCGGACGTGAAGTTAGTTTCCGCGACGAATGCTATGTAGCTGCCGCTCCGCCACACCTGGTACGTCCGGCCGCCGACGGTAGCGTTCGCGAGGTAGGAGCCGGACGGGACCTGGCCGTGATTCTGATTCCAGATCATGACCTCCGTGGACCCGGAACTGGCCACGCCATTGATCCAGATGTCGTAGGCATCCTCGTAGATTCCGGTGCCGGGGCTGGTTTCTGCGAACGTGCTGGAGATGGAACGAAACGAGGCGATCTTCGGCTCGCTGAAGTCCTTGTGCACGTTCGGGTAGGTCTTGACCGCACCGTCGCCGCTGTCGTTGTTCATCGTCGCGACCACGTGCCAGTTACTCGAGGAGCAGGCGTAGAGGATCTGCTGGACGCTGTAGTGCGCGGCGTTCCACATGTTGTTCGTGACGTAGTACCCGCCGTCGCTCCAGCCGCCGAGGGGAGCGGACGTCATGAACTCCGGATGCCTGCAGATCCGATTCGGTGCGATGCGGGCCTGGCTCGTGGCCGCCGCGTCCGGGCCCGTACAACCAGCGAGAACGTCGGTCGCGGTCCCGGCCAGCAAAATCGTGGCGATGACGGCGAGCACGGGCGTCCGCGCCGGAAAGGCGAAACGAGGTCGCGCGCGACCAGCGGGCTCGGGCATGACCACATGAGCGCGCACGGCCCAGGGTTGATGCGGCGGCAGCGGTGCAGCGACCGGTCACATGCCGGCCTGCACACTGTGGCGATTTGATAGGAGCAGAACGGGCTAAACCAGGCGCGAAAGACCCTGAAGACGCCACACTGTTAGCGAGGAGCAGCGCATACCGCTGCCCCGCTGGACATCAGCCCGACAAATCGGGCTGCCTAGAGCGGAATGTTGCCGTGGCGGCCGCGGGCGGCCGGGGCGTGCGCGATGGCGTCGAGGATGGTCTGTCGCGTCTTGGCGGGCTCGATGACCTCGTCGATGACCCCGACAGCCACGGCCCGGTCCAGGCCGCCGACGATCTCCTCGTGCTCGGCGGCCAGCTTCGCCTCGAGCTGCTGGCGCTCCTCGGCCGGCGCCGCGGCGAGCGTGCGCCGGTGCAGGATGCGCACCGCGGCGACCGACCCCATCACGGCCGCCTCGGCGCCCGGCCAGGCGAACACCTTGGTGGCGCCCAGCGCGCGGGAGTTCATCGCGATGTAGGCACCGCCGTAGACCTTGCGCGTTACCAGGGTTACCCGGGGCACGACGGCCT
>Ga0123355_10008480_pt1 | contig 15525 bp, 7 predicted proteins | sample TergutEmb28metaG_3_FD_89872 | JGI IMG/M metagenome (GOLD analysis project Ga0123355, IMG submission 89872) | Embiratermes neotenicus P1 segment gut microbial communities from Petit-Saut dam, French Guiana - Emb289 P1 | ecosystem: Host-associated > Arthropoda: Insects > Digestive system > Gut ... | reverse complement strand
CCCAGATTTTTTTTCACGTTTCCCAAACCCTCACACCCCTCCAAGTTGCCCTTAACGAAACAATGTTCCCCCCCCCCCCCCCCGACCCCCAAAAAGCGAAATTTAAAATACACAGGTTTTGTAGACACGGCGATGTCAAAGATTTAACGTGATTTAAGCTTCATCCTAAATTAGCGACTGAAACTGACTGATGACCAGTACAGTGGAATATTGGAAAATGTAATAAAAACTTAGGAATTTGTAGATTTTTCTAGTTTTTCAGTTAGTTTTTATTTTCTCTGTAATCTAACTAGATGGCAGCACGGAGGTTTTGAAATGATTTTCAGAACTTGATTTTTAAAATCAAACATAAATTATATGTAGCCTCAGGTTCAGTCCCTGCCCTACAGAAAAATTCTGGGTGCTCCTATGACCAGAAGGACAAACCGGCGAAGGCTGTCAACCTTCTAAAAAAACAGTGCTTTTTCGGAATAGGGGAGCACTGGATAGAAACGTACCTTTTCACTTTTTTCGTGCTTTAGAGTGTCTCAAGTATCTCACACCCTCATTGTTACTTATTGCTTACTGTAAGAGACCAGGTGTTACACTCATACAAACCTTACAGACGTACAAAAAGTTCTGTTGCCGGATGAGTGCGGATATGGGCTGTGGGTCGTCTAAGCGGACGGCTGTGATGCCGGTGGGGGACTCCGTTGGTGAAGATGTGTCAGCAGGAGGCCCAACGCGGCGAACCTCCGAACTGCCTGCCTTGGAGGGGGAAGATCCTCCCGCGGAGCAGCTAAAGGAAGGAAGATTTCGTCCATCGGTGAACAACGCTGGGAACCGAGAGCATTCAGGTTAGTATTGGGACTATGACAGAATCAGTTATCTGTATGCGTATAGACTTAACAGTTGTAAATCTTACTTTACGTAACTAGTCATTCTTTTGGTTACATAGATTCTCGCCAGGGTGCAGTGACTGCCAGCAACAGTCTGCCATTGTGAAGCAGTAGAAAGAAGTTTGTACTTCAATCGTTGTAACAGCCTCAACTTTTGCAAACAAAAACTTTATCTTTAAGTAGTAGCGTCTGTCTGTCAAGTTGTCCTAGAATTTTTCAAGTTCACGTTCATATTCAGGGCAATTCTGGCAGGATTTTCTGTGGAAATAATAGCTAGAGATGAAAATGTTCAATTTTCCCTTTAGAGTTTCCACATACTTTGTGGTGTATTAATAGGCAATATTAGGAAGAGTGTGCAGTCCTATGCACTATGTTGTAATTCACCATTTTTAAATGGGATTGTGTTGCTGGATTGGCAAACTATTCCTCCAAATAACCAATCAAACAGCTGGCTCATAAGCTGAGTAAATGACTACAGCTGTTCACAACCTTATGAAGTATTTCTCCTCAATAATGTTAGTACTGTAGTATCCTTCGATCAGTGGCTTGATATCAGCAGTTTAGTCTTGCCCATCTTAAGCCACTCCCCACATTAATCTGATTGTAGTAAATACAGAGGGCGAAGTATGTTTATTATGCAGGTTTTGTGCCTATAGTTTCCTTCAGTCATCTGTTACTTATCCCTCTTACCCTCACATACTGACTCTGTCAATTTGTGCACAAACATCCTCAACTTTAACCTGGTAGCACATTATCACACCCTCCATCTTGAATTTCAGGGCTTCAGCTTTGACCTCATCATTTGACTGGTTACAGAGTAAGAACTTTTGTTATAAAAATATGGTTAATAACAACAATAACAGTAACAAAATTGCTTTTACTTACAAAATTAAAGTTATTAACATTTAAATTATTTGACCAATTTTTTTTTCCATAAAATTATATGTCTGAAGTGGACCCATGGTGCTTATTTGAAATGTAATTGTAAGTAAACGTGTATTCATTCATAGAAGTTTGTTCTGGGTTTACTGAAATTTGTTGCTGATGGCATGTCTGCCACTGATACAGATATATTGGTCTGCATTGTCAGCTTTGAGATGTTTGTTGGTGCTGTTCACATACTCAGATCGGATGTCAGTTAAGTCAGTGGCTTACCGAGAGGGGGGGGGGGTTTCAACCCTCCCCTTCCCCCGAAATTCCGAAGGCCCTCCAAAATAATGCCAAACTCAACGTAGTTGTGAAAACTTTTAAAAATTGCTGAATTTAGGACGCTAACAAATAAATTGGTTGTCATCATAAATAGTCTTAAAGTACCAAAAATTAAGAAAATTTTACTATATGAAATGGAATTTCTTGTACCAAATTACAGCTGCCTCCAGAACCCCTGACTAGGGGGATACCGCCCCCAGATCCCCGTTCTCTCTGTCCCCTGTCCTCAACTGAATTTGTTGAATGCCCGCCTGAACAAAATTCCTGGGTATGCCACTGAGTGAAGTGCTAAATCTGTACTTTTATAGCTGGTGTCCTTCAAGTGTCATATTCTTACCTTTACAGCACAACCACTGGCTTTTGAAGTTCCTGCAACAGAAGAAAGTATAATAAGGAAACACCCACCTCGTCGCTTGCAGCGATTGGAGGATCAGCAGATGATGTTATCACATGAGCTGTTAGATGAGAAACAGGAGGAAGCCAGACAGCGCAGGTTTCAGGTACAGTGATGACTTCTATGACAACAGCCTATTCAAGATATTATGTTTATTTGGCTTATTTCTATTTATGGACCAGGATAGCTGAGTCAACAGTGTGGATGATATGGGCTGGACAGTCAGTGTGGATGATACAGGCTGGACAGTCAGTGTGGATGATACAGGCTGGACAGTCGGTGTGGATGATACGGGCTGGACAATCAGTGTGGATGATATGGGCTGGACGGTCAGTGTGGATGATATGGGCTGGACAGTCAGTGTGGATGATATGGGCTGGACAGTCAGTGTTCTGTTCATGATAGGATGTTACTTTTCACTGGCACATCCACATTAATTCTGGGACCCACTCAAATTTCCATTCAGTGGGTGCCTAGGGCTCTTTTGCTAGGAGTAAAGTTACCATAATGTGCAGATGGTTGTTCATATATGTTTGGTAGTGAAGTCCACGAAGCACACAGATTTGCCTTTAGAGTGTGGTGTCATTTTGTGCCTTTATGTGCTTTTCATTTGGCTTATAATACTTCCAAACTATGCTTAATCCTTTTGAGAGTGAATATTTTGTTTGCAAATTTATTTTAATTATCCATTTCTATGTCATCTTATAGTTTCTGCTGACAGTTACATATCTTGTTCACAGTTTGGGTTCCTGATCACATACCAACTGATTAAATTCATTAGCTTATTTTATGTTGTGTTACAGATTCTATCGCAGCGAGTGCAGTCTGCCCAGAGAGGGCGCAAACGCTTTTTGGATGGCGATGAAAATAATCAGGTTAGTGGAACAGTTAGAACTTGAAAAAATACAGCTGAAACATTAAAAAGTCAGTACAGATGGAAGTTTAATTAACACATACATTAGTTTAAGAACTTTAATACATTACTGATACATTTTTGATTTGTAAGGTACATCTTATTCAAACAAATAAACTGTTTATCCTCTCATGTTAGGAGGAGTGCAGCGATCTGTATTTTTCTCTCAGTATTTTTAGTGCTATTGAATCAAGATGGATGAGATTCATGGAATCTGTATGGGGCAGATCGATTGTGGGTAGAAAATGTCAATCATAAAACCTAAAGAAAATCACAAGGGAGACTAAGTGTAAATGGGGAGGTGCTATTAAAATGAACCTCAGAGAAATTTGGCATAAAGGTTATAACTAGAAACTGGCTGTGGATAGGATATATTGTTTACACAGGAAAAAATATCATATTTCTTGAAAGCAAGGAATTTTTAACTGGCTAGGTGACTGCTGACTTTCCAGGAGGATTCTCTAATATGAAAGATAGTTAACTAGTTAGTGGATTAGTATGTGCAAGTAAAGACATGTCTCTCCTGAATTAAGGTGAATGAGGGATTGGAGGAGTAGTTCCACATATTTCAAAACTTGGCACTAGGTGGATGTGAGTGACCGCTTTATGCTCTGGCCACTTTGCATCCGGGGAAAGAGCTTACAGAACCCGTCAGATAAGAGACTGGGTTGGTCCAAGTTCATGTCTGGGAGCAGCAATGAGAGAGAAACTTTGCACATGCTGGGAATTGAATATGGAGTCTGAGATCTTGTGAGTGTTCAGTGTTCAGCTGATGAATGTTATGGTGTCTGTTTTGCACTGGACAGGACCATTTTCTGACCCCCATGTTTGAATGTGTTTTTCACTACTGAGTAGTAACAAGGAATATATTATTCAAGTTTGTAAACTTTCTCAGATTATAGCATTATATTACAACTAGTGTAATGTCAAATTTGAGGCTTCCACAATGAGGTGACTTATATGTATTCTGGAATAGGGCATTTCATCCCAAGAAGACTTAAATCTTCAGTGAAATATCTGCTGAAAATTCATTAGCAAAATTTTAAACTTTCTGTATCTAACTAAAGTTTGCACAGACAGCCGTTTCAGTCATTCACTGTTGTACATTGTCCCTGTTGAAGAACCTTTTAAATTATGATACTATTAGATATTTGTGCTATATTTATGTTGTTCTACTGTAAAATTTGTTGTACATAACTGTCCTTTCTATTTTGCAGAATGAGTATGTGATCGAGACGATAAAACGTGAGAATTCGACAGTGGAACTGTGACATATCGAGAAGTATCTCAGCAATAATAATGAGTTAACTTATGGAACCCAGTTTTTAACATAAAACTTCTGTGGTATTTTCCCTGCAGTTTGACTTGCTCTGATATATGTTGCAGTGTTTTGTATTAAAATTGGTTGTGTAAAGGAAGATATGTGTTATGGTGATGATGTGGCATAGCACTTGAGACTATTGGGGTTTAATTTTGTCCATTATCCTAATTCTTTATAAATTCACATTTCAAAAGTGGGTTACATTTCTGTCTTCAGGTCAGTAGGATGTGAAGATAGTTCCACTGCATTGGGCCCCAGAGAGGAGCTATAGTCTGGGGTATAGATGTGGCTCAATGCAGGGGGGGGGGGGTTTATTTTAAAACAGCATTCCTGTTTTTTATGGAGGGAGGACAGAAAGCATTCAAACATCAGAGAAGAGACTATTTTCAAAGCTTCCAAAATTGACAACAGGAAGTTCTTTCCCATGTTGGGAAATGAACACAGAATGTTTTGTCACTAAACCATTAAGTATTTTTTCAGTCTTCATTATATAACGCCAATGTAGTTTCTAACTGTGACAGAGCGGAGTACGAACAGTCTCTGATTTATAACGGCCCTGTGCAAAGAAACTGCACATCAGCAACTAATCTGTGTAGCACCACATTTTTCGGTACATAAACTATTGGTTATGTAGGTAACAAATCTAAGTTAGTTTAGTTAGAATCTTGCAAAGCACATTGCATTCTCATCGCGTAATACATTTTGCAGCATTTTCTAATGCTTCATGATTGGATTGAATTCCATTGATGAAGTCTTTACGACAACTGAGTGTTTCACAAAATATGATCTTGGCTGTTTTGTATTTATGGAGATGTTATCATGAGAAAGTCAGCATGCATTTAACAAAATATTTATCGTCACTTTACAACCTTCTCAGAAGTGACGCTAAGTAGTTTAGCATGTCACTGTTCCTAAGGAACATGCTGCTTCCATCTTGAGGGTAGAAGTGAATTAAATTGGGAAGTTGGAATGTTGTATAGACGTAAGGGGAAAGGAAAAGCTAGTGGACTACTGGAATAGACAATCAGAACTGGGAATCAGGGAAAAATGGATGAAGCCCAGATGAGTCACTGGGAATTCTATGCTCTGGAAAGTGCAATTATTTTGGGATAAGGAAAGAGGTATATCTGTTCCAGAAAGCTGCAGAAGTTAATGGATTTGCTTCCCTTCTGTCTATCTTATGTACTGTATTCCCCAGGTGGTTTAAATCAACCCTGGTGACAGAAGCATCACTTTCCTGTAGAACGTTGCTGGTCGGTCTACCAAACTACATAGTGTCACATTCCACAACACTATACATATCTACCAAAATACACAGTGTCACATCCCACAACACTGTACACAACTACCAAACTACACAGTGTCACATCCTACAACACTCTACATATCTACCAAACTACACAGTGTCACATCCCACAACACTCTACATATCTACCAAAATACACAGTGTCACATCCCACAACACAGTACACAACTACCAAACTACACATTGTCACGTCCCACAACACTGTACACAACTACCAAACTACAGTGTCACATCTCCCTACACTATACACAACTACCCAACTACACAGTGTCACATCCTACAACACTCTACATATCTACCAAACTACACAGTGTCACATCTTACAACACTCTACATATCTACCAAACTACACAGTGTCACATCCTACAACACTCTACATATCTACCAAACTACACAGTGTCACATCTTACAACACTCTACATATCTACCAAACTACACAGTGTCACATCTTACAACACTCTTCATATCTACCAAACTACACAGTGTCACATCCCACAAGAGCTAACGTAATGCTCTCAACTGTGCAAACTTCAAATCTAATTTTTTTTTTTTCTCAACTTTAGATCACCACATATTATGTGTTTTGGTTACAGAAGATCTTTGCCTTAGTAAGAAAGTCCTTTAAATTTTCGTTAAATGTTTTCAACCCACACTTCATCTTCAGTTGCACCTCAAAATAAATGTATACAACCAGCTGTATTTTTCCTGTGTTCTTCTTTGTATCATTTAATTTTATACACAGAATTTGTCAGCTGTCAGAACATTGATTTGATTACTCTAAAAGTAACGTAAGAAACACATACTTGTTTTTACACATTGAAATTGATTTTCTTTTAATCAGAATTTATGAAGGTATGGAATTGTCTGTACTTCAGTTGTGAGTACAATTTTCACTATTTCTGTGTGTCTACCAAGCGTTCTAATTTATGTTTCTTTACATGATACCTTTCTAACATGAATTTTTTCAATAGTATTTCTAATAGCAGCAGTAGGAAAGAATATGTAGGCATGTATAGACATAAGGCACACCTCTGTGAGTGTATTTACATATTGTTGAAACTGTGTTGCCCAGATGCACTTAAGATGACTATTGTGCAATAAAGGGGAGTTCACAAACAATTTTTGACACCAGTAGTCCGAATCATCAGACTTTTATCCGAAGAACGCACCCGATCCTTTTAAATCGGCATCCTACAAAAGCACCAAATGGGTGCGCTGAGGCCATTTAAATGCTCCGCACAGTCATGTACAGGCATAGAATTATAGCCCCACACGTTATCTCCACATTATATAATGTTTTGTGGTTAGATTCGCGCTCTGGCCACTTTATCCAATTATGTACACATGCTCTCATGAATAGCAGTTTTTAACCACCCTGTAAATCTTTTGAACCTTGTGTGTGTGTTTTTATGCTAAGCAACTGACTCACTTCCTTCTGAAGAGAATTTGCAGATCATTGCATTTCGTTCATACAGAAGCTGGACCACACACACGCACACGAACGCGCACGCGCGCACACACCCACACACGCACACACGAACGCACGCACACACGAACGCACGCGCACACACACACACACACACACAATATTTCACTGTGAAGCCTCATTCACTCTGCCAAGCGTTGCTGTTACAGGAAGTCTCTTCCTGAAGGCGTGCTTCGTATAAGAATTTTCTTGCTGTGTATCCCGCTGTACGTCACTTGGCGGTATAATTTACAGTACATGACCCTCTACTCAAAACACACAGACACACTTTATTTCTGACGTTCGTAAGATCTATTACTGCTAAAAGGGACTAAGTACCGCCTGTTTTTATATGATAAACTGCCAATGCTAGATTTTCTCAAATGCCTGTGTTACATTTCAGTTGAATTTCTGCCATATTCGAGAAGGATGTTATGGAATCTAGGATAAACAGGATGCATAAATTCGTCCGTACAAATAAATATAGGTAATTCCTGGCATTTCAGTGAGATAATAATTTTCCCCTAACTTACAACAAGTGAAAACTTCATCGCAAAATGCGCAGCGGCTTACAATTCCAACTGCAGTATGATATATAGAAATAAACAGACTGATCTGTGAATATTAGAGCGATAAACCAGCTGAAATAATATGGCTTTTCAATGCGTTGCCACTTGTTTCAACTTCATAATAATAAGCCGGACTGAATGTTAATTTCTGAGTCAGCACTCTGCAATGTCTGTGCGTAAGAGAGCTGGGTTCCTGTCCCCAAACCGGATATCTGAAATGGTTTGGGACAACGAGAGTGAAGAAGCAGGGGCGTCGAGCGACTGTATAAATTTATTTAGGCAATGGAATTTTATACATTTTTAGACGACCGCTGATATATCTCTGGTTTAGTTACTCTTACCTTGACGGACTAAGAAAATATGTAGACTCGATTCCTTCTAGTGAAAAGTATATTGGAAATGATGGCGCTAGTCGGTAGACTCAAGCAGCACTCAACAAAGTTTGGTCAGTCTCGGTTCGTGACGGGGACGCAGCTAAAATGTCGCGTGTGAACTGCGATTGGTGTGAAGAAAAATGTTGTTAGTGAAGTTTTGAGAAAGTATGATGTGCGTGTGAAGTAAGATGATGTTTCTGACACTGCCAGGCAAAGGCATAACTCCACAAAACTTCACGTTGAAATTTCCTGTGCGTACATCAGGCCCAAAACAGAAACATAAGTAAAATAAATTGAGAATTATAAAACTTTTAAATTAACTTCCTGCGTGAAAGCAATAAACATTTCTACTGAATCAGTGGCGTATCCAGGAATTTTTTTTCGGGGGGGTGGGGGTGGGGAGAGGTTCAACAAATTCAGCTGAGGACAGAGGACAGAGAGAAATGGGATCGGTGGACGGTAGCCCCTAGTCAGGGGTTCTGGAGGCAGCTGTAATTTGGTACAAGAAATGTCATTTCTTATAGTAAAATTTTCTTAATTTTTGGCACTTTAAGACTTTATGATGACAACCAATTTATTTGTCATTGCTAATGTAAACAAATTGCGAACCGACGGGAGTTTTAGAATGTTACTGCCTTTTTTCCGAACATTTTGGGGTGTTGGCTTCCTAAATTCAGCAATTTTTAACAGTTTTCACAATCGGGTTGAGTTTTTAGTACGATTTTTGAGGGCCTTCCGAATTTCGGGGGGGGGGTTTGAACACCCCAACACTCTCCCCTCGGTACGCCACTGTACTGAAACTTTTCTTGAACTGAAATATCTCTGATTTATTCGCAACAGTACAGATTATTTAATTGTTTCATCACCTTCGGTTCATAATTTATAAACGTTTATAGGCAACCACGCGCAACGATTTAAATGACCGTCTAAAGGTTAACAGTAAGCATAATTCAGTTTGGTTGTGGGCCCGTTTCTCATGTATTCTTGTCATTTCCTGTACATCAGTGGCGTACCGGGGGGGGGGGGTTGGGTTGTTCAACCCCCCCCCCCCCCTGAAATTCCGAAGGCCCTTGAAAATCGTGCAAACTCAACCTGATTGTGAACACTCCCCAGATCCCCGTTCTCTCTGTCATCTGTCCTCAACTGAATTTGTTGAACCCCCCCCGAACAAAATTCCTGGGTACGCCACTGCTGTACATGGGTACCTGAATAGAAAATTTTCAGAATTGAAAGCTGGGTGTGCACTGTGCGATTTGACGTTCTTGTGGCGGTGTTTGTGGGGCATGTGCAGTTTGCATCATGTAGAAATGTACTGATATTTTAGAGGATCCTACTGTTACCATTGGCAGTGCAGATGATTTGAACTGTGTCATTACTGTGAAGACAGTAGGGTCTTCTGGCACATCAGTGCACTTCTACCAGACTGCCCGGTGTTACATACCAGAAGACAGCAATCCTCATTTTTACATTGCCTCAAATGTTTGTTATGTTGGTGTCACTCTATGGTAATGTCAAGAAAAGATCTGTGAATGAAAGATTTCAAGATCTCTTTTATAATGTTACCTGAAGCGCATCAAGATAAATTTGTCCCTATGCTTAACTAATTACCATATCATGAGCATGTATGGAGGAGTGGAAGTATACTTCATGCGTTCTTAATCTTAGTAGTACTTGGATGTAAACTCATATCCCTCCTACCCTACCCCAGGGAAGGAACCAACCAGCGACCATTGGACAAAAGCCTGTGCTTGCTCCAGGGGATGTCTGGATACTGTGGAAAAGTGAAAAATATTTTGCCCCTGCCAGGAATCTAGTGCCAGTTATTTGGTCATCCAGCTTAGAGACACGTAAATTTATATATATATATATACACACACACACACACACATACATATATACATACATACTCAACTAGTTATACTGACTTGAAGCCAGTATCTTTATTTATGCTAGAAATGTGGTGTGTTTCCATCATTAATTTTCAAATGAAAGACTTGTTAAAGATAAACCCAATTGATTCCACTATTGATTTTTGACAGGGATCAAGACTTTTCTACTTTCAATGGTGTCCACACCAGTCCTGGGACCAACCCAGTCTGCTGTCTGTTAAGTACTGGCTATTCTTGTCTCAGAGATAAAGGCTAGTGTGTAGAGCCATTATTCTGAATCTAGAGCTGAAGTTATGAATGCACAGAGCCAACCTCCTTTCCCCACTCAAACAGAGAGACAACTTTACTTTTTACCTTTTTGTGGTACAATGAACCTCTGTGATGCATATCATGAGCACCCATACTCAAAACACTACATTTAAAGTTTTAGTTATATTTTGATGTGCCAGCACTTCTGACACTGATGGTTCAACTTGTGAGATCTATGAGTTTGATATTGAAATATTGAACAACAGCTATAAAATTGGAGAAGAAATATCTTTTTTATTCCATTCTCTAGCAAAGGTTTTGGAGCTCTTCCAGTGTTGACTGCCATGAAAATCTATAGTAGTTACACTCATTATTTTGTTGTTTGAAAATTGCAATATTTTGTGTAGCATTGATTGACACATAATGTAAACAGTTTCCAAATGTAGCTTTCATTTAGCTTGTACATGCTATGCTAAGTCAGTATTATGCAGTAAAATTTGTAAAAGCTTGTTGAAATTCACTGGGGAATGACTTCTTTCTTATCTTTATCCCTTCCCCTGTTTTCCTTCCCTTTATCATTTTTTATACATTCTCTGCCTGACATTGTCTTTTTCCAGCTTATACCCCATAGTCCTTACAGTTCAGGTAAATTTCACTCAGAACACACATTACAAGGAAACATAAATAACAACGAATAAAGCCATGCCATATCCTTTGAATTAAGTTACATCTTTGTGTATAAGCTGCAGCCATTTTCAACATGAAGCTACCATTTGGGAAAACTATATGTTTAACAATCTCTTACATTCAAAATTATATGAAACTGACTTTTGTAGGTGTAGATAATATCAAATAAATAACGCACAACTTGAAACAACTATATTAAGATTATGTTTGAGGTTATGTTCTGCTGCTGGACACAGAATTACTGGTTTGAAGAATGACCACAATCAGTCTATTGTGTTTCCTGTACATGTTAGTGATTTGACGAACTGTTGAAGATTGTTGCTGTGTTTTATAGTACCTTTATCTTTCAAAAAATTGAATTTTATTGTACTGTGGTTTTGATACTGCATAATCAAGATCTGGGGTTATTTAATGTTTGCACTTTGAGGACGACAGTTGTGTGTGAGTGAGAATTACACACGATTTTTCAGGTCTGTACTCCTGTTCTTATTCACTTTTGCATCTTGTCAGTTGATTTTGATTTTTTCTTGCCTCGTTTCAAAGTTGCTTATATTTAACATTTGTTACAACATTGAATATTATGTAAAGTATTACCTTACCAACTCCAGAACATATCAGAATATGGTAATAAATTGTAGTAATAAAGAATTTATAGGTTATACATATGTTAAGATCCCATTCAAACTCAGACTCATTGTTTAAATGTACTGCTCCTTGTATCATTTTTGCATCCTTGTTGGTTGATAATTGCAATATCATGCTATCTAATCTAAACTAATCAATTTAATAATTTCTTATTAAATTTCACTGGGTCTAGGCGAAGTTTTATGTACTGCAAAATGTGTACTTCTTACTGATATTTCAATCAGATATTTAATCTGATTTCCTGTTACTTGGAATAGGTATTTATAATAATGCAGAACATGATCTATGGTAATTAATCATTAGTTAATGATAAATGGGTTAGGCTGTTGCTTTTTTAGACTCAAAACATAGATAGTTAACTGTCCAATTGACTTGCCATCTGGCATATTAACAGGAAAATGTCTGCTAAAGTATCAGGTGACAAATACACACTGTATCATGCTGTCACCTCGCTCATGTCTCTTCAATTGGTGAAGCAATCTCCTGTCTTGGGTTTGAGGATTTGAAGGCAGTAAATATTAAGCTTGCAGTCATCTAGGATGTGACGCCGTGTAGTTTGGAAGAGGATACCGAAATTTCAGAAGAACTTGCCAACTTCAGTGTAGGAGTGGGTGAGAAATTCCAGACTACACAAAGTCACATGATGAGACTGTGTTCATAAATAGATGATTTGTATTTCAGTGGTGTGTATGGTGAGATTTAATGTCCATCTTGTTGCCTGTTAAACATATTGTCCTTCTGCAATGTAACTTTCTTCAACACCTGATAAGTGTAAAAACAGAAAGGTTCTGAAGAACAGCATCAAGAGTTAAGCAATATTGTAGTCCGAGAATACAACAGAATTATTTACACAGCAACTTGTCCGGGAATGTTAGGCTTTGTTTGTTCTTAGTACTCAGAGGAGGAACAAGGCAAAATGAGTGGGGTAAATTTACACTGTACAGTGCATTGCAGCACTCAGTGTGGGGCACACTGCACTGCAGTGTATGAAGTGGGGCACAGTGCATTACAGCATGCAGTGTGGGGTACAGTGTGTTACAGCATGCAGTGTGGGGTACAGTGCATTGTAACATGCAGTGTGGGGTACAGTGCATTGCAACATGCAGTGTGGGGGTACAGTGCATTGCAACATGCAGTGTGGGGTACAGTGCATTACAGCATGCAGTGTGGGGTACAGTGCATTGCAACATGCAATGTGGGGTACAGTGCATTATAGCATGCAGTGTGGGGTGCAGTGTATTGCATCATGCAGCGTGGGGGTACAGTGCATTGCAACATGCAGTGTGGGGTACAGTGCATTGCAACATGCAATGTGGGGTACAGTGAATTACAGCATGCAGTGTGGGGTACAGTGCATTACAGCATGCAGTGTGGGGTACAGTGCATTGCAACATGCAATGTGGGGTACAGTGCATTACAGCATGCAGTGTGGGGTACAGTGCATTACAGCATGCAGTGTGGGGTACAGTGCATTACAGCATGCAGTGTGGGGTACAGTGCATTGCAACATGCATAGTGGGGTACAGTGCATTACAGCATGCAGTGTGGGGTACAGTGCATTGCAACAAGCAGTGTGGGGTACAGTGCATTGCATCATGCAGTGTTAGGTACATGGGTACAGTTCATCGCAATGTGCAGTGTGGGTACAGTGCATTACATCATGCAGAATGGGGTACAGTGTGTTACAGCATGCAGTGTGGGGTACAGTACATTACATCATGCAGTGTGGGGTACAGTACATTGCAACATGCAGTGTGGGGTACAGTGCATTACAGCATGCAGTGTGGGGGTACATTCCATTGCAATATGCAGTGTGGGGCACAGTGCATTACAGTATGCAGAAAGGGGTACAGTGTGTTACAGCATGCAGTGTGGGGTACAGTGCATTGCAACATGCAGTGTGGGGTACAGTGCATTGCATTGTGCAGTGTGGGGTACAGTGCATTGCAATGTGCAGTGTGGGGTACAGTGCATTGCAACATGCAGTGTGGGGGTACATTCCATTGCAACATGCAGTGTGGGGTACAGTGCATTACATCATGCAGTGTGGGGTACAGTACATTGCAACATGCAGTGTGGGGTACAGTGCATTACAGCATGCAGTGTGGGGTTACATTCCATTGCAGTATGCAGTGTGGGGCACAGTGCATTACAATATGCAGAATGGGGTACAGTGTTTTACAGCATGCAATGTGGGGTACAGTGCATTGCAACATGCAGTGTGGGGTACAGTGTATTGCATTGTGCAGTGTGGGGTACAGCGCATTGCAACATGCAGTGTGGGGTTCAGTGCATTACAACATGCAGTGTGTGGTACAGTGCATTTTAGCATGCAGTGTGGGGCACTGTGCATTGCAACATGCAATGTGGGGTACAGTGCATTACAGCATACAGCATGGGGCGCGGGTCTGCTTGTACCTAGATTTAATTCAAAAGGTTTCCTGTATCTGAATCTGAGGGTTTGTAATGAAAATGTGTTTTGAAACAGACATGTCTGTTGGATACTGTCCACCGTCTTGTTTAGTTATAGAAACACCATGTTGTGGAAACTGATTCTGTCTCTATGACCATGGGAAAGTGGAACTGAATAGGTGAGATTTGAGGTTTCCACATCATGAATGTTGAGGATTCAGGTTTCATTGGTTGTTATGCTGTTGCTGCTTAGCACAGCAATGGGGCAGATTCTTTCTCCCGATGACAGGGACTGAACAAATTTATACTTTCATATAATGACAGAAACAACCAGATTCTTCTTTCAACCAATAACAAAAATGGAACCAGTTTCTGCTTTCAGTTGATAACAGATATGGAACTGGTCTCTGCTTTCAACCTTTGACAGAAACAACCAGTTTCTACTTTCAGCTGATGAAAAATGGATCTATGTTTTCATCTGACGACAGAAACAGAACCAGTTTTCAATGTTCTATGCTTCTACAGTCACAGTGAGACAGATGACAATGTTATATGTATAGTCAATTTAATCTCAGTTTATATTTTAATGTTTTGGTTTTGACATTGTGTTCAGGTGGCATGATTTGTCAGTTTTTCAGTAATATCAGCAGTTGCCTTCTTTGGGATGGAATTGATTGAAGGCATATCTAATCCACATGTACTTTGTAGTACAAGACCATCATGTTGTGGAATGTAAGGATTTCCCAATTACCGTACATAAAGCTATGAACACAAGGACTTGATTTTTTGTGAAGTCACTTCTCCTGAAGAATGGTGTTGGTAAAATATCCACTGAAATATTGTGACGGCAATTAAGAATGAATGTTCTAATTAACTGCGGTTATTTCTAGTTTGGTTCAATAGGTATGTGAACCAATTTTGGAGCTACTACTGGGACAAATATCACTTCTTTATTTTACTCTCGTGATTGGCAGTGTTTATGATATTCATTTTATATCCTGTGTTAATAATGTAGTTATGTCCATTTGTGAAGTACTGTATTAATTTTGTATGGTGTGTGTGTGTGTGTGTGTGTGTGTGTGTGTGTGTGTGTGTGGTGTGTGTGTGTGTGTGTGTGTGTGGTGTGTGGTGTGTGTGTGGGTGGTGTGTGTGGGGTGGGGGGGGTGGGGTGTGGGGGGGGTGGGGGGTGTGTGTGTGGGGGGGGTGGGGGGGGT
>Ga0123355_10008479_pt1 | contig 15525 bp, 5 predicted proteins | sample TergutEmb28metaG_3_FD_89872 | JGI IMG/M metagenome (GOLD analysis project Ga0123355, IMG submission 89872) | Embiratermes neotenicus P1 segment gut microbial communities from Petit-Saut dam, French Guiana - Emb289 P1 | ecosystem: Host-associated > Arthropoda: Insects > Digestive system > Gut ... | reverse complement strand
TGATGGGCTATTACGGGTTTACCTAGATGAAATAAACCTTTTTAGCGAACAAGTACTTGCAGAAGAAATTGTAATGTTACGCGTTGATGAAATGCCTCCTGTTTCGGCTAGCTTTGATAGTTTGCTAGTAACCGATGAACTTGGGTATTTGAATGCGTATGAGAGCTTTGTTGTTTATGCTGAGATAGTGCCTTCTAATGCCGCGCTGGAAAATCTCAATTGGACTAGTGCTGGTGGGTTTGATGTATTGTGGAGTGGTGGTACAACTCTTTTTGATGCTGGAGCCGCTGCCACCAGCAATCTTATTAGACAAACGGGAACTACCGATTTTAACTGGACACTTGCCAACAACACTTGGCGTAATGGAAGTGGAGAAGGTACTCCCAACGACATTCAACCTAATGGTGCTGGTAGAACTATCACAGCTACAAACCTTCCAACTGGGGCAGTTGCTGTTCGCGTGTGGGCAAGTAACGCTGGTGGTGCTGTAATGCCAACTTTTAGCACAGCTAATAACCATCACAATATTACCATTGGTGGTGCTGTTGCTGACCATGTTGTAAGCAGTCCTACTGCGGCCGGTCGTGCTGTTGCAGGTAACTATGTGTGGTTTTATTGGGAAAATAGCCCTGGAGGTAACTTAGTTTTTACTGTTCAATGGCCTGCGCAAGGAACCTACCCAGACCGCATTCGCATTGCTGAAGTTAACGTTTATACAGCGGGCAGTGGCAGTGGTACACCTCAACCCCCGGCACAACCAGTTTTTGCTCCCGCACCAGTTGCAGGATTTGAGCAAGTAACCTTGACTTGGAATGCTGTTGCTGGAGCCGATAGATTCTACTTTGCATATGGCGAAGAGCAAACATTCACTGTACCAAGCAACACAAGCAATGTAGGATGGACACTAGTTAATGCCGCAGATGCAGATATACGTACCTTGGTAATAACGGGGCTTACAACAGGAACAACTTATCAATTTGCTTTGGTTGCGGCAAATGATGAAGGAATGTCCACTGTTGCAACTGTTAATGTCGCTCCAATCTCACCACCCGCAGTAGCACCAGCAACTTTAAGTGTTGATAATATTGGCTATGGTTATGTAGACCTAACATGGGCGGCGGTTACAGGCGTAACAGGTTATGTAGTTTCTTACAGGCTTGCAACCGAACTTACAGATGCTGAATACGCCAATAGAAGACCCGCTATTACAGGTCTTTCAACAAGGGTGGATGGCTTAGTACAAGGTGAAGCCTACGTATTCTATGTTAGAGCTGTTAATACTGCTGGAGCTAGTGATGTAGCAGTAACTAGTAATCCTGTGGACATACCTGTATTTGACTTACCACTTGCCCCTGGCTGGCATCAAGGTCCAACTGGTGGCTCTGTAGATGTAGTTGGCAATAATGCCAATTCTGTTATTCTGCATACTTTCCCAAATAATGCGTTTTTTAGGCAAATTGAGCTTACTGTAGATAAGTATCTGCCAGTTCTTGGTGCAAACCAACGCTGGAGTAATCTGTTTATGGAGCTGTCAGATGGTAGTTTTGTTGGCATAAGAACCAGAACTGCCAATGTAACACCTGCTGATGACCCATTAACAAACAGAGCATTTAGTCATGTACAGGTGACGCGTGGAACTTTCCAGGATATGAGTGGAGCTACTCCTGCTGGAGCTATTGCAATTTTGGATGTAAACGCCAATACAGGTCTGTTTAATCAGCTATCCAGTATTCCAGCAAACTCAAACGAGTTGGTAATAACCACAACCATTGATGAAGATGGCGAATTGTTATTAACTCTAGTTGTCAATGGAAGTCCCGCTACAGGCATAAACTTAGCAGATGCTTTTAATGTTCCGGCTGGCACATATATCCGTTCTGTTCGCGCTGGTCAGCAAACCAATAGTACTATGCGCATTATAGAATGGGGTGTACGCACTGGCCCAGCGGGCGCGTTTATTCCTGTTCCACAACTTGAACTGACTGGTATTGCTGCTGGAGCTACCCATGATTTTGGTACTGTTCCTCATTATTACACAGCCAGCGACTTAACACCATTTGAGATAATGGTAGAAAATATAGGTACTGCACCAGCAAACGATTTAGCTGTGACTCTTACTAGTGGTGGAACTAGTTTTGCACTATCAGGTGTTACTAATTCACCTAGCTTGGATGTAAATTCGCAAATTACATTTGAAGTAATACCTCTTACATCTCTTGCTAGTGGTGCCCACAATGGGACTATCACTATAACCGCTGATGGAATTGAGCCTATAGTATTTAATATTGCTTTTGCTGTAGCATTCCAAGAAGCAAATGTAAACTGGGGAACTAGTGCCGCATATTTCTTTGATTTTAGCAACTTCCCAACCGATATGTTAAATTATGATAACAACGACCGCAGAGGCGAAAACATTGTATTGCGCGGTAGACCTATTAGCGAAATGAGAGCCTCAACGCGAAATGTAAGTTCGACTGCAATTCATCAAAACTTTGAGTTTATAGTTGGTGCGCCGGGTGCAAACAACAGTTTTCGTCCTGGTGGGGTTCCTGGCTCAACATTTATTGAACCTAATGGCGCAGGTCGTTATCTTGAATCAAATGTGCCTTTATCAGGACCTATCCGTATTGAAATGTTAGTTAGCAATATGATAACTGACGGAAGTTTTAATGTAACCGCTTCCTTTGGTGGTCAAACTATGACTCAATTGGTAACAGGTTCGGGTGAACACACTATAACCATGGAATTTGCAACTGTGGAAGCTGGTACCTTGACCATAGGGCATTTGCCATGGGGTACAGCTGGTGTTACCAGTCCACCGGGTAGATATGGGATTATGGCCATTAGTGTTTATGAAGGTGAATTTACCGGCCCTTGGCTTGAAGCCCCAGTTGGATTTGAAGTTAGCTTCCCTGCTCTTCCATACGAATACGATGCCTCAAATGTTGTTACCAGATATATACCAATCACCAATGTTGGTGTAGGTACAACAAATGTAAGTGTAAGCGTAGGAAGTAATTTTGAAATAATTCAAGCTCCAGCTGTATTAAATGCAGGGCAAAGTGCTGATGTGGTGCTAAGACCTGTTTTGGGGCTGGCACCTGGCACTTACAACGATATAGTTGAGATTACAACAAACAATGCAAATACTTTAAGAATCCCTGTAAGCGTTCGTGTAAATCATTCATTGGAATTGCCTAACATCCCTCTGTTTTATGGGGGAACAGGTACTTCATTGGCTAATCAGTTTCCACATGATACAAGTGAAAACGTAGCATGGGAACACGGCTTTAGGCGAGTTGTATTTACAGAAGGTTCTCATTTGATAAGATTTAATGGTCAAGTAAGAGACTCTGATGTAAGCCTTGCTATTCCATTTGTATTAAACTATCTGCTTTGGGTTCCACTTGAAGCGGCAATGTTAGCTTTACCTGGTGCTGTTTGGACTGTTGACGGTCACGATATAAGCGTTACTTATGGTAATGCTTCATACCAAAGTTTTGGTCTTGTTGCAACAATGGCCGAACATGGCGGAGATGCTACATTTGTATCTTTACAAGAAATTGCAAGCGCGTTGAATATCGGTTCTATAGGCTGGGATGCTAGAAGCAATACCCTTATAGTTACAACTGGTGCAACTGTTGAGCAAGGCAATGTATTGTACAACTCTATCAATAACCGCCCTGAAGCCTGGTATGGTAGTCCTAATTCATTGGCCATAGCTACCAACTTTGTTTATATGCAAAGGGAAAATGGTGGTTGGCCAAGGGGTATTGGGCAGATTAATGCTTTACCATTCCAACCAGATGTAGGTGGTATGTTGCCGGAAGTAGTTCAAGGAATTGCTGGCGATTTTAACCTTGAAGATTCTTATTTTGGCCGTGGTATTACTACCAATGAAACAAGATTCTTACTACGTATGTATGAAGCTACTGGTATCGAACGTTTTAGAGATGCCGGATTACGTGGCCTAGACACAATTTTTAATGTGCAAGATGGTGGTGGCGGCTGGCCTTACCAAATATCAGGCGGCAGTTATCATAGAGGTGTTTCTATCAGCGATAACGCAATAGAAAACATTATGACACTGCTTATGGATATTAATAATGGTATGTTTGTTGACACTATTGGTGCGGCACGCGTTACAAGAGCTAATTCCGCCTTTAATAGTGGAATGAACTGGATTTTGGGTTCACAAGTGCGTTCATCTGGCTTTGCAGATGGAGTGGAAAGACTGACTGGTTGGCCATTCCATGTATATCAACAAGGACTTCAAAACCTTAGTCCGTTTCCTGGATTTGTTACTGGAACCCCTGGACAACCCGCTTGGGCTAGAGAATTTGAGCCTCCTTCAATAAGCGGTAATGAATCCATTGATATTATTGCGTTTTTGATGAGCATACCAAACCCCAGTCAAGAAGTGCAGGATGCCATTCATGCGGCTGTATATTTCTTTGACTATGTACAGATTTTTGGGTACAGACTATACCATAATCCAGCAGGACACATGCACCCTCAATTGGGTAGACATTTGGTTCCAGACCCTAATGCACCGGCTCTTTGGGCGCGTTTCATAGATATTGAAACTTTCCAGCCGCTTTTTTCTGACCGTGTGCAACCTTCCAGTAGTCCTCATGCTGGGGTGTCTATAGCAGCTTTTGAAGCGCAATTTGGTTGGTTAGGAACTCCAGCTAACCATATAAGCCATAATGCAACAAGCGCGACCAATGCTAGAGGCGGAACTTTCCGTAGTCTTTACCGAGATGCAAATGGTGTGCTTTCTACAGACCCTAGTGGAACTTTTGACCTTTCTGCAACCTTCCACAACCTTAGCCACGAACGTCGCATGGGCTTTAACTATATAAATCACTTTGCCGCAAATCTGCCTCAAATGTATGAAGAATGGCTAGCACGTTTAGGGCTTGAGGCACCTGAATATCCAGAAGAACCTGAATACCCTGAAGAACCTGAATATCCAGAAGAGCCTGAATATCCAGAAGAACCTGAGTACCCAGAAGAGCCTGAGTATCCAGAAGAGCCTGAGTATCCAGAAGAGCCTGAGTACCCAGAAGAACCTGAGTATCCAGAAGAGCCAGAAGAACCCGAAGTTCCAGTAATTCCAGGGCAACCTTCAAGGCCGCCTACTCAGCAAACATCATGGGGTTCATCACAAACCATTCAGCGTAATAATCTGCGTGCTGTACAACGTGTGCGAACAGCAACAGTACGTGAAGCACCACTGGAAATCTTAATACCAGTAGCAGACTCCACCACTAATATTAACGCCATAATAGAAAGCGCGTTGCAAGCCAACGAAAGACCTACTGCAATATTTGTGCTGGAAGACAGCAAAATAGGCGTGACTGTTTCGGGCGCGGATTTATTGGCACTAATGGAAAACCAAGGCATTCTGGTAGTTATAAACCATATATTTAGCCTTACCATTGAATCCATTAATTTGGGCGTTATAAACGCAAATGATGAAATAGCTATTATTGTAAATCCGCTTCCAGATGGTATTTTCTATGGATTGGATACAACAGATATCCTAGGCGGATTGTTGGAAATCGCTGTCTTGCTTAATGGTCAAGAAGTGGAAGGTATAGAGTTGTCCGCATGGGTTAGCGTGGATATATCTACCTTAACTTTTGATGAAATGGCTGAATTATTTGGGATGCTTATACATCTCTTATATGAAAATGGCCTATTTAGCCTAGACTATGAAATCTTGGGCGGTCATCTTGACAATAATGTTTATTTCAGTTTTGCAATCAGCGAAATAGGTCTGTTTGGCATTACAGCTATAACAACTTCCATGCCAACCATCGAACCTATCTCTGAACCAATCGCGCTAATCGATGAAGTAGCTGTTCAACAGGAATCTTTCCGATTGGCTGTAGGCCATACGGGAGATATGTTCTCCTTTGTTGAATCAGGGCGGACAATGGTATCAATTAGCACCATTGAAAGCATTTTTGGTACACAAGTGAGAATGGGTGGAAACTCCATAAATATTGGAACATTAACACTCAATGTGGATGTGCCATTACCAGGTGATTTAGGCACGCCAAGGATTGTAAATGGCCATGTTTTTGTACCCTTGCGCTATGTAGCAGAAGCTTTAGGTGCGACAGTTGTATGGGATGCGGCGAATAGTGCGGTATATATTAACTGGTAGTTTAGCTCCGTGAAGCAATTTAATATCATTATTTTCAGAAGGCGGCTTACGAAAAATCGTAGGCCGCCTTTTGAGCCTGTATAAGAGCCTGTTTAATAAATTTACGCCTTATTGACTCAACTTTCTTGTGAAAGCAATATGGTACACTGTTCCAATAGTAACTTAACTATGAATGTGCAAAAATAGAGTTAAAAACTGGTAATCGTTGAATTTACGCCATTTCTAGCATTTCTTCACGGACTAAAGTTGTCCGCGACCAGCAAACTTAAACATCTACAAAAGGCTTAAATTTGGTGTTTGTAAAATTTTTACTCTATAATTGCACATTCATAGTAACTTAATTATAAAAGTTTGACTTCAAAAATGAAAAAATGGGGAAACTCAAAAACATTCATTCCTGAAATGGATGCGTTTTTATGCTATACTGCGGACAGGACTTATTTTGCGCGCCGCCTACTGCATAGATGTGGTAGGCAGTAGTGTTTATAGTATTGGAGGGCTGGAGGGCATGAAGTTGAGTTTAATAAGAAAAATTATAGGGGTACTTTTATGCGTGTTTATTCCCTTAATCGTAATTTTTTGCATAGGTTCAATATTGTTGACCACCCCTTATATAAATGGGTTTGTTGGAACAATCGGAGTCATGCGATTGGAACTGACCAGGAATGATTATATTGAAATTGGCACTGACCCGATATTGGTTTTAATTAGAAATGACCGTTTTATGGACACTCAAATTATACGTGATGATTTTTTCTATTCGTACTTTGATGAACGAATCGAAGGTCGGCATGGAATAAGAAATGGTAATAGATACCTTGTTGGTAGTTGGGGTCCATTTACACGACGATATGGTCTAATCAGAGTTGAAAAAATGCATTGAATATTGTTCCACTAATAAGCATTTCACTTTTTGAACGTTGGTAAAACCGTACTCCATAATTATTGAGATTATGTATGCAAGTCAAACGCTCGGTATATTTCTATATATCGGGCTTTTTTGCGTCAATCGTTTGTAGTGGTTGGTTGACAAGTGATACCTGCGTGCATATGTTGCAATTTGTGAAAGCAATGTGGTACACTGTTCCAGTAGTAACTTAATTATAAAATATACAGAACTTTAGAAAGGGAATTTTGTTTGGCTATTGGTATAATATAGTTAGATAAAATTTATTGGATAGTTGTGCATAAGTTTTCATGGGTTAAAGATGTGGTGATTCAAATTGTATTTATAAGCGCAGCAATTACGTTTACGGTGATAATTGCGCATATGTCCATACAGGAACTGTATACTTATTACTACATACATCAAACAGAAATTGCCACAGAAATGTTGACGCGAAACACGGCATTACTTCACGAAACAATAAGCGAATTTGCTATAGGCGTTGTGGAAATTTATGACCAAACCCTATTTATGGATTTCAGTCAAGAATTGTCAGAAAATTTGTATTCGTCGTTGTTTCGTGGCATTTTACTTATGGCTGTGGGTTATGTGTTATTTGCAATAATTATGAATCTGCAAAAAAAAGACGATGACAACAATTTCGACAACGATAACGATGATGAACCCAATGCGATAACCTCCCAAGAAAGGAGAACTTCTCCACCAAGATTACTGATACAACTATTTTCAATGGTTATGTGCGGGGCATTCGCGGGAATATTCTTTTGGTTACAAATAAGCTTTTACGGGCTTTTACAAATCGTATTTATCTTACTTGGCGGAATGTTTCTTGGGCTTGCGCTGGCGCATTTAGTGCGTATGCTTTTGTGGATTATTGGCAAACGTACAGGGGCAAAGTCCAGCTATTCGGCGCAAACTACACAGTTTTGCATATTTTTGATGGTGTTTCTTTCGTTGTTTAGTTTGTCTATGCATAATGGTTTTAGTTCGCATATTGAAGGAAGCAATCTCAGAGAATTGCAAGTTAATTCGTTGTTTATCTCATTGGCGATAAGTCATGGTCATGAAGATTTAGCACGCGAATTCGACTTGGGTGAACATAGCGAAAGCTTTATTTACTTTGGTGCGCCAGATGTAGTTGGCAGGGATTCCAGCGCGTATGATTTGTTCACCGTTGCATGGGATGAACACGCCTCAGTGATGGGTATTCGCGGTGATTACAAATACGGCGTAACCGTGATTTTTGATATAGCATCGCAATCGGTGGTTGGGTTTTCTGTGGTACGTAAGCCCACTGCGATTCTTGCCAACGAGCTTCGTAGTGCAACCACTGATTTTATGCTTGCAGTATCAGCAACGGTGTTCGCGTTTGTTTTTTTGTTTATTGAGTTGAACAAGCTTTTGGAATCCATAAACGTGCCGAATCTCAAACGTGAGAGCGATTGGAAATATGCGGCGGGAGCAAAAAGCCTAAATTTTTTACTCATAATATGCAAAACGATTCCTGCATATTTTTTTGTACTTATTGTGCTTAATATCTACGAACACAACCCTGTGGAATGGTTGCCAAGCGAAGTTGCCCTAATCCTGCCACTGGGGATTGTCATGCTAATGATGATGGTTGGCGGAGAAGTTGCGGCAAGTGTTATAAAACTTTTGCCGCGCAGATTGTCTGTTTTTGGTTGTATTATTGCGGCCGCCGGTTTTTTTACGATAAGTTTTGCCGACAATTTGTTTACTTCGTTGTTATTGCTTGCCATTGCTTTTTTGGGAGCCGCTATTGCATATATGGGGGTTCAGCAATTTATTTCGGATGCGGTGGACACGGGGTATCGGGAATTTCGTACATTGGGCGAAGAAACTCTTTCTGGCGAATATTTAGGTGGAGCTTCGGGTGCGGTGCTGGGTGCAGTTGTTTTTGACCAGTTTGGGTTATTTGCGGCGTTCGCGTTATCTGCCGTTATAATGATACTTTTGGCAGTGCTTATCAAATTTATGTTCCCAATAGGCGAACGCAAAGAACCTGCTAAAAGTGAGTTTGGGCTTTTCCGGTTCCTGTTTTCTAAACGAATTTTAATATTTGCCGGGTTTTTAATGGCTCCATTTATGGTTGGGGAGTTTTTCATCAGCCAGTTTGTGCCACTTTATGCGGATACTATTAATCTTTCGCCCGGTGCGGCTTCTTGGACTTATCTTCTTATGACAATGGCGGCGGCTTTTGCCGCTCCGTTTGTTGCACGAGCTTTGTTGGAACGACTCCGAAAGATTACCGTTTGTGTCTTTGCCAATTTTCTTTCGGCATCTGGGCTGGTTATGTTTTCGTTAATGCCAGGTATTTTTACAATGTATATTGCATCGGCATTGCTTGGATTCTCCATTGGTGCGGGTACCAATATGGTTGAAAGCGGTTACGCTGATTTGGAAGAGTCCCAAAAATATACGCGCAGTCATTTTGCTTTCAGAATGTTTGGTGTGGTGTTTGGGCAGTTAGGCGTAGCATTGTTTACCATTGCCCATACATTGTCACCAGGCGGCGAATACGTATTTATTATTGCGGGGATTATTGCTATTCCGACTCTGCTTTACTTTGTCTTATCCCCAGCAAGAGAGAGGGTATCATCGTGAATATTAAACATGAAATATGCAACATAATTCGTGATGACGGTCACAGAAGCCTCGGAAACAGAATTTTCAGCAATGTAATAACCACTCTTATTATCGTGAATATTGCCAAGGTTCTGCTTGACCTTCTTGAGGTCGTTCCTGCAAGATTTGAGCCGATTTTCTTTTATTTGGAAGCTGTGACAGTTACTATCTTCACGATTGAGTACATTTTGCGGCTTTGGACCGCCGACATGTTATATCCACGGCTTCGTCCTACGTTTGCACGACTAAAATATGCCGCTTCACCTATGGCAATCGTTGATGTTTTGGCGGTTCTTCCGTTTTATCTGCCTTTTGTATTCCCCATTAACATGACAATATTACGTTTGTTGCGTTTGTTGCGTCTGATGCGCATAGTGAAACTGAATCGCTACTCTGACACAAAAACCGCAGAAGTTGTTTTGGCATCTATTTCGGAAGCTATCATATTGATAGACACAGACCACAATTTCATGAGTTCAAATACAGCCGCTAATGAATTGTTTCCCTCGCTTAGTAGTATAAAAAAGTACGCCCCCATAACCCAGGTCGAAACATGGCCCCGAGAGTTGAGCAACATAAACGAGAGCATCGTAGGGAAACCTGTCATGTTTGCCATGGGCGACAGGTATTATAAAACGAGAATAACTACAATATACGACAGAGAAAAATTATTACGTTACATACTGATAATACATGATGCAACTGACTCTGTAATGAAAGAACATGCAGAAAAAGAGCGCGTGAAAACTACCGAAGAACTGATAACGGTAATGAAAAGCTACGGTGAAGGCAATTTTGATTGCGAGATTCGCACATACGAAGGCGATTGGGCTTGGGCAAACGAAGCACTTTTTGGTTTACGTTCGAACATCGTAAATGTACTCAATGAAATTAACGAACTAACAAATGCCGCCGCCGAAGGTAATTTTAACATAAAGGCTGATGAGTCAAATTTTACGGGTAGTTGGGCAAAGCTCGTAAATACTTTGAACGGTCTGATTGAAGCGGTGGAAGTTCCGCTTTCTCAAATAGAGCGAAATGTTATTCTTATGTCCGAAGGTGATTTTTTCATGCTTTCAGGTAATTACAAAGGAAAGTTTGAAAAGGTAATAAACGCTTGCAATCGCACCAACGAAATCACACTATCATATATCCGGGAAATCGCCGGGGTTTTGGGCAAAATTTCGCAAGGTGATTTAACCGCCTCTGTGAAGCTAGATTATATAGGCTCTTACGCGCCCATTAAAACCGCGCTGGACTCTATTTTGGAATCGCTTAACACCACAATGACGGATATTCACAGCGCGACGGAACAAGTTGCGTATGGCGCAGAGCAAATCTCGCAAAACGCAATACAGCTTGCGGACAACTCTATAAGTCAAAACACATCGGTTACGGAACTAATCGCCGCAATAGAAAATATAGACAACCGTGCGAAAGAAAGTGCTGAAAGCGCGACCGCCGCAAATAACCGTGCCGAAAGTACAACTGCTGCTGCAAAAGATGGCGAAAACGCCATCCAATCCATGCATGTTTCCGTGGATAAGGTCAAAGAGTCTGGTAACGATCTTTCCAATTTGAACAAAGCTATTTCGGATATTGCATTCCAAACAACACTACTCGCGCTTAACGCCTCAATAGAAGCGTCACGGGCAGGTGATCATGGCAAGGGCTTTTCTGTTGTCGCAGAGGAAGTACGGAATTTGGCAGGCAGAAGCCGCGAATCCACCGATTCAAGCACCGACATTATTCTGGCGAATCGGCAAAGTGCTGAAAGCGTCGCAATCGCCGCCAAAGATGTTGCTGATTCCTTTGCAAGCATTGCAATAAATATTTCAAAGATGTCTGAAATAATCGCAACCATTACAGAAAAATCAGGCGAACAAGCAGATTCAATTTCCGCAGTAAACGCGGAAATAAGCGAAATTTCCAAGGTCGTTCAACAAAATTCCGTTTCTGCCGAAGAATCCGCTTCCGCTTCGCAGGGACTTAGCCAACAAGCCGAAATGTTGCGGCAATTAGTATCGTTTTTTAAGTTGAAATGAAGGTGTAGTGATGTTTTCTACTGTTAAAAAAATCGTAAAATATTGGGTTCACAGTTGGAATGGCTCGCCGCTTGAGGCCGCCGAACCCATCGAAAAAACGAAAGAAGATAAGGAACGCGAGAAACGTGGCTTTTTTGCCTTTATAAACTCGTCTTTTTCTGCTGGGGCATCGGGTATTACTTTGTTGCTTATTCTTGTTACAACAGCGTTTGGTATTCTTTCTGTTATGTTTGACACCGTTATTAATACGGAGTCACCGTTGCATATTCAGACAAACCGTGAAAATACGATTCATCACGGCGAGCAAGTGTTAAGTATGCTTTTTAATGGCGGCGTGGTATCTCCACCGCTTGAAGAAAACCTTGAATATCCTCCAGTGCAATACATACCACAGCCTACACCTACTCCATTACCAACGCCTACTCCATTGCCAACACCAACGCCGACACCCTTTGCAACACCATATGAAGTAGCATTGGCACAAACACCCCCGGCGAGTAATGCTATATCACCAATAGCACCACCAATAACGACAGAACCACTGCCCCCTACTCCGCCACCAACAGAACTACCGATACCTACACTATCACCAACGGAACCACCGATACCTACACCATCACCAACGGAACCACTGATACCTACACCATCACCAACGGAACCACCGATACCTACTCCACCACCAACAGAACCACCGATATTGACCCCAACTCCGATTCCGATATCGACACCCACACCGATTCCAACACCGTATCCGACCTCGACACCGATTCCAACGCCGATACCGACTCCAACATCAACACCGATTCCAACGCCGACACCGACTCCAACATCAACACCGATTCCAACGCCGACACCGACTCCAACCTCAACACCGACTCCGACATCAACACCGACTCCAACATCAACACCGACTCCAACATCAACACCAACTCCAACATCAACACCGATTCCAACACCCACGCCGACTCCAACACCGTTGCCAACCCTACAACCCCCGCCAACCATTACATGGCCTACTGCGGGAAACATCATGCTCGGGCAACAGCTTTTCGATTCCGTATTATCATTCTATTATAACGAATACGGTACTTTTGTGTGGGAAAATCCTGCATATCAGCCACCTAACGCGGGCGAGAATCAGCCTTTTATTGTGAACTTCATTCCCTCTGCGGAAACCATACTAAATTTCCAACCTATCGTGCCAACTTCACAATATGTAAATGTAACGGTACTACCTCAGCTTCTTGATGCGCCCACTGATGTTGTACTTAACCATTACGGAGAAATTACTTTCACGCCGGGGGCAAATAATACTGCCGCAGAGGCAATACATTACGTCATTTTGAGTGTGAATGGAAACCCTTATCTTAGTGGCATGTTAGGCTTTAATATTAACCCTATGCTCATAGCAGATGCCATGTTTCATACGTTTGCAGGTAATACGTTATACCGCACAAACGAGTGGACAGTTACTATAGTAGCTCTCTCGAATAACCCGAATTTCACCGGAACACCAGCATCATATCACCCGTATTACTATTCTTTTTTTTCGGGTAACTATTTTGCGGAATCGCAACCAAGTGAGGTTGTATATGTTCATGGAGTGTTTGTTAGGGTGATTGGTGCAGAGCCGGGGGAAACCATAGAAAGCATTAGAGGCGTAAGTCCTGCAATCGACCAAGTAATACGTGCAGTTGATGGCGATACTTTGACCATAGCCGCAAATCCCGATGTCGACAGATATGTGACATGGTACGGCGGGGGAACACCAACTGGAAACAGCTTTACCATTGAACCTCTTACGGGAACAATGAATATAACTGTAACTTTTTTTACAGGTAACCACAACACGGCAACCTTCGACCTTAACGGTGGAACGCGTATAAGTGGCGGTCTTCTTTCGCAAAGCGTTGCCACGGGCGAAAGCGCGACCGAGCCAATTGGCAGAAATCCAGGTTATATATTTGACGGGTGGGTTAGCAATGTACCTGCCAAAACCCTTGACAATATCACAGATGATGTAACATTTACAGCGCAATGGGTTGCAGCACCAGTAACAGTAAGCACAAACTATGGCTGGGCGGTTGCACACCCTTCGCTTACCGAGGCACTAACATGGGCAGGTATGACAGCAGGGTCGCATGAGATATTAATCTCACAACCTCAACAATTAACATCCGCTATAGAAATATCACAAGCAGATAACGTCACATTGGCAGGCGCGGGCGGTGTGATACCAGTAACCGCTACCGCGCCGGAAACCATTTTTGTATTATCGTCTTTTGAGCTTGTCCAAAATATTGAACTAATCGGAAACGGCAGCAATACTGCATCTTTGGTGTGGGTAAATAGTGGTGCTACATTCACTATGAATGAGACAACAAGTATTTCTGGTAATTTCAATACAGGCGAAGGTGGTGGAGGTGTAACTGTCTCTGGCATAGGTGCAGAGTTTAATATGCGTGGCGGTGAAATTTCTGGCAATTACGCAGTACCAACCTCACCAGTTGCGGCAGGTGGTGCTGGCGGTGTATCGTTGTCTAACGGCGCGACCATGAATATGAGCGGCAATGCGAGAATAACAGGCAATATTAATACAGCCGGCGGTGGCGGTATAAGAATAAGCGACTCCACGTTTAGAATGGATGGAGGAGTAATTGCCGGAAACAGCGCGTCTGAAGGCGGCGGAATATATATGGCGAATTCGATAGTAGAAATAAGTAACGGGATTATTACGGGCAATGATGCCCTTCCAGGTGACGGAGGCGCAAATATAATAACCGGAATTGGGGCATACGGTTTCGCAGTTTTAAGCCTAAGCCCATTGTCCGTGGGTACATTTATCGACTTCCCCAACGGATTTATTCCTGCACCAAATTCCTTACTCTCTACAAACTATACAATAGAAGTTGTAGATGGCATCGTTCTACGCCCACCAGTCTTTGCCACGTTTTCATTTATTCTTCCCATCGATTTTTATTGGGAATTCGAGTTAGAATACAACTACTATGAAGAACTCGAATATGAAGAACTTGATTATGAAGAAGAACCTGACTACGAAGAAGAATACGAAAACGGCTTAGAAGACTTACACAAAATAAGGAAAGAAGAAGACGATTTCACCCCCAGATATGATGAGAACGAAAAAGAACCTGACCCGGACATGGAAACAGACTATGAGCCGCTAACACCAGAAGACGTTTCCGAATTAGAGAACGATATGAAAAACTTGGAAGATATGGTGGAAGGCTATGGAGAAGGCTACACTTCTATACCCAACGAGAACAATACAGAAACAGACTATGAGCCAACGCCGGAAGAGCCAGAAGACATCTATGTCCCCACACCAGACGAGGACTATGAAGAACCGGAGATGAACCACGAGTCGCTAATGCCGGAAAACATCTACGAAATAGAAAACGACATGAAAAATTTGGAGGAAATGATAAACGACTACACAGAAGGTTACGGAAAGTAAAGAATAATTTCACTCAGGGTCAGCCCCGTTTTTTATTTTTTTATAATAGACCTCTTCTGAAACCTGCTTGCGGAAAATAAGCCCCAAATATGTTGCAATGAGGTTTCAGAAGAGATTTAATGAAGGTATACAGTCCTTTCTGCTTTAGAAAGGGGCTGTAACGAAATTGGAAAATCCAATTGAGTTGCAGCCTCCTTTTGAATTTTCCTGTGAAGTCAGGCAGTATGAAGGTTGCGTTTTGGGTGGCTAAGGAGGGAATATTTTCAATGCG
>Ga0123355_10008478_pt1 | contig 15526 bp, 10 predicted proteins | sample TergutEmb28metaG_3_FD_89872 | JGI IMG/M metagenome (GOLD analysis project Ga0123355, IMG submission 89872) | Embiratermes neotenicus P1 segment gut microbial communities from Petit-Saut dam, French Guiana - Emb289 P1 | ecosystem: Host-associated > Arthropoda: Insects > Digestive system > Gut ... | reverse complement strand
GGATGAAAAAAAGAAAAGGAAAATTTGGATGGCAAGTTTTACCGCCTTTTCCGGCCCAAAAAACTGGTTTTTTAATTTTTAAAGGCCCCCCCCCCCCCCATGCACTGCAGACATTTAGGTATAGGGAACAGGTAAATACACTTGCTACAGTATTGATAGTATTGTAACTTTCTTCATGGGTTAAATATTTTATATGTGTTTGGGTTGGTGGCTTTGCAAGGAGTGGCTGGATAGCTCAGGAGTCATAGTTTGATTCCCTACAGGGGCAAGAGAGTTTTCTAAAAATGTGCAGATCAGCTCTACAGACCACCCAGTCTCGTTCAGCTAGCACTGAGGGGTTTTCCGCTGGTGGTGAAGTGGCTGTGGCATGAAGCTGACCTTTTATCAGCATCTAGTACTCAGATTAAGAATGAATGGAGTTATACCTCCATTCCCCCTATATGCCTTTGTGGCATTTATAGTGACAACTTTGCCCTTACTGTTGTCTATTTAATTATTGTTATGAAATGTCTTCAAACCTGGCTCATAATATCTTAATAAATATGTTCAGATATATGACAGGTTTAGTACCTGTCATAATTTAACCTTAATATTGCCTAAATCTCTGCAAACTTGCAGAGAATGAGATAATGCTTGCAATTCAAGTATTTAATATATGACATGATTGTTCCTTTTAGGATCATAAGTGTGTGTATACATGCGTCTCCCTCACACAGTTCCACATAACACCTATTTGGTGTACCAGCCCTCTGAAGAGACTGGGAATCTCCAAGGCGAAGTAAATCGCACGCTTCGGTCAGAAGATGTCACATGGGATGAAAAAATTCCATCAACTTTGGTCAGTCTGTGTGTTCAGAGTCTTGTATCCAACTTTCAAGGTAATTTATTATGGGGATTGCCAGTACTGCAGCAGGCATATGAGTGCACTTGTGGTTTCCATGTTCATGAGAATTTGAAAATTATTATAATACTTTCTTAATTGTTCACTGATAGTCACAAAGGATACGTTGATTTCCACTGTATGAACCAGATCTCTGTCCTTTGTTGAAGAGGTGTAAATATATATTCAAGATTTGAGATTCTTACAGTCGTGACTATGAATATAACCATGTTCTGGGATGTAATGTTAGAAATGTACTGGCTCTGCGCAAACATCTGCTATCTCTTTATTCTACTGTGAAGATGGGATGTGGGAGGATCCTCACCAAAGTCTCAGTCTCTTCCACATTACATGCTGTCACATATGAGACAACTATTATTTTCCTAGTGTTCAATTTGTGATCGAGATATCGCATTAACTAACAAGTTCAGTTGTAAATAATGGTGACACCGTCAAAGAAATTACCTACATTTTGTAAGATGTTTCAGATCAGAATTTTGATAAATGTTTTGATGTAATAACGCAAAATGAAAATTTATAACACAACGATATGATTACCCAAAATTCATGAAGTGCCAACTCTGAATATTAAACTTCTAATTTCCAGGTGTCTGGTAAAGGTTGGTGATCCTTCATTATGGAATGTTTTCATGCGGAGTATCTAAAATATAATGGTTATATTTTGGAGCTCGCTTTAAGGAAGGAAATTTTTTCTTCACAGGACTATGTATTGTGTTTCCCTTGTATTCACAACCAGTTTTGCTCTGTTAGAGGGAGGGCTAGATTTGAATACCCATTTAAGCGCCTAACTTCACATTCATATTTCTATGCCTGAGGCATCACATTCTGGAATGCTACCGCCTTGGTTTTTTTAAAAGTGTATATTTGTAATATTGTATTATTTAGTGTGTGGAAGCCAGGATAGCATAGTTGGTATAGCAACTTAGCCAAGGTACGGACGATTTGGAGTTTGAATCCTGGCCGAAGCAAATAATTTTCATCTTCTCTAAAACATTCAGATTAGCCACTTATGCAATAGGTGCAGGGTTTCTTTTTTGGGAGGTAAAGCGGCCAGAGCATGAAGTTGACCTTTCTAGAACCACAATTCTGCTATATGCCTTCATGGTGTGAACAGGAAAAACTTTAACCATCTTGTTACCTTCTAATTTCTTGACTACACTCATCTTCAATACGAGCAATGCACCCAGCCACATGAGTGCCATTCCATTTCTTTTGGCCAGACAATTTTTAAAAAATTGGGCAGGTAGGCCCAAGCAGAGAGGCATCTAAACTGGATCCAAGACATTATGTTCAGCATCTCATGCAGAACAACACATACCCCAGACTGATGTAATTGTGACTTTCTTCCTTCACTGCATGCAAATTTGAGGCTAGTATCTTCAGACATGTGATGACTGCATGATTCACTTCCTAACCAACCACTGGAGTGTTATCATCCTCTTATCTCATTCTGTGCTGTGCTGTAATATATACAGTGTCATTATTTAACCAAACTGAAACCAAGATCATGTAGTCATTATAGTGACTAGACTACAGGCTGGCCATCTGAGGAATCTTTGTGCATTTCCTGGTGGAGACAAGAGATTTTTTCTCTTCTCCAAAACATTCAGACTGGCTCAGGGCCCACACAGCCTCCTGTTTAGTGAGTAGCAGTGAAGGGGGCAATGTATCTTCACAGTAAAAAGCAGTAGAGCATGCAGTGATCAGCTTATTTCCATCTAGTACTGAGATTATGAAGGTTTGGAACTATACATCCGCTTCTCCCATGTGCCTTCATGGCATGTGCATGCTGAAGTTTTATGTAATTATCCAGGAGCCTCAATTATTGAAGGGTTTTACATTCTAATTTCCACTTTTCTTGTGACAAGAATGTTGCATGTTTTATTCTCTCCAGAGAAGCAGGTTCTTGATGAACTGTCAGAAGAGGATCAGTGCTGGCTTTTGGAGACACTTCCTACTGACCTTCCACTTGCCTTAACAGTACCATTGCTTAAAGATGGCATTTATTGGAAAAGAAGCAGTCAAAATCGATGGCAAAGTGTAAGTTTTTATGTTGTGGCAGTGAAGAACTCTTCCTTCAATTGCTGCATGTTTTAACCCTTAAGTGATGGCCTCAGTGCATTGTAAAGGCTTTTAATTCTTCACATGCTGCCAACCTCAGTACAGTATATGGACATATAATTTTCACATACTGCTGGCCACAGTGCACTATTCAGTCAAGAACTCATTTATATATACTATAAATTTAAAATCCCACCTTCCTGAGCACTAGTTGGAATTTAAACCCAATTATCACTGAAGGGTTAAAATGTCACGAGGTTCCATCAATATTGCTGAGTTTTAATTTGGTATACTTCTATATGATTGAACATGTAATGCAATTTTAGCATGAGTGGTCTGACATGCTTAGAAATCATAGTGCCTACACACCATGTATGCAGATTTAGATTAGTAGTAGTACATTAATTAATATTGGGAATCTGCCTGCCTCTAATAATGGCTTTCCTGCCAGTAAAAAGGTAAGCATCTCCATACAATGTCCCATGTGGCACAGGGGAACTAGTGGTATAGCTCTACTCAGTCCTAATGTTGGCACTAGAGTGGGGTGGGTTTTTCCTCTGGCATTGCACATAATTATCAGGTGACTGCATGAAAATAAGCCCCCAGTGCATAGTTTTTACCAGAATTCTGAACACACTTCTCATTCCCTGCTTCAGAACCATTTGAACAAACTTGTTTTACTACTCTAGCAGTATTAGGTCACTTGACTGAATGAGAAAAGTTTCTCACTGTGTACTGTCGTCCATTGCTCACTTTGTTCATACATTGTGGGTTGCCTTATTTTCTTTACTGATATGATACGAAAAAGTTGCAAATTGTGTTCTTCCATCACAGTAAAGGTAAAGGTAAAGTGATCCCGTTACAGGCCCGGTGTGGCCCAGAGGGTGGGTAGAGGTATAGCCCTAATCTTCCATGACCGCGGCACTAGAAGGGGGTGAGTGGTCAGCAGCACACCCCGGCCGTACTTTACCCCCGGGAAAGACCCGGTACCCATTGTACAGGAGGCTGGGTGGGCCCCAGGGCCGGTCTGGACGGGCGGAAATTCTCGTCCCTACCGGGATTCGATCCCGGACCGCCCAGCCCGTAGTCAGTCGCTATACCGACTGAGCTAACCGGCCCACCCATCACAGTAAATAAGTATGTTTTATAGCTATCTATAGCTGCAAAATTAGAGTTTTACAATTATATTACTCTTCACTCTTGGTGAAAGACAGTAACAAGAATGTCATGAATTATGTTAATTTACTTTAAAAAAAAAACATATATATATTTTTTTAAACAAACGATTAGTTTTGAATCATATTTGATATTATTTGTAGTATTATGTGTATTTGTACTTTGGTTTTGTGACATAGTGCAGTTGCTACACTGGCTTGTATAACATTACTGAATTTTTCTTTGTCTCCATCTAACAAACTCCATCTAGCAGAGTTCCTCTTGAGAAGTTGACAGTTTTTATGTTTATGGTTCCGTGTATCGTTGATCTGTATTAATAATTGTCCAACGAGATGCAACACAAAGCAGTCTATTTATTATTCTGAAAGTTCACGCGACATGGTTCGGGTGTCAAACACACCCATCATCAGGAGTACACAAAACTGTAACTACAGCCTCCGGAACTGGTCATAATTTTTGTGTGCAGCTACCTCCCTCCAATGTGGCCACGCTGGAGGGAGGTAGATGCACAGAACACTGTTTCTACAACGAACATGGAAGAATACTGTTAGCTGATGTATTATGCGCATGACATGTCAGGCCTTCCCACTTTGATTAGAACATCAGTCATCATCTTTTTTATCGTTTTTAAGGGTCAATTATCAGTTTAGTTCAGTTATCTGCTTAATTGTACAGTGCATAAAAGTTAAATTAATTGTATATTATTTTTACACTCATAATTTTGGTTTTGTATTATAATTTTCCAGTTTAGATGGTTGTGTTGAATGGTAACTTTGCTCTAGGCTGTGGGCCTGGAACGGATTACCCCTAAATACATATATTTCAATATATGCTAGAACGAACAGCCACTTTAACGAACAAGGTTCTATAACCAATCACATTCGTTCTAGCATACCCCACTGAATACGAAAATTTGCGTAATAAATCCTGCTTGTCAAGTATGGCTCATTGTTTCTTTCATTGATTTAACACAGAATCACAGTACAATTATGGTATGAACTCGTTGCAATATACAATGACATAAATCTAATAAATTCTTTATATAAATAAATATATTTATTTCAGTTGTTTAGGTCTTATATTTTTATATTTTAAAATTTATATTCTGTTTTAACATTATAAAAAGCAAAAAAAAGAAAGAAAAAAAAAGACTTTGAACAAGAGACTCCTTAGAGTTTATTGTACCTTCCTTTGTAAGATTTTTGTACTGACATGCCTGAGGTTGGCCCTAGTCCAGGCCAAAACATGTAGCACACATGTAAATGCACAGTTTGACTTAATATAAACCTGTGTTTTATTATTGAATAAGTGTTGTTTATACATTATTATTATTTTTAGGACATTTTTACAAAATGAATTAGTAACACAATATATGTCTCCATAAATAAACAGCTTATAAGTTTCCAAAATTTCTTTCACGTTTTATCTTGGCTTTGCCAGAGAAAGGGTTGAAATATATTTTCACATTTAAAATGTCCACACAGACAAAATAACTCTGTGTTACATGCAACATGTGTGTGAGATACAGGTCCAGTGGACCTGTTTTAGAATATAATAATCAAACTCTGATCGTATCACAAAGCTTTTGATTGCCAGATGAATGATGTGAACAATTATGGTGGTTCCTGGAAACGCCTCTACTTGGAACGTCACATGCAGGAGCATATAGAAAATCTAAACCCAGAAGACTTTGTGCAATCAGAAGTAGAAAGTCTGGTACATTTGAGCTCCCCATATGTGAAGAGACTCAACATTTGACAGTTGTGACCCTCACGGTCACCTGACTTCACAGAGGAGGATGGCTGTGAGTGTTCCAAAGTTGAGTCTACTGATCACATAAACCTTGAACCACTCATAAAGGGGCTGGTAAACCTTGAGGTATGTTAAATTTCCTGTTGTTTAATGTGTAATTATTTCATGAAAATTCTAAAGGTATTATATAATATTAAATTAACTCTTGTTAATTTTTAATAATAAAAGAGGGGTGGCATGAGGTTACTATTTTACCAATTATATGCCAGAAAAATGCAAAACATACAGCTTATCTTCCCCAGACTGTGTACAGCTTGATTACATTTATTCATACACAAGACTTCAAGCTACCCATCAATTCAATGGTCTTCCTATGATGGACACTGGAATAATTTGTCAGTGCTGAATGTGGCTGCAGCAAGAAGGTTATCCCACTCTGTCGCTTAATATGGGGGTCTGAAGCTGCTAGTATGATGGCAGGTCAAATAAAAACATTAAAAATGGGAAGAAAATGAAAGAAAAAGAAAAACATTGAAACCATACTGTGTGCAGTTGTAGGTACAGCCAATCATCAGCATGCATTATATGTACATAATATATGTGGTAGATGTGGCAGCCTTCTGAAACATGACAAGTCTTTACCAAATGTATAAAATATTTTCAAGCTTTTAATTTCACATACCTCCATAACTTTGTTCACAATTATAGGTTCCCTTATTTTTATATTTTCTACTTACTTTTGATAAGTTTAAATTATGATTTAATAATCTGCATACGTAGTGTTTATCTGTAGCAGAAAACTTAACAATGATTCAGAGTCTGTTCTTTCCTAACATGGTTATACCATACTGATTCGTTGACAAAAAAATTAAGCAGCACATGTTACTTAATTTGAAATATTAAACCATATTTGTCTATTTCTAATCTGAAGATCATTTATCATTCCCTTTTTCACTAAATTATGGCTTACAGCATAAGGGAAACTCATCACATAGTTCTGTAATTTTTAAAATGCAGAAAAGTGTAAATAAGGATAATAATGGGATATGTGTATAGGGAATCTTGCAGAGAATTATTCAAGGAATGAAAAATATTACCACTCTCATAACGGTAAATATTCTCTTTATTATTGTTCACTGTTAATAATAGGGATTATTTTTTTCAAATAGTGGATATCATTACAATAATAACAGACAAAGAAACAATTTACGCTTGTCCCAGGTAACTCTGGCCACGTATCAGAAGAGAGCTTATTATTCAGGCATCAAAATCTTGAAAGGTCTTCCCAAGGAAAGTAAGGATATCTCCAGCAAGCCTAATAAGTTTAAAACAGCTCTAATGCACTTTCTTCATACACACTCATTTTAGTGTTTAGATGAACTTTTTAACAAACAGTAATATTTCGCTTTATTGTGTTTATATTATCCTGTCTTCTTACACTTACAATTATATTAAACTTCTCTGTACTTATTCAATATCCATTGTTTTTTTATATCATTAATTTTAAATTTTATATCACAGTTTATTTATGTTTATTTAGCTTATTTGTTTGTATATTACATTTTAAATTATTTTGAAGTTGTATTTGTAATTTTGTAATTATTTTAGTTGCTTATTTTAATTTGAAATTCTGTTCTAAATTTGTACTATTTTGTATTAATTCTTCTTGACTATCTCAGGCTGGCTCTTCTGTTACAAGGGGACAACTTACTTATTTTTTGACTGTTCCTAAATCCATTGGATGAACTCCTGCATCTGGATTGGTTGGAATATTATTAAAGTTTAAGTTGAAGTTGAAGTAAAAGTTACTTCCCTACTTCTCTTGTGGGGTCACATTTCACACTTCCTGAATACAATCTTAACATAAAATACAATGAAGATGCGAAATTGCAAAGAACATGTGACATTTTAGGTTCTTATGGTAGTTACTATTTACCTTGTGTCAGCAAAAACTGGCAAGATTCTTGTAAGAGGAACTGCAGTTGTAATAAATGTAAAAAGGATTCATTTTATGAATTCTGTCAAACCTTGATCTCACCTTCACATGGTTTGCCCTCTTCCTACAAATTAGATTTGGATAAAGAAATTGTGGCAGTGCGGTCGTTACATCAGGTATGGCAGCACTGTCAGTGCTCACACTTATCTGACTGTAAAAAATCCTGTCTTCTGGGATGTGATTCTATGCCACATGGCAAAAATGTACAAATGTTTTGGTAGTCTACGAGAATAGAATACATCACAGTTCAAAAGACCATAACATTCATAGCCATGCTGTGAGAATCTCAGACCTCACAACTTACTTTAAGTTTGCTTTTAATTTTGTTCTATTGCACAGAGACTAAAGCTGCCTCCTTTCATACGCATTCACAGCCATTCTTTATTCAGTGCTATATGAAATTTGCTGTTGGCTAAATGGCATTTCATAACATACAAAATGATCAGACTACACTAATTTCATAGTACTGAGTTTGAATGGCAGGTGGCAGTCAGTTTCCAAAAGATTATATCAGAATTTCTTGGACTCAAACTTAGCCATACTGAGCACTCAGAACAGCAACCTGTCGTGCAGACTGAGATTTTCCATGCTCTTGCAGGAACTGCAGTGACAGGTGCACACTGTCCTGCTGCTAGTCAAATGCTGACTGGAACTTCAAAGTCAGCCATATGTAATAAATTGTTCTATTTATTTATTAATATATTTATTCTTTATCTACCAAATTACATGATAGTACAACCCAAAAGATCATAGTCTCCACAAAGAACACAACTGAAAAATGTATTTGGAGTATAATGTTCCTCTTTTGTTTTATTTTTGGTGGTGTATGGCTATAGGATAATGAGTCTGTGACTTTTTGATGATGATTGCTAGGATAAGAGAGGGAATTAAATGCATCAGAGCTACATTTGTTTTATTACATAAGTTGGAATTTCTAATTTGTAAAATAATTGACTGCTGTGACACTTGCCAGGAACTACACATCATGTTTGGAGTCCATGAATGTGGTATGGACTACTCTTGGGCCTTATTTACAGTTTCATCAATGGATTGCATAAATATTGGTTTGGGACTGAACTCAGCAAAATGCATACATACTTTCAGGTAAGAACAACTGCATATAATATTCCACTTGAGTGTTTTGTTCATGAAATATACACAAATTGTAATCTTAATTTATAACACAAAACATTTAAATTTCAACACTTATGAAAGGGGACATGCCTCATAAGATTTTACATTCTCCAGCATCATTACAGTAGAATCTTTATGTAAGTATTTGCTTTCATTTTTGGTGATAGCCCAATTGTTTGTAGCACTTTTATGTAAAGGTCTCCCTGTACGATGTCATGCAGGCACAGTAGGGAATTAGAGGTATAACACTATGCACTCATAACCTTGTCTCTAGATGCGGATGGGTGGTTAATAACACCTCCCACTCCTTTTCCCCTGGAAAGAGCCCTGGTATCCACTGTAAAGGAGGCTGGGTGGGCTCCAAGGCTGCTCTGGAAGGGTATGGAGAAGAGAAAATCTCATGCTGTCACTGGGGTTCAAACTTGGACTTTCCAGCATATAGCAAGATGCTATATGGACTGCCATATCCCAGCCCCAACACTTTTATGTACATTGGATAAACTGTTAGAGATGATTATGTTGGCATCATTATTTTTTATTTTGTGCTGTGTATAAATATAAATCTTTACTAAGCATTTCCCTTCAGTTTTAGATATATCAAAATGACGTGGATGGATAAGAGATTTCCAAACCCTCCAGGATGACTCTGGGGTCCACCCAAACTCCTACTCAGCAGGTACCGCAGGCACTTCCCCTGAGCTAAGTGATCAGGACTTGAAGCTGACAATTCATCCCCGTCTAGTCCTGAGGTTAACAATGAGTGGACCTATATCTCTGCTGCATATACCTTCCTGCTGTGCAGAGGGAAAAAATTATTTTTACTTTACCTTAAATTTTCAATGATTTTGGAGTTTAATTTTTGATTACTGCCCAGTATGGATGAGTTTTCAATTTACAGTACCCTTAAATGCATTCATGAGTATATGGTACACCAAGACCGGAAACATGGGAAGAATCCAAGGTCCGTACAGGTACCAAGGCTGGAACTGAAGAGTTAAACACTTTGATAATCCTAATTAAAATTTTGCAGATTGTATGGTATTTGGTTTTCAATGCAGTAAAACATACGACAATCTATTGCACTCCCAGCAGAAACATAATTCAGCTGAAATGTCGCTAGAAGTTTCTAAATAAATATGTTTTTTATTATTATACCAGTTTCCTTTCAATTATGAAATTCAATGTGATGTAAGGTCATGTTTCTTACAATATTTTTGCACCAAATTTTAAACATTGCGTGCCAAAATTTGTTATGTTTGCTTATTTTATCTTCTTAGGTTTCAATTCAACATAACCTAGGTGGGGATTTTAAACAAATTGCCTTCTAATTGCGGTATTTTTAATTAGTTAAATTTCAATACGCTTATTTCAATGATCTTACAGCCCCCATTGAAGGCTGTACTTAGTTCAAGAAACTCACTTACTAGAATTTCAAAACAGTTATTAATTATAATTGTTCTAGAATCCATCGGAGTACCTTGGACGGTGGCTTGCTTACCATTCTCTTGCAGTACATAGAAAAGAATTCAACTATTACCAGGCTGGACTTCTCACACTGTAACATTGGAGATCAGGGTGCCCTAATGATAGGAAAGCTGTTGACTGTTCACCCAGCACTTAAAGAACTAGTGTTATGCAATAACAAAATAGGTAAGATTCTGTGCAAATGAGGGTGTTACTAAAATTGAAATGAACTGATATATGAGCTCTGGGATTATGTCATACTACAGTACTCAAATGGAACGTCAGAAATTGCACAAATGAATTGCTTGTTCTGAAACTTTGCCAGCCTGTCATGAGTAAGCATTTATTACTTTTGTAGTAAAGGTCTTCTTATTTTCATGGATGTAGGGGTTTTTATAGAGGGTCAAGGCTTGGGGAGTGAAGTTGACCGACCACTCACCTCCATTTATTGCTGAGATGAATAAAAAGTGGAGCTTACTACCTTCATGGCTTGTAAAAGGACAACTATACCCTTAACACCTGTACGCTCTAATCTCTATCCATCACACACAATTCTTAATTTAATCACTCTAGTATATATTAAAAAATACAAATTGATACAATTTGTAGGCTTTGACCTAATAAATACAAACCAAGTGTCACACCCATACATTGTGACAGGTAAAACTGTAGTCTTGTGGCACTCCCACTCCTGCTTTTAAAGGATGTGTGAAAAGACTCTGAATTGAGTTGTAGCAAGCATTCCCAGAATGTAGTCTGTCACGAAATCCTTGCATATTTAATTTTTATTTGTATTGTCAATTGCAAACATTTTAACTTTGCCACTTCTTCAGAAGATTGATCAGCTGCCTATGTGGTGTGCTTTTGCCCTGAATTCTGCTGAAAGGTACTGATATCTATGTCATGCAGAAAAGTATTTTACTGTACATTTACGAGTAAACGCAGTATTGAAATACTAGGTATATTAAATCACACTTTAAGCTATAAAAAGTTTTCCATTTTTGTGTAAAAATAGTAATATTGGGGATATAATTTATTATGGTGATGTCCTAATTTTGACATTATCTTTCACTGGCATTTCTATTAGGAAGGGTAGTAGTTTGGCCAAATGTTTGTTCTCTAGCAAACTGATTTGCATGGCCAAACACAGAGAGTTTCAGGAGGAATGCCATAATTTTTGAGAACATTCCTTAGGTTTCTTGCCATTGATATAACCAAACATTCCTATATCTGAAGTTGAAAATTTACAGAGAAAATGATGCAGAAAAAGGTGGTCTTTTTGCAGTTCCATGTCCTGTACCTGCCTACCACAATTTGGTAACCTTATACCATGCAGGTCCATACTTGAGACAATAGCCAAAACAAGCCATATGGAAGCAAGTGTGCTATGTTAAGTACTTGGAACACTAAGGACAATATCTATGAAACAAGTGTGACTTTTTCTTGCACAGGTAATATCTCTGTGTCACTCAGATGTTAATTACATGTTAAGTACAGGTGTCAATACTACAGGAACTACAAATTCCTCCTTGTTTTAATATGCATTTGTTTATATGCAGAGTGAACACAAAAACACTCCTTGATTTCATGTAGTTATAAAATCAAAACTTACTGGAATATTTTTATAAATATGGGACTGCAGATATATTAACTCAAGAAATTTTTAATTTTCCCGCCTGCCACCAGAGGACAGTGAAATGAAAGATGGTGCTCACTTCACAGCAATGCAGCTGGTGCGTGCTGGAATTTCATAAAACAAACAGTCAAAGAGTGTTTTTATGTTCACTCTGTATAAATGCATAAAAGTTCTCATTCTTTTTAAACTTACATCATCATAATATCGGGAAAAATTCAACCTCAGACTGGGTACTTTTGGTTATATCAATGTAATTTAACCCTTTACCTGCTAATGTGGAGAATATGGTGAGCTCTGAATACTGCTAGGAAAGGGCAGATGGGATTTAACTCGGCATTTAAAGGGTTAATGCAGGGAATATTCTCCCAAAGTATGACAGATTCTTCCTGCGACACCCTCTATACTCAGTAATCACACCTGTCCATCAATTGTGTGTGACAAAGACAGTAGGATGTGGAAAAAATCACAAATGCACAAGTATACACAATTTTTACAGTGTAAAATACTACAAACATTCTACATATAATGGACCATCTTTACACATAAAAAGTTCATCTACAGAGCAAAAGGAGTGTGTTTTAAAGTATTTTCTCATGGCTGCTTTGAATTTTCCCATGGCATTCTTGGGATACGGTAAAGTGCTGAAAATTTTGATGCCAGCATAACTTGTAATGTTTTGAAAACAAGGTAGGTTGGCATTTGGTCTATAAAGATGGTGTTCATGCCTTGTATTATTAATATTGTGTATACATGAATTTGTTTGAAAATTTTCCTGATTATTGATAATGAAGTTCATTAATAAAAGTATGTATTGGCATGGAACAGGTAGAATCGTTGACTGTTTATATAGATTTTGTGGTTATTATAGTGTAAATTTTTTCCTCTATTATTCACTCTTCTTAAAACTGTGCAGTGCTTCTTATAATATTATTTCACTTGAAGCTCATTAGTGTTTCATTATATAATATAAAGACTTCTTTTTCTTTTACATGATATTTTAATTCCTTTAATAATTCAATAATTGTGTTCAATCCTGTAACTTCTGTAAATAATAGGAAAACTGTTTTCAAAGTACCTCAGAAGGATACAATTAATATTATTAAACACTCTATTAACATTGTCAGCATCATAAACTCTTTCCCATGTTTCTTCCTGGGCATCTTAAACTTTGCTGTTGTTTAGTTATCTATTATCCAAACAGTAGAATGGTGATTGATCATTCTTATATTTGTGTATGATGAACACATATAATTAAATTCTGCCAAGAGGCTCATATAAATGTCAAAACTGTTTAATAATTGTAATGTCTTCATAGGCCTGGCCTGCAGCTGTTTTAAGAAATAATAACAGTTTGTTATGAGCACTTGTTTTCAGATACTGAATGCAAAGCTGCTTCAAGACCCTAATAAACTGTTACTTTATTTCCTAGTTTGGTGTCATGGCAGTACAGTCATTTTACATGTAGGATCCACCTATACTTAGTTCATTCACTGTGAAGAAGGAAGCAACACAACAATAAATTACCAAATGTAGGAAATAAACAAATATAGTAGGTTTGATGAACATCATTCAACTTGTACAAGCATTGAAATGGCACATGCATACACACACAAACCTTCCTTCTTTTGCATGAAAGGAAAGCAAGCTAAATAAAAAAAGTAAAGGGGGACTGGTCCCACGTCTGTAGAGTCAACAATTGCCACTGATGTTCTTGCATGTGCCATGGTACTCTCTAAATATCTAAATGAAGTCTTGTGTTGTCAGGTGCTGCTGGAGCTACTGGTCTGGCCTATGGACTAACACATATAGGCTCACCATTGGAATTGCTGGATCTTCGACTAAATATCATTGGTGATGAGGGAGTGATAGATATATGCTCTGCTCTGGCAAGTAGTGATTGTCCAAAAGAACTGATTCTGGCTGGCTGTGGATTTACTGAGGAAGCAGCTATCAAGGTTGGTCAGATGTTGCAACAGAACACCACCCTTCAGGCTCTGGATGTGAGCAACAACTGCCTCGGAGAAGTAAGTTCTTCTCTTGTAAAGACAGCATAGTAGAACTGTGCATAAAAGTCAACTCAGCTCAGCTCATATACTGACAGGCACCCTGGTGGTTTAGTGTGTAGTATATTAACCTAGAGATCAAAGGGTCATGTACTGACACTAATAACAAAATAAATAATAATGAAAACAGAGGCTGGTGCTCATCAGGCCTTCTTACAATATTGATATTGCTGAGAGTTCATCACTTTTGATATACAGAAGTAAGCTTGATTTCATAAATTGTCTGTCTCTGTGTGTTTAGGTGGGAGGTGAAGCCATTTCCCTGGGTATTACAGATAATACAACTATTCTAAGACTAGATTATCGAATGACTGGGATTACACAGGAATCTGGATGTTCAATAAATATGTCACTAAAGAATAATAATGACAAATACAAAAGAAAATGGCAGGTATGTTGATAAACTTGTTTAAATGCACAAGTATATTATTGGAATATATGACGTTATCAATGCCCTGACAATGAAGATGAAGTCTTCTGAAATGTTTGCCATGTCAGTAGTTACATACACTTCTGAAGAGCATAGTGCTCACATCTTTTGTGTCCAACAGTCTACAAGTATATTTCCCCAAGTATAACACTGTTTGGTGCACATACCTTAAGGGCAAAGTTATTTGAAAGTGGGACCATACATTTAGCAGGAATTCTGTCTACAATTTAGTATTTTACCTTTGTGGAAATCCTTTCTAAAATTGATATTTTGTCTTTTGGGTTGTGGTGCTATTTTATTTGGTAAATAGGTGCTCCATCAGTATTCAGGGTACCTCCACCCTTATACCCTGAATATGGGGACATGTTTCTCAGAAACATTTTCAATGCAGCCCAATTCCACATGGTACCAACAATCAAAAACAGCCTTAGCATCAATACTGAACCACTGGAAACCTTAAACCAATAAATCACGTTGTAAATAAAGCCAACTGGGTGCAAAATTTGTCTTAGTATGTTTATTTCTTTTCTCTATATGTTTTGGGTGACTACGTGCCCATCATCATGAAAAACAACCGTATTTATGCGAAACTTAATACTTGTTAGTTGAGTAAAGAGAGACCAACTTAATGTCACTTGCTTTATTATTTTTTTATTTAATGCTCAACAGTTTCAGATGTTAATACATCCATCCTCAGGAGCTTGCGACTTATGTGATGAGTTATATCATGGGTTGTATTGATCTGGTTCGATGTGTGTTGGTGTTACCTTGTGGTATGACTGTGGTGGTGTGGTAGCTGTATGCAGGTTGAAGCACTAGTAGTAATGCTTCAACCTGCATACGGATACCACACCACCACAGCCATACCACAACATAACTCCAACACACATCGAACCAGATCAATACAACCCAT
>Ga0123355_10008477_pt1 | contig 15526 bp, 13 predicted proteins | sample TergutEmb28metaG_3_FD_89872 | JGI IMG/M metagenome (GOLD analysis project Ga0123355, IMG submission 89872) | Embiratermes neotenicus P1 segment gut microbial communities from Petit-Saut dam, French Guiana - Emb289 P1 | ecosystem: Host-associated > Arthropoda: Insects > Digestive system > Gut ... | reverse complement strand
CGAGGCTGAGTGGACCCCATTCCAGACCCACTACTACTCAGAAAATCTGGTAGCGCCGGGGATCGAACCCGGGACCTCTGTATCTGTAGCCAGAAACTCTGACCACTAGACCACAGAGGCGGTAGGAAAGGGGGTGAAAATAGCAAAATGTTCGACTGATTATTAATGAAATATTTCAGGCAAGAATGAGCGGTTCCACTACAAGTTGTGCTTTAAAAAAAAAAATTGTTTCAAAATCACTAAACAAGTTAAGACTTGAAATGCCGTTTGATGGTGAGATTAAACAATTTAGTGCATCATTTATACGGAATAATATTCTATCAAAGGGCATGTCCGTTTCAGTACAGAATTATAAAGTGATATCTTTTTCAGACTTACACTTTTAAGTCATTTTGCCATATAATAAGGCAGATTCATAGAAATATCATAATAGCATTTTACTGTATGGAGATACTGATAAGGAAAGAGCCATATCCCAGACCTGGAACAGGTTCTTATTCTAGTTGTAAATAACTGTACATACAGATTTCCTTTGATTTGCAGGAGGAAATGGCCTTTGTATTGGAAATGTTAGGTCTCTATGAGGAAGCCTTGGTTCAGTATGATGAATTGGATGCTCTCTTCACACAGTTCGTCCTCAACTCTAATGTTGGTGGTAAGGTTAAGTCTTTTACTGAGTTTGGAAGGTGACAGAAATTGAGTTTTGAAATTTCCTGAACATGCCAAAAGTAACACCATTTACTGCCCAACACTTATGCACCATCCTATGTATATTAGATCACATATTAATTAATTATTGCTCCAGCATGTTCGGTGTTCATTGACACCATCTTCAGGGAGCCCCATTGAACTGTAAGTTCTTCAAAACACATCAAATGATTACAAGCATTTGTTGGCCACACTTATAAGATCACAGTTTTCCACACAGTATGCACAACTTTAAATATAATTAAAGCCCCTTCACTGATGTGTGTGACTATTAAAATTGTTAAAAGTTTATACCAGTTTTCATGCTCAACGCACAACTTTGAATATAATTAAACCACAAATGCACCACTTTTAAACATCACTGAAGTTCCTCGGTTGTAAGTGTGTGTGTTAAAATGGTTAAAAAGTTAAAACATTTAAAAACACTAAAAGCTGTTGTAGAATATCAGGCGCATGTAGAATGTGGGTGTGACAGCATCTTTATCAAAATGTTGTGTGGTATGTTGAAGATCATACACATCCCAAATGGAGTGCAGTCAAACACATTGTGCATGCTGTTGTATTGCGTATGTGTTATGTATGCTGGCTCAGGTCCCAGGTGATATGAACATGATGCACAGTATTTGCATCATTAAGATGCCAAAAGTTAATTTATGTTGACATTGATGCTTAATATTTTGGACATTTACCATCATCTTAGGCTGTAAAACCCACAACACTTCAAAACGCTACGTATGCCTCCATACTCAGCCCACCAAGGCAAGTTCACCCTATTTCCATTCCACCTGAATATAGACGCAGATGCAGGTGCTGAAATATTACCGGTTTTTTGTAGGCTGAGACATTGGAGATGGTTCATGGGTTTTTATATAGACTTATATGGTGGTGAATGTTCAAAATTTTGGTTATGGCCATGAGTATATTCTCTCGTCAGAATCCATTAAAGTTGAATGAAATTTACATTGCATGCAGAAACTCCAGAGTGGCTGAGCAGCTTCCAGTGTCCATTTGACAGCTGGCCTGGTTTAATGTTAGGTCAGACAGTCAATCAGACACAGAGATCACTGCTAAAGGAATGTAGTGCATCGTTACTTGAGTTCCGCAGCTACCTTTTCTCCCGACAGTGTGCTATGCTTCTCCTTACATTCAAACCTTGGGAGGTAAGTTTACTAAATAACATAATTTTTCATTGATAACATGACTGGAAAATACTAGAGAAGTGAAATAAAGAGTAGATGTAGATTACATTCAAGAAATGTACTCTTTCCAGTTCTGAATATGTATTGTGTTTCCTCTTGCTCTATTTATTTATTATTTATTTATTTTTCTTTCTTCTTTCTTTCTTTACTTTTTGCTTTCCTTCTTTTCATGTTTCTTCTTTCTTTCTTCATTTCATTCCTTGTTTCTTCCTTTCATTCATTCTTTCTTCCTTCCTTCCCTCTGTCTTTCATTTATTTCTCTTTCTGTATTTCTTTGTTTCCCTAAAGTTTTAAAATTAATCTGTATTATAATTGTATCTGCTTTCCACCATGTGAAACTTGGATTAACCCTCTGATACTGAACAAGGTGGTGTAGCAGTAATGCAGTGCACTTGTATGCAGCAGATGCCTAGTTTGAATCTCAGCCACAGCATCAGCTATACTCATGCAGGTTGTTTGTGTTTTTCTCAGTCCCTCCTGTCAAATGCTGCAATAGTACCCCTTAGGCCACAAAATCACCATTCCAGGTCCTTTACAATTGGTTATTCAATCAACCATTCAGTGCTTATATCTTGTGAGTTACTTATGGAACATAAAATAAACCACAATAAAGAACACTGGCAGATGAGGATACAGTAAGGGTGCATAAGAATATTCAAATGGTAAAGGAGAAAATTTAGAAATGGAGTGCTTTGCAATTTTTGCTGTGCCTGTAACATTGTCAGGATTCATGGTATTTCAGTCAGCCTAGTGACTAGGCTATATGATGGGCAACCAAGGAATTGTTCAGTTCCCAGTCAGGGGAAGAGATGAATGGTTTTCTTTACCTCCCCGCCCATTTACCTTTGGAGAAGTAACCCCCACTGCCCTCTGGTGAGCCCCAGAACTGGACTGGTTTACGGAAGATAATCAATCTAGTGCCATTGTTAAGAAGTAAGAAAATATATTTCCACTCCTCACGTTCCTTCATGTTATGATAATTAAGCTCAAGAACAACTTTCACTTGTCATATTACCTATACCTGTAACATTGTTAGGGTTATAGCCCACCTTATCTCTTCAGTTGTTTTGCACTTCTCAATCTCAGGGAATCTAAGTGATCATAACAGCTGGAAGTGCATAAACAATTGGTCACAATATTTTTCTTTTATAGTATTTAGCTAAATTTTGACATTACAAATATTTGTGTGTACGGATGTGATGTTGAAACTTTACACACTTCTTGTCTCTGTGTAACTTAAGCACAACTTATCATATCCTGGGTACAAAGCAGACTACTCCGCTTTCGTTAGGTTTTCAAACTCCCACTGTTTCAAATTCATCCTCCCTAAAATATTCTTACTGTTCCCAATTGGCTAACTGTTAAAATTCACTACTTCCCTAATAAGTTTAAGAGTTGAAATTTTGAATACATTTTCTCCATTCACTGCTACTTAAATAATGTTGTTTCCAGCATCTTAACTCGTCTGAACCCTTATACACATTTTACTGGTTTTTCTTAATGTGCAAGTGTGACTAACATGGTATCCTCCCCAGCAAGATTTAAGATGTCCAAAAGCTGTCAAAACATACAATTTTGACTGTTCCAGAAAATTCCCTAAACCATTAATTTTGACACTGACAAATGGCAAATCTGCTAGCTCACTATACATGACATAAACTGTCTCTGTCTTTGTCCCCTCTAACTGCTATACAGACTTATTACAATTTCCTTTCCACCCTAAACTAAATTATTTATTTTAAACAAACCTGTACAATCTGCCAAATATATAATTTTGACACCTAATAAAGGAATTTAACGGCATATAACAGTTATAGGGTGACAGACTGAATCTTGCCTGGGATGACTTGTAGCAAGTGTGGATATCTGTTTCAACATGGTATGTATGTATGACTACCTAAAGACTGCAGTCATCACTGAAATAATGGGCATCACATGGCAGTGCTGCAGCTGTGCCTAGATGGAACACATGTTTCTTCCAACACTCTTCACTTTTCTTTTGCCCATTTTCTTCAAAGCTTGAAAGTTGTTGTTACCTTTCACTATATCTGATGCACAGAATGTTAGGTCAACAAAAGAGACAAGAAAAGCTATTGCTTTGGACATGAGCCATGTAGCTTGTAGCCAACATGTGTCAGGAATGAAAGTGAGTGAGGTCACTTGCAGGCTCAAATTATCGTATTCAACTGTGAGCACAGTTTTGATCTATAAGGATGAGTGTTTGAAGGAAGTGAAGAGAACTAGGCCAATGCAATCAGAAGTGATGGAAAATATGGTGGACTAATTCCCGAGGTGGGAAAACTTTTGACAGTAGAGATAAATGGCCAGACTGAACCTGTCCTTATTTCTCTGAACCAACCATTCGATTTGGTGTTGTTATGATATAAAATGGGCTTGCTGGAGCCAAAACTGATTTATTATGTTATGCTTGTGATAATGTGGGTGCAACTTATGGTGACTTTCTTTGTGACTGTAATCCATGAGCCTACTGAATAATAGTTGCAGGAGTTACCTGTACTTTGTGTAACTTTTTACTGTCCTTGATACATCTGAACATACTTTCCTATCCACCTTGCTGATACTCATTCTATGTGTCTTGAACTCATCTCTTTCCTCATGCTTACTGGAAAGTTGCCACAGAAAAATATTCAACCTGTCTTTGAAAGAGTTTTGATATTGACATGTGTTACCCTAAACTTGTTCAGAAAGTCCGTTCATGTGATGTTCTTAATGTATTGCTTGTAAGCAGTGTGGAACAGTAGCTGTAAGCAAGTCTTTCAATGAAATAGACAAATCAGAGTTGTATAAATGCAGTGCTGAACCAGTTAGAAAATTAGAGGCAGTGTAACTATTGGAGTAGCAATAATTAAGCACTCAATTTAAAGGTATATAACCCTGTTTGTAACTCAACTGTCATGTAAGTCGGTGGGTACCTCTTGCAACACGGCCTTTAAAGCTCAGAGATATTGTTATTTCATTTCTGAAAATGTTGCTTTGTTACAGTTTTTCTTATTCAAGAGTTTTTTGCAAAACTGAGAATTGCTAGTGACAGTTTATATGTACATTACGTAACCTCTCCACATTATTTCTCATGCAGTTTTGTTTCTTAAGCAGCCTAAATTATCTGTTTCAGATAGCTCAACGATCCTTGCCATTTCTTCACAACTGTATCAAAGAATTGGAAATTCTTGAGATCTCTGCCCCAGCAGGGGCTGTTGCTTGCTGGGTATTTCTCTGCAGCCTGGAGGTTTTACACACTTGTGAACGCTTCAATGATAGTGGTCAAGTGGAAGCATATTCACTTTACACTGCAAGTCTGTGGGCTTATGCTCGAGACAAGGTTGGTTAGACTGACCACTGTACCATTTCTATGTGTACACATTATGAATGTGAGCTCACTGTAATTCCTGTACTGCAGAGTGTAATACAGGCATACACAACTGAATTTCAGAAATTATGCTTGATTGGGATCTACCTAGACCTTTTTATAGTTTTCACATTAAACACTGGTGTACTATTATATTAATTTCAACATATAAGTAGTTGCTATTTCCAGTGGTGAGGCAGTTTAAGGCATATTATTGTGTATTGAGCAAACACTAGGATCATGGGTATAATTTTCATGATGGTCACAGATAACAGTACAAGTCTTCTGTGGTGTGACACTGTGTCATTTTGTGAGTAATTCCAAACATATCAAAGGATGGTAGTTCCAGGAGCATTATCTAGCCAGTCTTGTCTGACCACTTGACCCTGAAGATGAAGGTAGTAATGTTTTTGAAAATGTTTGGAACAATTTGCCCAGTTATACAGCATCACATGCCAGAATACCTGTATCTTCAGCAACACCACAGTGAGAACCTCAAAGTCTCACACAAGCTCAAAGATGTCTGTATATGTTCCCCATTACTGTTTATCAGTCAACTCGCCGTCACTTCACACCACAAACTGGGAGATCTATTGCAATCTTGCAAAGCAAATATTCAATCAGCAGGTCAAGCAATCATCTGTCTCTAATGAAGCTTGAAGGATCATTGTTATGTTTGGTGAGCTTTTTAGGGCAATGCAGGTGAGTTTTCATGGGACACACATACCTATTCAGAATTTTTGAGTTTTTTATGTCACTGCAGGACACACATACACACACAAAACTGATATCTGTTCAGAATTCTGGAGCTTTCTGGGACACTGCAGATCAACCTTCATGGGACACATAACCTATACCTGTTCAGAAATGTTGAGCTTTTTGTATCACTGCAAATGAACTTCCATGACACACACACACAACTGGTATCTTCAGAATTCTTGAGCTTTCTGGGACACTGCATATCAGCCTCCATAAGAAACATGTAACCGGTACCTGGTCAGAATTTTTGAGCTTTTTATATGACTGCAGATCAGTTTCCATGGGACACATACACACAACTGGTATCTGTTCAGAATTCTTGAGCTTTCTGGGACCCTGCAGGTCAGCCTTCATGGGACACATAACCGATACCTGTTCAGAATTTTTGAGCTTTTTATATGACTGCAGATCAGCTTCCATGACACACACACACAAAACTGGTATCCGTTCAGAATTCTTGAGCTATTTAGGGCTCTATAGCTGGGCTTTTCCCCACAATTTTTATATTCCTTTTCTGTACCCACATGTCGGTCTGTAAAGAGAAAGAACTCTTTCATTTACAGCCCTCCTCTACATAAGTAGTTCTTTGCAATACACAGTTTCACCCTTCATTTTTGTATAAGTTGGTACGATGTGTTCTACGTTGTTATTTACTGTGCACCTATTTTTATGAAAGCCAGAAATGTAATTTCTATATATGACTTGTGTTTTTAGCTACGTGACCTAGGTCGGCTCTGTGGCCTCATGCCAGGCAACGAGCCTACCAGTGAGCAACTGCATATAGTGGTTGGTCTCTCGGCTGGTATGGGAGACTCACACGGAAATATCAAAGAGCTTACACCTACAGACAAATTGAAGGAAGCACTTTCATCCAAAGAAGCTTTCAAGAAACATTATCTGGTAAATTTATGTGGCCTGTATATCTGTAATGTTCATTGGTGGTATTTTGTATGTTAGGAATCACTTCAGGAAATTTAAAGTATCTACCAAGTTAAACATTGTTGGTATATTTAAATGTGCTGGACATATCAGAATATTTGTTGGTCATAAAGTTTCTTAACACAGAGCACATCACCTAATTTAAGTAAACTTTGCAGTAATGCATTAGCTCATAAGATGTCTTGTATTACTGGTTATGCTAAACATTTTTCCCTCATGGATGGTGGAACAACTTTTATTAGAACTATCAAAGTTTTTTTCACCAACTGATGCACAGTTGAATAGTCTTAAAAACAATTTTAAATTTACTTCAAAATTTACATTAAAAAGCTCCTACATTTTTCGGTGTAAACACCATCTTCAGGGAGTGCACTATTTGAGCTTGCTAAAGTTACAGTTATTAAAATCAATTAAAATACTTGGATGTGGTTAATTCGGTGCTGTAACTGTTAACTTTAGCAAGCTCAAATAGTGCACTCCCTGAAGATGGTGTTTACACCGAAACATGTAAGAGCTTTTTAATGTCAATTTTAATGTAAATTTAAAATTGTTTTTAAGATTAGTCACCGCAGTAGCACAGTGGTTAAGGTGCTGTGCTACAAATCAAAAGGTCGCTGGTTCAATCCCAGCTGGTGTCATTGAAAATTTTCATTGACATAAAATCCTTCTGATTGCACTATGGCCCTGGGGTCGACTTAGCCTCTAACAGAAATGAGTACAAGGAATATTTCCTGGGGGTAAAGTTGGTCGGTGCATAAGGCTGACAACCTTACCACCATCCTGTGCTGTTGTCATGAAATCTGGGAACCTTAACTTCCTGGAACCCTCTGGGCCACTCCAGGCCTGTAACGGGATTGCTTTACCTTTACCTTTTTAAGACTAGTCAATTGTGCATCAGTTGGTTAAATAAACTTTCATAGTATCAAGATGCACAGTATGTACATGGGAAAAAAACGTAAAAATTTTATTAGAACATAATTCCAGTGAAAGAAAATTTCAAGAATGCTTTCATTGAAACTGAAAATGGCAGCATCAGGTGGTAAATTAGATTTTTGAGAACCTGTATGGTGATCTGGCACTTAACAGGAAGTGAAGATAGCAGTATTATTCATAGCATATAGGGTGTGAGGTGTTCATGGTTACAAATATTCTTATTGTAATCTTCTAGGACATTATGTTACGTAGTTTGGTAGGTGAGTACTTGAATATTCAACCTCTGTCTTCAAGTATGTTTCTTTGAAATGTTGGTAGTCATGTTTACACTTGTGATCTCACCCTCTTTTGATCTGTTTTAGTCATGGTAATTCTGAATTGACTAGTATGTTTATGTTTATCTTGGTCTATGCCTCTTTATTTCTCAGGAGCTGGCTGAACTTGCCATGGGCACTTACAAACACATAGGTCGGATTCGATCAGCACGTATGATTGGCCGAGATCTAGCAGAGTTTTACCTGCAGCTGGGTGAGATGCCGAAAGCAGCTGTGTTCCTTGCTGATGCACTTAAAACATTTGAAGAAGAAAACTGGGGACACCTAGCCATGCAAACACATCTTGAACTGGCTGATTGCTATGGGGAAATGAATGACAAAGAGAGGTAGATGACATTCCTACTGCTATGCTGAAGGGGCTTAACAACCTGCTTAGCCATAAGATAGGGGATAATGCCTTGTTGGCTATCTTCAACTGCATATGCAATATATTCACAGGTACCCTACATACTTTTGGGATTTTTGATTGGCTTAATCCTTCTGGGCACACTATGGCAGTGGGGTTAACTTAGCCTCTGGCCGCAATGAGTACCAGGTATTTCTCCTGGGAGATAAACGTGGCCAGTGCACAGGACTGACAACCTTACCACCTTCATGTGCCGAAATGTTGGCATCCTCAACCTCCTGGAGCCCAGGGACCTCTCCAGACCTATAATGGGGTCGCTTTTAGCTTGTTATGCTTTATACCTGGAGGCCATCTATTCCATCTGCAATCTCAGGACATGCCATGCCATTGGGTACCGCTCAATATGGCTGACAGACATGTGCCATATTTACCTGAATGTAAGATTACCCTCCTTCGTAATCTTCATTTTTCATGATTATACCTATATTCACAATAGCCAGGTTTGTATGTCATGTAGTGTTTCCATGCTTAATATTCTGGAATTAAATAATCATCTTAGTTTAGATATTAAGAGTGTGCTTGTAGTAGAAATACAAGCACTTCATTGAATTAGCTAATCACTGCCAGTACCTTCATCACTAGAAGTGTTTTCTTCTTGATCTTCCTCCCATAGATCATCATTTGTTGGACACAAACAGCACTTTTTAAATGCCTTGATGATGGATTCTAGCTAGATGTCATTCTAAGCACTCCATCCAATGGTCTTTTCATGTTTCTTGCTGGTGAAAGTAGCCAGTCCCCAGATAGTAGAAATTTTCCATACAGCCAATGTAGTTGATATCCAAATGGACTGTTAACTAATTCACCTATAACATGTGATTGTGAGGTCATGCCACCTGGTATGATCACTAGGTCTGTGTTTATATTACAAGTTAGAGTTTTCACTTTCTCTGTTACATTACCCTTGTAATTATTCAAAACCAGCATTCCTCTTTTCTTTAGAAGAGCACCTTCTTCTTCTGCCACAGACTTATCGCAACCATTTGAATGTGAGTTCTTCTGTCATTCACCCTTTCTCATTACATTTAAGTATAATTTCGGTACAGGTTATTAATGGCATGGGGCGTGCAGTGGCACAGGTGGTTGAGGCACTACATTACAAGCTGGAAGGTTGTGGGTTTGATTCCTGATTGTGTCAGTGGAATTTTTCATTGACATAATCCTTCCAGCCACCCTGCTGCCCAGGGGTCAGCTCAGCCTGTAACAGAAGTGAGTACTTGGACTATTTCTTGGGAGGTAAAGGGGTAAAGTGTGTAGGGCTGACAAACTCACAACCTTCATGTGCCGATCGTCTTGAAATCAGGGAACCTCAACCTCCTGGAACCCTGTGGGCTTTTCCAGACCTGTGCAGGGATTGCTTTACCTTTTTATTAATGACACTGGTGTTTTATGATTTGTTCAAGGTAGCATGTAGAAAGCTTGTGCACTAATGTAATTCTTGAACAAAGAGCTAACCCCTTTTGGACATACCTTACTGCTTAATTGTTACTGACTTTGAAATCTTGCCACAGAATCTGGAAGGATTTAGCAGCTCTCATTGTCATTATTCATATTGTTTGTCTGGTAACTGGAAGGCATTTTTATGTTTTCCTGCTACAAACACCAGAAGTTCTTCATTAATGGTACTGAAGTTTCCTGCATGGTCCCAAAAATGTTTGAAATTGCTCGCTGTATCTCTCTTCCCCTCCCTCCCTCACTGTGGCCCCCAATACCTGCCTTCTCTTCTGCAACATGGAATTTTTATTCTGCAGTATGGTTTCTTTGCCTTGTTGAATTATTATCAGTTTAAAATTAGAGTTTTAAGTGCAGGTCATTGATTGTGATATTTCAGATGCTGATATGCCATGCCTTTCAACATCATCACCCGTGATTTTTGCAGAATACTTTAACTTTAACAATGTGTCACTTTGATTTACATTACTGAAGTGACATCTGAAATGAGCTCTCAGTCATTTAACTTTAACTGTGATGATAAAGTAACCCTTGCTGCCAGTTTTTCAGATCATGAATTAGGAAAAATTCCTCATTTTATGTTAGGATAAGTACAGTATACAACAACAATATGTTTTCCTATGAAATAAGCAAGAGAGTGTGTCACTGTTTTTAACAGATAAAGAGTAAAGACTCTTCTGACTGTGAAAGAAAGACATGTGAGTGGTTAAAAGTAAGAACTGTAGCTGTGGTATGGTGGGGTTTAGTATGCAAGTAGATGTATGTTGGGCAGTTTGTAGTGGGACCAGTGTGGCAGCACAGACGAACCAAGCAGTCACCTGAGGCAGCACATTTTACAGACTTACTTTTGACTTTTGACCTTCTTTGGTTTATATTATGATTATTGTTTGGCAATGCAAAGATGTAAAAAAAAAAAACTGTTTTGCAAATATGAGACCAATGACAAATTTGTCACGATGTCTGGAAGTTTGTGCTACCATGACTAAGTTTTCAGAAAGTGGTGTCTTTTAACTGAGGAGGGTGATGAAGGAGAATCCGGTCACATGAGATGACATGTAGGCTTGTGACAGTCCTGCTGTTTAGCTTTAGTAGTCACCAGAGGTAAAATTTAAAGAACATCTAAATTTCAAAATGCTGTATTGCTGAAATTGACATAGGAATATAAATGTTTATGTCTTTCATCTACCGGTTTCCACCAACTTCTCAGAGTCTGTTATAATCAGATAAGTTCATGAACTATTTGCCCACAGCTGTGTTACCTTCACATCAAATGACACAGTGTTCAGTTTTGTATGAGTTATTTTCATTTCAGTTTTTGTAGTAATTCTAAAATATAATGAAACTATATGTGTAAAAAAACATTTATGATTCATGTATGGCTAGAATAAATGGTAGAAGATAAAGTTGTCCCTCTGCATGCCATGATGGCATATGGGAGGGGAGCATGTTTGGAAGTATAGCTCCATCCATTCTTAACCTCAACACTAAATGTGGGGGAGTGGTCGGCCTCACACCCCAACTGCTTTGCCCCCCAAGGAAAGAGCTCATGGTACTGACTAGATATGAAGCTGGGTGAACTCCAGAGCTAGTCTTAATGTTTTGGAGAGGGGATCAGTCAGTTACACTTAACCAGGAATTGAACTATTGATTTCTTGGATATCTAGTTTGTAGCCTGACTAACCCAGTTCCAAAACACTTGGTAATGAATTAATTTGATTCTATATTTCTCAGTGAAAATTAAAGTCAAACAAATGAAATGAGTAACAAAACTTTCAACTTGCATGATTTTCAGTGATGTTATGGCTCTTGCAAACACAGCTAGTGCATAAATCAAGGAATGGTTGTGTTATTTACTTGCATAGATCATGGTTTGTTTTGGCAGAATTTTTTGGTGGTGTCAAATGTTTGGATTAAGTATCAGTGAATTTTTTGTCTGCAGTAGAGTTAATGAGATGTTTAACAGTTCTGTACATTCTGTTCTTTTCTTTGGGCTTGAAGATACTGCTGTTACTATTTATGTTCCATGTTTTTGTTTTTAGGTTTATCAAAACCAGTGCAGTGATTGCCAGTGCACCTGAATTAGACGTACCTACAAGAATTTTATATTTTGATAAAATGATAAGTACATTGGAGGAATTACAGACAGGTAAAAGTAATTTACAAACTTTTTTTTTGTTCTTAACCCATTTGCTGACTTCAGTGATTGTTAATTATGTGTGCATATTTTCTTTGACCCTATATTGCATGCATTGAAATAATGAAAACAACTATGTGGGATACCTGTTGTCCTATGCTGCTTACATTTGACAGTCTCTCTTGATTCACACAAAGATCAAACCGTGAGTACTTAGAGAGGAATGAAGAATGTAAGTGATGTGCGTTACAAGAGTATGTTGGGAGGGTACACAGATGGGAAATGGCTATGGGCCCAAGGGGTGGGAAAGATTCCCCCCACCCCTTCTTCTTGTGTTCTGGGGCATGTGGTGGCACAGTTGGTTGAGGCACTGCACTACAAGCCAGAAGGTCACGGGTTCGATTCCCGATGGTGTCATTGGAATTTTTCATTGACATAATCATTCTGGCCGCACTATGGCCCTGGGGTAGACTCAGCCTGTAAGAGAAATGAGTACCAGGATTATTTCCTGGGGGATAAAGGCGGCCAGTGCATAGGGCTGACAACCTTGCCACCTTCATGTGCTGAATGCCTTGAAATCTGGGAGCCTCAAACTCCTGGAACCCTCAGGGCCTGTCCAGGCCTGTAATGGGATTGTTTTTATATTTTGTGTTCTGATTGCAGGTGTGACTTTTTGAACTGTTACTGACACTAGTAGAGCATGCAGCTGCCATGGCTAGGAGTGAATGTGTTAAACATTGTGTTTTACTAAATTGAATATAATTTTCTTATGTCATGGGGGAAACTTTTACACCCATCTTCAGGGTAGAAGACACTTCTGTCATTACATCATGTTGTTATAAACCAGAAGACTTTGCACTGCAAACAGAATGCAGTAAAAGCCTCAAATCATAAAACTTAATAATTGTTCATTTATGTGTGTTATTGTGCCATGTCAGTTGTAAGTGTAAGTTCCTTTGTAATGTGAACTGTAATCTGTTGTTATTTCAGATACACCTTTAATAACTTCTTTAACTGATGCGTTTAAAATAGTGAGCATGGCGATGAACCAGAATGACAATAAAGTCATCATACAAGACTCAACTGTAGAAGTAACTCTAGTGATTGAGAGTTGCTTGCCCAAGCAGATCCTCTGTGTCCAAGCTACAGTGTCCATAGAAGCAACAAAGGATGGAAAGAGGCAAAATGAGTTGCCTAATGCTTGTCCTCAAGAACAGCCTGTAGAGAGAAAACAGAGCAGTACTGGGAAAAAGCAGCAGTCAGTCCAGTCACAGCAAAATACCACAGGCGATACCCAAAACCCTAAGTAGGTCTATTTCCAAGCCTGCAGTATAAGTACATATCTGCATAATAAAAAGAAAGAGATAAAGCAAAGAACAAGTGCACTTTCATGTATGTTATTAACATAATAATTGTCCACACACCCTGACCCACTGCTCATGGACTCTTTTTAAAGATAACATTTTAAAAAACTCGAAAACTAGAGGGCATCCTAGAAAATGGATCACATTGTAATTAAGGAAAAGCCTACATTGTGTAACTTTAAGTGAAATGCTATATGTAATGTGCCATGCAGTTAACTATTGCAGATGTTCTGTTTGATCACTGCTAATGACTGCATGCTTTGACTGTGGGCAGATTCAGAGGTTTTGGCTGATGGGTGTGAAAAAGTGTGTTGGGATGTTGCCCACTGTGGGGAGAGAGTGTGAGTATGGGTGTTTCAGGCAGCCAGCATCAGAGAGGCCAGGCTATGAAGCTTTGTTGACCAGAGGGAGTTTGGGCTGCAGGGTTGTAGGCAGCTGACAAGACAGTAGATGGGCTGGAGGTTTAGCTAGTTATCTACTGCTAGTTTCTTTGACAGCTGACAGATGGGAGGGGAGATGAGTTTTGAGGTACTTGTGGCCATGAATATTAAGACTGCAAACTTCTGAGTTGAGATATCTAATAGTCTTGCACCAGTAACCATGTGCCAGCCCTCACAGTATCACATTCCAGAAGACTGCAGTCTTGCTTCCTTCACAAATCCACAGATGAATCAATTGAGGACTTGCCTGTAGAGGAATGCTGAACAGATGTTTACTGCTGTTTATACTTACATAATCTCTGTTATGAATACTGTTAAAACACTTATATAATGCCCAGTCAAATCTTAATGGGAAGGGTCAGATCATAAAGTGTACTGAGAAAAAGAGTTTCAATGCATGTATAAAATATTTTTCCTATAAAAACATACTTAATAAAAAGACTCTAACCTCCAGAAAGCAGTTTAAATCCACTGTAATAACAGATATACAAATTGTATGACAGTGATGATATTGGTAGGTATCTGTACTAAAGGTTGTCTATTAATTATACCAGCATCACACTGTGTAATAAACCTGAGGTGGTTGGTTTGTTGGGAAATACAGTGAAACTCACTTAATATATCCCTGATTAAGAAGTTTACCCACAAAAGATGTCAGGATAATACACTACCAGGATTTTCACATATGATTAACGTATATATTGCCCTTTTAATATTGTTCCAGGGTAAGAAAATTTCCAGCCTAGGAAGCATGAAATGTTCATGACATGACAGAGTTTTCACCTATTCCATACTCTTTCCACATCAGAATCTTAAACAGTCTCCGAATCGCCATTCATATAGTCTGTTCCCACCATACTGTGTTGAAATGACAGTGCCAGTTCATACACATTAACCTGCACAGTTGTTTCCACATGTTTCATTGTGTGTGATGCAACCTCAAGGCATGTGCATGTAACACAGTGCATTGTGATTGTAGCTGTTTTATACTTTAATTTCAATAACTCAAAGTATTCTATGCACAGAATTATATACCTTTTGCGTTCACGTGATGTATATGTGCAAGTTTTTGTCTCTAGAGAAATTAATTGTAGTATACATTATCAACAGGAGAATATTTCGACCTAGGAGGGACGAGGTAATGGGGGAATGGAGGAGATTGCATAACGAGGAGCTAAATGATTTGTACTCCTCACCCAATATTGTGCAGGTGATAAAATCGAGAAGAATGAGATGGGCTGGGCATGTGGCATGTATGGTTGAGGAGAGGGGGGTGTATAGGGTCTTGGTGGGGAAACCGGAGGGAAGGAGACCACTGGGGACACCTAGGCATAGATGGGCGGATAATATTAGAACGGATCTCCAGGAGGTGGGATGTGTGTATATGGACTGGATTGGGCTGGCCCAGGATAGAGACAGGTGGCGGACGCTTGTGAGTTCGGTAATGAACCTTCGGGTTCCGTGAAATGCGGGGAATTTCTTGACTAGCT
>Ga0123355_10008476_pt1 | contig 15527 bp, 14 predicted proteins | sample TergutEmb28metaG_3_FD_89872 | JGI IMG/M metagenome (GOLD analysis project Ga0123355, IMG submission 89872) | Embiratermes neotenicus P1 segment gut microbial communities from Petit-Saut dam, French Guiana - Emb289 P1 | ecosystem: Host-associated > Arthropoda: Insects > Digestive system > Gut ... | reverse complement strand
TCTCGGCATCAAGTTTGCCACCCATTGGTGCTACAAAATCCTCTACTGTCATTTGCTCGCGATTGCTCTTGCGATACATATGCTTTACCCCCAAAATCGCTAGATATTGACGCTTGTACTGGATTTATTGTAACACATAATGTCTATTTTATCCAGTGTTTTCAGCACTTTCGCGGTTTTACCGCAGACCCTAATGAGCTTATTCCAGAATTTGATGAAAGTGATTTATATTATGTATAATAGGCGAAAAGAAATTATAAAAATAGCAGTTGGCACCGTGTTTGCGATTGCACTATTTAGCTTTGTATTTATTGGAATGAACCACTTAGGCTTTGCAATTATTGCTAATGATGCAGTAGAACTTCCTGCACTTAGCGACGAAATCATTGTGCCAGAAATTTTAGAGCAAGAAGATTTCGTCATGCCGGAGGTGACACTGGTCAGAGCACGGAACTTCAACACCGATCACATAAATGAGGATGATATCTTCATGTCCATGGAAGAAGCGGCTCGAATTGGAGCTTTATACATATGGGATGTATTTGGAGAGAGAATTGACGGGATGATGGTAGAAATGGATTACATGGGTTTACGCTGGATTGGTATTGTGATGGTGTATCACGAAGAGTTTCTCCACTTCTTACAAAAGACCTCACAAGAGATAAATGATATGTTAGATACAGACCTTAGTGCATTTTCTGAACTCATGGAAGTTAGTGGGGATATCCGAAAATTCTATTTCGCTATTGATGGAATTACCGGTGCACGGCTTGCAATTAACAGACCTCATATATTCCAAGTGGAACTGGCAGAGGATCCATCACATATTGTCACGAGAGAAGAAGCACGTGCTGCTGTGGATATGAGATTTCATGCAATGAATGCCGGAGAGCCGGATCCATTTCCCATAATTTTATCAGAAAGTGAGATGGAGCTTTTTACACAATTAGCAAGGACATATGCTCAAAGGCATCTTATATTCACAAATGTAGCCGAAGTTGTGTTTGACTATTCATGGCCCGCAGAGTTTGGCAGGGACGAAAATGGAGAAATTATAGCAATAGATTTTATGCTTAACTTCATTATTACAGACGAAATAGGGCAAATTATCTCGATGAGTATTTTTTGGAATGAGCAACGACTACACGGACTCAATGTATGGGAGAATCCTCATAGAGAAAATGTGCCTAGAGAACACGTGCCTATTGAAACGGACATCGACGGGGTGTGGGTATTCGTACGTGCAGATTTAGCGGATGGAACACCCTGGCATCCTGAATACAATGATGAAATTTGGTATGAAATTGCAGAAGGCTTTGCACGACTTTATTGGAATAATGATTGGGTAAACCAGATAACTGAAGCGGTGTTAAGCAGAACCGATGTGAATCAGTTTTTACTTTCTGATAATGTGCGTATATTGAACGGTGAGCAAGACCCCACAACAATACCAGCAGATAGTAATCTCCGATATGACCCGACAACCAGACTACTGCGACATTATGGACATGCTTATACCAATGAAGGATTAGACCGTCTGTATTTTTATTTCACTAGAGGATAGTGCCGAATATATTAGCCACACAGGGTGAGAAAGCCATTTGCGGAAATGAAAGGAAAAGACAAATGAAAAAATATATACTATTAATACTTGCAATTACACTTCTGGCAGTCCTGACATCTTGCGATTACCTCACTGCGGGGAATTCGGGAACAGAATCGAACAATTTAACTGATGAAACTGCAATGACCGATGAAGAACAAGAAACTGCGCCTGCTGAGGTAGAACCAGAGCAGGAATCTGCATCGCCAGAATCGGATTCGGAGCAAGAGCAATTTGAAAATCCACAAGACGATACTGAGCTTGCGACGGAATCCGCCTCCACACCGTCTGAGCCGACTGAAACGACCGCTGAAAATATAAAAGCACAAATGGCAGGCTTTTGGAGAATGGATTGGCCTAACCCTGCTAACGCTGTGATTATGATATTATCTGAAGACGGCATGTGGGAAAGCCCCGGACCCTTGCCGACGGATAACACCCATGGTGGCAGCTTTTTTGTTATTACAAGCGAAGATGCAGGTATATACAACCTCATATTAACTCTTGAGCACGATACATGGCCCTATGCTGAAATTGGCCTTATTATTGATATCTACTATTTTGATGCGCAAAATGACCAACTTTTCCAAGTGGTTTCGGGTGAAGGTGGGCAACCTATGACCATATTGTTTTTTAGAGAGTAATGACCAGCGACTAAGTGGACTTCATGCAATGTGATAGCAAAAAGGAGATTGGAGATGAAGAAAAGCATATTATTCATTATGATTGTTTTTGTAACATTTCTTGTTTCATGCGACAACAGAGATGCAAACTTTGACCACATTTTTGAACGAAGCGAGGGACCTATAGTTGCTGACGATTCGAACAACATCAATGACGGTGAAAATGATGAAATGACCAATGAACCAAGCGAATCAACATCAGATAATCACTCATATGAGATGCCATTAGAAAGTGAGCTTTATGGTGAACTTACTATATGGACTCATCGATACAATGATTATGAGCTTCGTATTTATGCTGAGTTGTTTAGTGAGCGGCACCCAAATGTTACTTTCAACTTTGAGGCTCATGATTTTCCGAGAGATACTGCTACGCATCTCGCCTTAGTAACCGGGTTGATTGCCACACCTCCGGATTTGCTACTCTTTAATTCAAGCACAGTTAATTTTGAAAAGTTATCAGTAGATGCATTGTTTGTAGAATTATATGAGCTATTCGATGGTTATCGTGGAATTGATATGGATAGCTTCTTTGCAAATGTTTTTAGTGCATTAGAGCTTCACGGAGGACTTTACGGTGTTCCGCTCTTTATTGATTTGATGCTTGCTTATCCAAACATTCGACTTTTTGAAGGTGCGGATATTGATATATCCACCATTTCATCTGTATCTATTGATGATGAAATCTTGCTTTACTCACAAATTGCTCCGGCATTTCCGGATGAAACCATACATCCGACTTCGCGCTTTTCTGTTTGGAGAGCTCTCACAAGAAATGTACTTTACGATATCAATACCGAAGAAATAAATGTAAACACAAGTGAAATGGCAGAGCGGCTCAGAAATGCAATGGAAATACCCATTTGCAGCATACATGTTCAACTAACACCTGATCGCCCCAGACAGACGGTTATTGGTAGTGGAACCGATCAGTTTCTTCGTCCCATAACACAATCAAATCTCATATTTGTTGACCATCGTGACGGTGGTAGCTTTAATTTCTCGACATTATTTCTACAAGAGCATCCGGATATTCAATTTGCAAAACCTGTTCCTTTTACTTTTGGTGATTCTGATAATGTTGGGTTTAAATCGTCACACACCCTCAGCATAATGAGAGAATCTCCAAATATAGAACTGGCATGGGAATTTATGCGTTTTGTTTTGAGCTATGAGGAAAGCCTTTATCACAATGAAAACTATCATAATTCAATTATGATGCCAATAAATCGTAATAGATTTAACAATCAAGTTTACGATGTTTTGCAAAGTGTATTTAGGGACACATTATCTGTAACAGACATAGAAAAACACATTACTATACCGATAGAAGAATTTAGAGCGCAGCAAATTGAAAGTGCCCTCCTACACATATATGCCATAATGGAAAATCTAAACTTTGAGTTTAGGCAAAATTCTGCAGTATTGAACTCGCTGGTATATCCCGACATCTGGCTTATTTATTCCGGACAGCAGACAATTGAGCAGGGGCTTGCCAGTATCCAAAGTCGTTTAGAGTTATATGTTCATGAGTAACTGATGCGCGGGGTATTTAAAATGCAAGAAGCAGCAAGAGGTAGTCGACCCAATACGGCATTAAAGAACCATTTTGTTTTGAGGAATAAGATATGGTTCTTTGTTTTACCGAGCCTTGTTGGTACGAGTGTTTTCTTCTTTATCCCTGCAGCAACTATGTTTATTTATGCGTTCTCCAATGCGAGAGGTGAATTTGTTTGGTTTGCCAACTTCATTGATATACTTACAAATTCTGTATTTCAACTTGCAGCCTCAAATTCATTGCTATTTATGGCGGTCATATTGCCACTCAATGTCGTAATTCCGTTTTTATTAGCATCCGCTATGCGAAATCTGAGATACAAAAATGCGTTTGCTGTCGCGTTTATGTTGCCACTTATTATTCCATCAGGCTCAGTCGTGTTTTTTTGGAATAGCCTGTTTGCAGATAATGGTGCGATTAACAGTATGCTCTTTCAAATGGGATTAGATACTGTTCCATGGCTCATGACTGATTGGGCGTTTTGGATAGTTGTGCTTATTTTTCTGTTTCGCAACATAGGTTTTAATATGGTTTTGTTTATGGCGGGACTTTCGCTCATTCCAAATGATTATTACGAATCAGTTAAGCTAGATGGAGCCGGAGCTTTTGCAACATTTCGTAATGTGACCCTTGTATATATCATGCCAACAGCATTTCTTGCCTTTATGATGTCAATTATCAACTCATTTAGGATATTTCGAGAAATATTCTTATTATTTGGACCTTATCCTCACCATTCGGTGTATATGCTCCAGCATTTTATGAATAATCAATTTTTATTTGCCAATATGCAAAGATTATCCGTAACTGCAATTGCATTATCTGTAGGGGTTGTAATTTTGGTTGTCGGAGTATTTACCGGGCAACAGAAATTGTCCGACACTTTTAGTTAGGAGGATTATTGGTTGTGATAAGAAACAATGTCTTCCTAAGAAGGATTTTATACAATGCGAGATTACTTATTATTGCAATAACTGCTATTATAAGTCTGATTCCGGTTGCATTTATAATTATGAACTCGTTTATGGGTGCTGCTGAAGCTGCCGCACGTTATACATCTATTGTAACTGCACATAACTCATTTGGTGTGATTTCAGGGAATATGCACTATATCAACATGGGATTTATTCCTGAGTTAATAAGCATATCAGCATGGAGAGAGGTGCTTGTCGAAAATCCTGAAAGCCTGAGATTTATGTGGAACTCATTTATTTTAACTGTTCCCATATTGGTAGGTCAGTTAGTTATTGCACCCCTTGCTGCATATGGGATGGAGCGAGCTAAATCAAAGCATAAGGAAAAGCTGTTCTTCACGTATATAATAATCATGTTGTTGCCAATGCAGGCTCTTCTTGTCCCTCACTTTATTGCAGCAAATATGCTGGGCATAAATCAGACCTATCTTGCAATTATTTTGCCTGCGATATTTGCACCTTTCGGGGTATTTCTGGTGCGACAGCAATTAAAAGGGTTTAACAAGGAAATTATCGAAGCCGGGAAAATTGATGGGGCGAATGAGCTTAGAATTTTCATTCGGCTTGTGGTTCCAAACATAAAACCAACTATTACGGTGCTTGCGGTCCTCGCATTTGCTGAAGCATGGAATATTATTGATCAGGCTGTTGTGTTTATAAGGGATAGTTTTGCATTGCCGATGTCCGTGCATCTATCTGCTAATTTAGCCGGAAATATGGGGATTGTTTTCGCATTATCAACATTATTTATGATTCCGGCGATGATTGTATTCATTTATGGTCAAGACGATATGAAAGAAGGCTTGGGCTATTCGGGGCATAGATAGAGGGTTGATGATATGAGTGTAAATAACAAAAAAATAGCATCTAAAAAAATCGCACTAGTTCTGATGGTCATTTTCATTACAGGACTTGCAGTGTTTACAATATATTCAAGGTCGTACGCGCAAAGGCAAAGACCGCTTGTTAATGTTACGTTTTTTGAGTCTGCTACCCTTGTCTGGTCATTCGAAACACGCTCTACAATAGAGCATGCAGCGCCTATGCACTCTGAACAAGGTGCTGAATGGACGATTGAAGTCTATGTCCCGTTATCTGCATTTGAAAACTATGTGAGTCATTTATATACAGTTGATGCAGAAGTTACAGCTGACGGTTTAGGAATACCTGAAGAACTGAATCTGATTGAGCGTCGGATTATTGATGACGGTGACCTTATATATGTGTTCGTTTATGACTCAATAAGGCAAAGAATTGAGGGTACTATTCCGATTTTGTCCGGTGAGGGAGTTACAGTACATCTTGCGCACAGAGGGCTGGATTCATATGACTTTACAATCCCTTTATCCGCAATACAGCGCAATCCGCTTACCGATGAAGATCACATTTTTACTGTTCATAGACGCAGAAGTGCGTGGGGTTGGGAATATTATGTAAGGCAGCACAATGCGGTGTTTTTGCCGCCGGCGAGAATTGGAGATATGGCAAATCTTTCCCCTACTTTTGATACAAATGCACCGATTGCTTTTGACATGGAGGGAAGTTTGTACGACGGCGCATTGGTAAGGTTGTGGGATTGATGTTACCTTACTTATCTCAACCGTGGTGCAAAATATTCAACCAGCATATCTACAAATGCGCCATATGAACGCAATCCTAGCTCTTGCCCTTGTGCTACAAGAAAGCCTTCATAAATTGTGTCAACGACATCACTTGCAGTTTCAGCAACACTTGTGAGAAAACGATCTAGGAAGTTAACTCCAGTATTTGCTGTTGTTCGTGTTGCCCAAAATTCCCTACTCTCCTGCCAATCTATATGTATATACTCCGACAAGCCATCCATGACGGTTTGCCATTCTTCGCTTGGACCATCGACTGTTGGGTCATCACTTTCCCACAGAGCATTGAGTAAGCGAGTGAGTCCGGCCATATATGCTGCATATTGAAAAGCAGGATTATCAGAACTGACACCTGCGAGTATAGCGACTAAATTCGCCTCATCCTCTGCAAAGATTCCAAGCTGATGCGCATGTTCATGTGCAACAGTATGAGGCATCATAGCACCAGGCATTTGCGTGTTTATCATAGCTTCACCTGTTAGAGCAAAATACATGCCCGAGTAGCCAGTTATGCTCATGAGCCAGGAATAAAGCATTGATTTTGGCACAAAAAGTCTACCCTCAAGACTTGGGAACTCCTCGGCGATATTGTCGAACACATATACAGAGTCGGCAAACATTTGCCGACGGTCGGCAATATAGCGCCCATTTTCATCGCGCTCCATTTGCTCTGCAAGCTCGCTTGCTCTGTCGGCGAACATTTGTGTGACGGCAAAAAGGTCCTCTCTATATACACCATCGTTTGAAAACTCATACCTTTCGGCAAAACCCGTAGCATGATAACCAACTAGCCATAGCCACGCAAACATTGCCCAAATGTAGCAAATAATAACAAGAACTGGCAACAAGCGCTTGCCAAGAAGCTTCCACCTGCCGCGCCTACGTGCTGTGACTCGAATGGATCTTACGATGTAATAAATGAAGAACACACCTGCAAAAGTAGCAACGACTTCCATTACAGCAAATGGATAAATTGAACTAAGCAAGGCAAAGAAACCACGAATAGGTGCAGAGATGTAAGCAGTAGCCCAATCCATAACAGGTCTTGAAGAACGAAGTGCATAAAAAAGACCTATTAATATAACAGGAGCAATACATATTCCGATGGTTACACCAATAGGGATTCGTATATTCTCACGAAACCAACTTCTAATTTTTTCTATCCTACTTACACTCATGTTCGTCCCTACCCAGAGTTTCATTTTTCTATTTAATGTCTGCATTAGAAATCTCAATAGGATTTGTAATACGACATGTGAACAAGTATACCTAATTATCAGCGTGCATACAATAGATAATCGTGCATTTATTGTGGAAAATAAAAAATATTTACAATAAGTGTTGACTTATTGAGTCAATGATGGTATTATGCGATTGACTGAAAGAGTCAACGAGCTGAAATTGACCTATCGAGGGGGTGAAAATTATGGGCGAAAGCTTAGAAACACATAAGATAATGGCAATGGATTCTGAGAAGCGAGAAAGAGTTATAAACGCTGCTATGAAAGAGTTTGCCAAAGGTTTCAAAGTAGCTTGCACCGATCGCATTGTGAAAGAAGCCGGGATATCAAAAGGGCTACTATTCCATTACTTCGGAACAAAAAGCGGTTTGTATAACTATATCTTAGAAAATGCATGCGAAGTGATATATAACGAATATCTTGCACTTATAGACACAGAGCAAATGGACATCATAGAAAAATTATGGCAAACGACGTTGCTAAAGATGGATTTATCGTATAAACATCCTGCGTTATTTGACTTTCTAGCAAAAGCATATGTTGAGCAGAAGGAAAACCCGGATGCTGAGACAGCAAAATATTTTGCAAAAACACGATCGGACGCTGTAGAAAAAGTGCTTGAAAATATTGACACATCGTTATTCAAAGATGGTATCGACGCAAAGAAAGCAGCAAATATTGCACTTTGGACACTCAATGGCTATTCAACTTCACAAATCACCAATACGAAGAGTATGGAAGACTATCAAAACGAATACGAGCGGTATTTGGAAGAATTAAAAGAGTATATAGAAATATTAAGAAAAACATTATACAAATAACTATACTCGCGAGTATAGTTGCGAAAGACAACGAAACAAATCGCATAAATACAAGTGTTCTGTAAAGTCTAAACTTGCGTATAGTGCTGAGTATATTTTTTGCTCGGCGAGGCGAGAGGAGGGCGAATACCCATTGCTATTTAACCGACGATTAACGAAGCAGAGTGAAAAATATACCAGCGATATATGCAAAATTTAGGCTTTACAGAACACTAGATTCACTGAGACTTACACTCGACTATAAAATAAAAATTGAGGGGGATCACAATGTCAAATTATACCTTAGAAATCACAAACTTAACTAAAAAGTTCGGGAAATTTACTGCGCTGGATAACGTAAATGCAACGTTGGAAAAGGGTGAAGTGTTGGGATATATCGGTCCAAACGGAGCGGGTAAGACAACGACGATTCGAGTAATGCTTGGCATCTTGAAGGCGACTTCAGGGGGAGCAAAAGTATTTGGCATGGATTCATGGCGCGACGCTGTTGAAATACACAAGAAGATAGCATATGTTCCCGGTGATGTGACACTGTGGCCAAACATGACAGGTGGCGAAGTTATCGATTTGTTTGTTGCTCTTCGTGGCAAGCATGATAAAGAACGCCGTAAGAAGCTACTTGAAATGTTTGATCTTGACCCAACGAAAAAATGCCGCACCTACTCAAAAGGAAACAGACAAAAAGTTGCGCTCATAGCTGCATTTGCATCAGATGCAGAGCTATTTATACTTGATGAGCCAACAAGCGGACTAGACCCGTTGATGGGGCATCACTTCCAACAGTGCGTGCTGGAGCAAAAGAATTTAGGTAAGAGCGTACTATTATCCAGTCACATAATGTCAGAGGTCGAGCAACTATGTGATCAGGTGTGTATTATAAAAAACGGAAAAATAGTAGACACTGGAACACTTGATAGTTTAAGACATCTCACACGTGTTAACATGAAAATTGAAACTGTTAAGCCGATTGAAAATCTTGCAACCCTTGAAGGCGTACATGATGTTATTGAAGAGCGTGGTGAAGTGGATTTCAAAGTTGATTATTTGAATGTTGGCGCAGTTGTTGAGTACATTGCCAAATATGGAGTTAAGAAGCTTGAAAGTGCTCCTCCGACATTAGAAGAACTCTTCATGAGCCACTATGACACAAAGGGGGTATAGAGTATGCTACGAGGAACTTTTGCGAACTCTTTTACAGTTGTGAAATTTATCTTTCGAAGAGAAAGAATCGTAACAACCGCATGGATATTAGCACTTGTGTTATTTACAATGGGAGTCGCTCCTGCGATGGCAAATATGTTCCCGGATATGGCATCTCGTAGCCAATTTGCAGCATCATTTAATAATCCAATCATGATTGCAATGATGGGTCCGATTTATGGCGCAGATAACTACACCGCTGGTGCGATGTATGGCGGAATGATGCTACTATGGTATGCTATGGCTGTTGCCATAATGAACATATTCTTTGTAGTAAGACATACCAGAGCGGATGAGCAAGCCGGACGTGTTGAAGTTGTGCGCTCACTGCCAACTGGCAGACTAGCAAATCTAAATGCAACAATGATATCAGCTTTGATAATAAATGTTGTGCTCGGTTTACTAACCGGACTTGGACTTGCGGTACTGGGAATTGAGGACATGGGATTTGCCGGAAGCATGGCTTATGGTGCGGCAACAGCAGCAATTGGTCTTGTCTTTGCATCTATCGCAGCATTATTTTCACAGATAACATCAAATGCGAGCGGAGCAACCGGACTCTCATTTGTGAGTATTGGTGTGTTCTATATGATACGTGCTGCAGGTGATATGCAAGGGAATGAAATCATTTCGTGTATAAGCCCACTAGGACTCGTACTACGTACCCAAGCATATGTTCAAAATAACATATGGCCATCGCTGGTACTGTTTGCAACTGCGATAGTGATATCTGCTGTGGCATACAAATTAAACTCAATACGCGATCTTGGACAGGGATTTGTTGCAGCAAGACCGGGACGTGCAACGGCATCTCCACTACTCAAATCATCATTTGGGCTTACATGGCGTCTATTGCGCAACATGTTGATTATTTGGGCTGTAGTAATGTTCATACTCGGCGCATCATATGCTACAGTTATAGGCGACATAAGCTCATTCATCGGTGACAGTCCGGAGTATATGGAAGTAATTGGTGTGCCTGTCGACCAGCTTGCTGCATTATCAGAGGCAGATCAAGCAAAGCTCATTGTTGATAGTTTTGGTACATTTGTCACTCTTATGATGACTATTGTCGCAATTGTACCGCTAATTAATGCAATTATGAAGCTGCGTAGTGAGGAGCGAGATGGTCGAGCAGAAAATGTCTTAACAAGAGCGGTACGTCGTTGTAGGTATATGTCAGGATTCGTTATTCTTGCCTATGTTTTCAGTGTGATAATCCAATTCTTGACCGCGTCAGGGTTATATGTAGTGGCGACAAGTGTTGCAGGTGATGCTAATCCTTTCACTTATACCGGACTACTGCAAGCATTCTTTGCATTCCTGCCTGCTCTATGGGTAATGATAGGCTTTACAGTGCTTGTAGTCGGCCTGTTACCAAAGGCTACTACTATAGTTTGGGCATACTTTGGTGTTGTTGCGTTTACATCATTCATGGGTAGGCTGGTTATGCCGGACTGGATGCTAAACATAACCCCGCTACACTTTGTGTCACAGCCTCAGCCAATGCAGGATTTCGTGATTGACTATACCCCACTGATAATCATGACAGGAATTGCTGCAGTGCTGACAGCAATAGGAATTATTTCATATTCAAAGCGTGATATGATTACGTCGTAGGGAATGGAGTAGTAGGGTAAGCGTATCGTCATTGCGAACTTGATCGCAATCCCGACATCAAAGCTAAAAACACAAGAATCCCCTTGAGATGAGGTCTTTAGCAACCTTAAATCAAGGGGATTCGTCTTAATTTTTATACACTAGTATTTCGTTTTTGAAAACGGAATGCCACGTGCCACCCCTTTGTACTGCCTTTTAATTTTTCCGGAAAAAAGCACAGATATTGCTTTTTCGGGACATGCATTGATGCAGCGGTAACACATTGTGCAATTATGGTTATGTATAACTTTCTCATCTTCCAAAGAGAAATTATTCATAGGGCAAATTTTAATACATAGGTTGCATTGTGTGCAATCACTATCAATACTGACAACACGGTTGGCTCGTTTTTCAGTGGCTTGCAGAGCTGCTCCTTGTGGCATACCAAGTATGCGAGATGGAATGGAATATCCTCGCTTTCTGACTATTCCATTTTGAATATCGCGACAAACGGATTCCATTTTTCTGTTTGCTCTTACAAGATATTTATTAATGCTTTTACCAGTTGAAATTGGCAATATAGGTACATCAGGCATGTTGTTTGGCATGAAAAAGTGCTCTGTATATATCACATTGATGTGATTCTTAGGAAATAACATAGTGAATGCTCTTGTTCCATCACCGGAAAGTATAAGCTGAGTGCAAAAGACAATTGTTTTTTTACCTTTGAGTGTGTGCATATGCTGTGCTACAAACCCCCGCATGATTCTTGGTACACGCGACATATACACCGGATAGCAAAATGCAATAACATCCTCCGCACTTATTAAGTTTTCAAAGTCGATATTTTCCTCAATTGAGTAACACTCAACATCATTATCATTGTGTTTGCAAAACAATTCCGCAACATATTTTGAATTTCCTGTGCCTGAAAAATAAAGCATAACCATAGTCTTGTGTCCACTCCTTTAGATGATTTGTGTTAATAGACACACTGTATTATAATAGACAAATGTACAAAAAACAACAATCAATCCTATAGTTAATTGTCTGAAAATAGACAATAATGCCAAGGGTTGTCGAAGAAGAGGAGTAGCTTATGAGTTCACCCAGAGTAGAAGACAGACGTGTTAGAAAAACAAGAAAAGCCCTACGAGAAGCACTTGCAGAACTTCTTGTAGAGAAAAGTATACAAAATATCACAGTTAGAGAGTTGGCAGACAAAGCAGATGTGCACAGGTCAACTTTTTATGTGAATTTCAAAGATGTTTATGATTTGTATAGTCAAATGGAAGACGCAGTGATACAAGAAATAAGTAGCATTTTATCCGTTGAGTATAATTTTGATACTAAAACATTTTTTGGGGTACTGTTTCGATACCTTGCGGATAATAAAAAGATATGCCGCTTATTTTTAGGTGAAAGTGTAAATGGTACGTTTTACAATCGCGTTTCTGATTTATTTGAGGAATCATGTGTAGATTGTTGGCGTGAGGAGTATAAACTTACTGTCACGACAGAAGTACTAAGACCATATGCACACTTCTTTCTTTCGGGCAGTTTGGGTGTGGTTGGACAATGGGCTGCAGGCAGTTTCGAACGTCCGGCGGAAGAGGTTGTAACTATGCTTGCTGAAATTGAAGATACCTTTAGGTTGTTTATAAAAACTAAATTTGCATGATAGGATAGAGATAGTATTAGATAGGTTTGTAGTACTAATGACTGATAAAGAACGGTTCTTCTACAGAATACAAAACAGAAGAACCGTTTTAATTTTCGGATGTGTAACCTTACTCCGTAACTAACCTGTACGCTGATATCTTACGTATACGCAATGTGACCAACATGCTTATCAGATACGCCAGAACTACAATAACCACGCCTGATGCGATAACCCAAGCAGTATTCACTATAAAGTTACCTTGCATTACACCAAGTGCCGACATTCCAACACTCATGCCGGGATTCCAACACTCATGCCGGGATTAATAAGCAAGGCACCTAGTGTTGCACCGACAGCAGTACCAAGCAAAATCGGGAATGAGAGTGCGAGGCTAATTTGGTTCATAAGATTCAATGTGGTGAAGCCAATGGCCTTCTGTATACCTAAGTCGCGATGACGACGAACAATCGTCGATCCGATGACAAAGTAAAGCACTAAGAGAATAACAAATATGGAAACAATCAAAATCACAGCACCTACAAGAGACATGATGGAAGCAAATCCGCTCACTCCTTCTGCGAAGATTGTGTCCATATCCGCAATAAAAAAGGTGTAATAACCAAATTGTTCCTCCATCTCCCCTACAAATAATGCGGCATCTGTACTGGGATAAAGATAGACAATAAGTGTGCTTTGTATGAATTCTGAATCTATGTTTCGCATACCATCTGTGGTTAGATATACTGTGAGAGGAGTGTCAGCTTCCATGCCTTGAGTAAGTCCTGTAACTATGAATGGTAGCTCATCGCGACCAATGAGTACTTCATCACCAACGTCTATATCTAGCTGTGAAGCCAGGAGGCCGGCTATAGCGATTTCATTACTATATCGTGGAAAAATACCGCTATACACATTGCGCGTGACACGGCGGTCATAATCATCCATTACAACTGCACCAACAAATGTGTCTGAGACGATAATTCGAGTTGTTTCTGAAAATTGACTGTCCCGCACATCAGCATGTAGCATTACTTCGTCACGCAAGGCATGGACATCTTCCAATGGTGAAAACATGATCATAGCATTTGTCCTCTCAATGCCCGGCACTTCTTTAAATGCGCTTAAATTAATAGAGGAATTATAGAAGATAACCAATGCTATTACAGCCGTAAAGGCGACTGCAAGCAATACAGAAAACATCATTACACTTTGTCGCATTCCTTGCAGAAAAGACTTAAATGCAAGTGTGGGGTTAATTGGCAAAAGACTCTTTTCTAGCGGAAGGCGGTTACGTTTAAAGCTATGGGTAGAAACGCCACCACGTAGTGCAAGAATCGGGCTTATCTTACGAATACTACGTGCAGAAACTCGTGCAACTAAAAGGGTGATAGATGCAAGACCTAATACAGTAACCACGTTTGGCACAGGTGTAAAACCGGGATTCCAATACATACTACTTTGCGCTGCAAACACCTGTCCGACAAGAGGTAGTAAGAAGAAAGCAGGAATAATACTTATAAATGTGAAAATAAACACGATTGAGCCATATTGAAGCACAAATGTTTGTGTGATTTGTCGACTGGTATAGCCGATGGATTGCAGAGAACCAATCTTTGGCATATCTTCTTCGATACTGTTCTTAATTCGAAAACGAATTACCAGCAAGGAAACAACAGCAATTACCAATGTAAAGCTAATCATCATCACAGAGAGCATTGTTGACATTAAGGTTCTGTTCGCACGTGTTTGCTCTAATGAAAGGAGAGCTGCAATATATATATCATGTTCAAAGGTGACAATATCTAGAAGTGTCTCATAAATTAAAAATTCAAGTTCCGCTGGGTTCTCTACTCCATTTGCAAATATTAGACGTAGGCGAAAATCAGGAAAGGCGTCAACTAATTCTGCAAATCTTGCCGATGGAACAAACAGCTGAGGAGGTGCACCCATGAGATCTGTATAGATAGATTCAGTAAATCCGACGACAGTAAAATGTAGATGCTCATCATCAACCCCAGCAACGCCAAATGCGACGGTATCGCCCAGAGAGTAACCATTTACATAGAAGAGAAAAGGTACATAGATTCCATCCGGAGTCATTGGTAAAGAATCTCCAACCAGTTTCCATTGTGAAAGTGTACGTGCTTCGTTTACATCGCTAAATACTAGCGTATGGAACATTGTTTCATCATTCCAAGGAATATCCATATTAACACCGACTGCATTGTGTGCGTAAAACTCATCAGAATTTTCGTGAATCATTTGTTCGACATCACTGTTCCAGATATGTTCAGAAATCACGAAATATGAATCAGAGGCGTTTAATTCATCTACGATTTGATCAAAATGATTTGTAAATCCGAGCAAAACAGAAAGGCCAATATTTAAAAACATGGCAGCGATTAAAAAGAGAATCGCCAGAGTAATCATTTGTCCTCTTGTACGACGAATATTTGCGACTGTAAGTAAAAACACCTTTTTCAAAGTTACCACCCCATTTCTTCTAGAAATGAGATTAGCTTGTCATGACGTTCACGGCTTTTTGGAACATACTTTCCAAGGTCAC
>Ga0123355_10008475_pt1 | contig 15529 bp, 14 predicted proteins | sample TergutEmb28metaG_3_FD_89872 | JGI IMG/M metagenome (GOLD analysis project Ga0123355, IMG submission 89872) | Embiratermes neotenicus P1 segment gut microbial communities from Petit-Saut dam, French Guiana - Emb289 P1 | ecosystem: Host-associated > Arthropoda: Insects > Digestive system > Gut ... | reverse complement strand
CAGAAACCAGATTTGGTCTTCCAGCGAAACGGACAAGTCCATTTATATCGGCGGGGGTGTCAGTTCAGTCGGCTGCTGGCAGCCGAGGTGTGCGCATCAGCGGTAGTAATGCTGGATAGACCGCGTTCCGATACAGTGGAAGGCTGATGGCTACCCACTCCATTCGCCTCTTTCCCCTTCACTTCTCCTCCCGTGCATCGCCGTGTGCCATCAGATTCCGTTTCCACTCTACCTCATGTTTTGAGGTATATCACACCAAACTGTATTTCCGAGGATCAACTGACACTAATGGAAAAGCAGAACACATAAATGTCAGCAAATACTATCACTGCAATTAATGAACTGATATTTTTGAGTAGAGTTTTCCTGATGAAATAATGGGGGTGAAGGGAGTGTGGATTTTATAAAAGAGCCTTTATGAAGGAAAAGAGGCTTGTCACAGGCCCTTTACATGTGTGTATTTATTTCAATTCCCCAGTATGAGGAAAAATTGAAAAACACTGGCTGGAGATGTCTGTAAATTCATGAATTCTGGAAAAATTGTACGATATTTAGTAAGAAAAATTACGTTTTTTTTGTGATAATTTTAACTGGAATTAAACTTCACACAATCTTTTATTTATGCCTATACACGCCTTTTAGACAAATATTGTTAAAAAGATATGTGTAATTATATATGCAGAAAATTTTAAAGATGACATAGCGTTGTGCAACATCGTTTTTCCATTTGGACAATGAGTGCACTTAATTACTGGGTGAGTGTTTTCCCATTTGGCCATAAAGGGTTAAATATCAGTGATGCAATAATTCTCTGTTTTGAAACCTTTCAGATTAATTCATATTTTATTGGTTGATATAGCAGTCCATAGTGTTAATAGAAATAAATACTTTTGTACATAACTAAGCCTGGCTTATTTGGTTGAATTGGAATATCCTGATCTACTGTAGGCATTACAAGATTTTTCATTGTAACAGGTAGCAAAATTCAGACTCGTCTTTTATTTACAGAAATTATGACAATTCCAACATCATTATCTATCCTAGATCCAGACTTGATGTAAGTAGATACCATTTAGGCTACAGCAGATACATCTGTATTTCTAACACCAGATGAAGATTGGTTCCATATCATACCAGCCTTGAGGTTTTACCCAAACACTCCAGCATCATTATATTATTTGTTATTTTACCTTGTCTCAATAATACTGTCAGGCAAGGAAAGATTATCATTTCCTCTTGTTTCTGTAGCTTTTCTGTTTGCAAATCGCCGCTTGCGTATTATGATAACCAATATGAGAAGCACAACAAGTAGCACCAATGGAACAGTCACACCAACCACAATGGGCGTATTATCCTGATCTGAAGAGACAACGACATAAACATATCAAGTAGTGGATAAAACTCAAGATAACTACTTTTTGCTGTATTCAGTGACCACATGAATTTTTAAGTTAGTAATTCTACATTTAATCATATGCATATTAACAAAAATTTTCACTACAATTCCTACATAAATTCAATATAAATTTTCAACCATATACCAAACGATGTAGTTTTCATAACACATCACAGCCACTCCTGTCATCTAGGAAGTCAAAGGAAATAAAATAAAAACAATGTTTCACATTATACACCTTTAATGCTACAGATATATGTAAGAATACACACATTTCCAAATAACTGCACACCTCTTGGTATACATGTACATTTCTACTCCTTTGACATGTTTCGGATAATAATAATAACCATCCTCTGGGAGAATGTTTATATAATGGAGAATTTCATGCTAAAATGTATCATCAATTGTGCTTGGTAAATGATACATTATAAAAGTTAATAGTTAAAATATAAATACTTGATATTAAACAATCACAATAACTAGGCTAAAATTATAAAACATATGTATTAGTTTCTATACAGTTACTTGCATCCAAACATTTAAGAGCTAATAAACGTCTTAGTTCTTTACACATGTACACATTAAGTTTCTTTAATAAAGTTTTATGTCCAGAAATACAAGGAGATAAACTGACTATATGACTAACAAAACTGAAATTAGGAAAGAACATTATTCCTCTGGACAAGAAAATATAATTTTCAAAATTATCACTAAACTATGCCCAAAAGATATTTTTTCAAATATATTTAGTGATAGAGTTCCATAGCTGTAAGAAGTCTGAAAACCACTGCTGTAAAGAACTGGAAAATTTGTGACATATTTAAGTATTTTGTAGAAATCTGTCAAAGTAGAAAACTTTAAAATAAAATGAATAGGTGAATGTGTATTATAACTTTCACTCAAATAACATCACATGTTAACAAACAAACTCACCTGTTTGTATAGGAAATGAGTAATGTGTGTCTGTAAACTTGTCAGGGGCTGTGAATGCTCGCACTTTAACACGGAATGTGGAACCAGATTTCAATGGCCCATTGCAGTACCCAGAATGGTGACCTTCACAGCTTTCCGAACCTATTGTAAAATCTTCTACTGATGAGTTTCTGAATGGGTAATATGGCTCCATTACCTGAAAGGCATGAGAACATAAAATTGACAGTTCTCTTGAGGTACTACTGTGACAGTCCTATTCAGATACTACTGTGCTAGGTCTATTGCTTCCAACATTTCAATTTTCATGTTTAGAAATACTTTATTTGCCCCTTAATTTGTGAGGGATAAATTCCTCAGACAATGAAAAATGACATTTGCAAATATGGTCACAGACTAGAACTTTTTCTCCCTTCATATCCTTCACATTTCTACTTGCATTATTAATAATTACTGCTCAAACTCTCAGAATCAGCGCTGGGGACTGCAGGTTGAGTGAACAGTGGAAAGCAACGGGCCTCTTAGTTTCTAGTTAACAGTACTTTCTGGATTATCCAATGCTGAATATCACAGCTCAAACAGTACTACCTTCTCTTGCCTGAAAATGGAGGCAGAAGACAACTCTAACACATCAGTAAATTACTATCAGACTATATGGTGTCACAACCCAGTGAACAGAACTCTTCATTGTCATGACTGTGAATACCTCAAATCTCACAAACTGTTAGAGTTCAACTAATAAGAAGGGAACTTTATAACAAATATGTGAAAATGATGGGATTGCTATATTTCCTCACTCTTGAACTAGAATTACAAAGTTGGAAGATGTAATAGAAAAATTTAATATACACACAAATGGTAGCAAGTAACTACATTTCTGTGGCCATCCCTTTTGTACTCAGTGTCCTTCTCACCTTAATGGTCAAATTATAATATACCATGGAATTTGAGGATTTCAGGTTAAAAAAATCTGTTTCAGTATTACAGCAAATGGAAATAAACCCCGAGTTATGATGGTAAACATGGTGGATGTCCAGTTCTTCAAATATTGCCATACTGTTCATGTCATAACATTGCAAACACTGGTTTAGAAATGCTGCAATGCAAATTCCTGTTACCTGATATGGTGGCCACACACTGTAGGCCTGGACATCCCTCCAGCTTGGCATCTCCAATCCTGATGCATTCTTTGAGTCATCTTCAGCAACAATAATTGTATACATTGTCACCTGTTATCACAAAAACACATAACTGTATATACTGTCACTTGTTATCACATAAATTAAACATACAATTAACAACGAAGATTCAGACTGACAATTTCACCTCTATGTTGACAAAACTGACACAATTTGTAGCCAATATCATTATTTATTATGTGGAGACTGACCAGAACTTCAACTCCATTCTCATAACATACCACGATCTGAAACTAATACACATGTTCTCTCAAATGTACCAAACACATGTCTGGATGAGGACCAATTACTGAGGCAGTCAGGAAACTTGTCAACATTCCCCAGTTTACACCTTATAATAATATGCACAGGCTTTGTCTGCTATCATTCACACAGATTACATAAACTAACATCACTTTTGTTGTCTCAGCAACCAATTCATAACCAGCTCCATTCAGTCATTCTGAGTGATAATTTGGCAGGGGGAGGCTGATTTAAGACACTTTGTTTCAAATTATCTTCTTGAAATAATCCTCAGTATCTTCAGTTCTCATTCAATGAAGACCCATACAAATGTACTGAATTCAATTACCATGACATGTAGCTCTTCCTTAATGCACTCATGTTCTATGATGTTTGAAAGTTAGAAAGTTTTGTCTACCTCATATAATGTGCTTGGGTTTCTAACATTTAATGCAATTTGTTTCATGAGGTGTGTTATTATCTGTTGCTGTTGTTGCTGCCGCTGCTGCTACTGTTGATTTTGTTGTAGTTGTTGTTTTTGCTTTTTTGTTATTGTTGATACAAAAAGTGTGGTTAGGTACTACCGATCCTGAATTTTGTCTCATGAAATGTTGAAAATCATTTCACTTATTACTTTATTCCACACAATGCAAATAAATAAAACAATTCATCCCAGTGTTGCTGAACATTTTTCACACTTTTACGAGATTCAAATTTGTACTGAATTTACAAGATGAAGGAATCATGAAGATGTTAAGATTTGTGTCCATAGTATGCATTATCAAGAAATGATTTTGTCAGATGTTGGAAAACTTATGGCAAAATGTTGTGATAAAAGAGATATGTGCCTCATTAATAATTAGGGGTTTCAACTATGTTGACATGAAAATAATAGTTGCAGAACTAGTAGTGCAATGACTTCATCAATCATCACAAATTAAGAAATTCTTGATGGAAGGTAACATGGATTAGCATGTAAATGTCACAGTAACCCAGTGACATGATGGGTTCATTTCTACGTTTATTATAACATCATTTATTTCAGTGCAGTTTACATTACTTACAGCTCCATTCTGATCAGAGAAGTAGTTTTTACGGAATCGAATTTGAACAGTGGATGAGCTACGACACACTTCAGTTGGCACCACATGACTGGGAGGTTTTGGAGGAGCTGCAACAGAGTACATAGCCAGCAATTAACAATAAGTATTGAACTATCTACGTTTTCTCATATCATCCTGATACAATGCTCCAAGCGCAATATTAGCAGGCACTTTTAATCACAATCTAAGAATTTCACTTTCCAAGAGCGTTTTAATAACTATTTAACTGCTTAAGGAAAACCTTTCATCATATAATTAGTGACACTGAAATAATATTTAAAATGAAATAATTGAAAACATAATAGGAATCAAGTAATATCTACCATCATGTATTGAAATATGACAAACTGCAGTAGCCCATTCATGACAAAACAACATCTGATCAATGACAGCTGATACACTAAGAATGACTAACTTTCCAACTCACTCACGACATGACTTATAACATACTGAACTGTATCACTTACGAAGGATAGGCATTTTCTGTTTCCAAATTGCTTCAGGGCCATAGCCAATCTTTGTCTCAGCCTGAATACGGAAAATGTAGGACTTTCCTGGGTTCAGCATCTTGATGGTACCATATAATTCAGTTGGTTTGAAGTTATGCACCTGTGTGTGTGTAGAACCCTGGGCACAGCAATCAGACAAATTATGATAGATAACATATTTTATCTCCCACACTTCCTGTCTGTTAACATTATGATACCACTGTCATTTGTAAAATTTATACAATCAAAGACCCGTTTCTTTCTTAGCAGAATGTTACCATCTTCTTATACATTCACTTTTTAATAAGTCTGTGAAAACTTTAGTAAAGTCACATAAAATCATTCAACAGAATGAGGTATGCCAGGAAGAATAAATGCTTAAAATGGGAGAGAAAAATGTTACATCAGGTTCCAAACCAGAAGTATATTACAATGAATATTGCATATAGTGACATTCTGAATATTTCACATTTTTACCCTTATATAAGGTTAATGTATAAATAAACGTTTTATATTTTTTAACATTTGAAATAAATATAAGTTCAGACCTGTATGACAAAATGCACTGGTATAAAGAGTATTATGTACTGAAGTTCTGGCTAAGGGATTAAATCCAGAAGCCTCATAATAAAGAGTAATAATAACAACATTCAAAATCAAACTGTTAAGACACAATCATCAGACAAATAAAATAAGTGATGTAAAATGAGACTGCCAAACAAGCAGAGCTTCCAGATTTTTGCACTTTCCTATTTCAAAATCCCTGTTCAGAAAACATATACCCTTTCTAAGACAAGAAGAAAGCCCTAGAATTCCACAAAAAATGTCAATACAGACTGTTATCCTACAAAGAAAAAGAACATACATTCACGCACTTAATAACGGTCACTTGAATCTACCATAATTTGAAAATGTTTTACCTCAAGTCCATATGTTATGGTGAACTTGCGTATAATCCCATTCTGCTCATCGCTGGGTAATGCCCATTCGAACGTGATGTGGCTTGGCTGAATATCTCGTGGGTGGAATTTTTCAACCTTGCAATAAAATTACTTGGTTACAGTACAAGTACATGAAAGGATGTACGTGTATTTTCCAACTGTTGTTCCATGCAACTATATATACATGAAAAATGTCAGGAGGAAGAGGTGACTGAGATTATGCAGAATATACTGCTCCAAAAAGTAGAAGTTAAAGACGACTTACTTAAGCATTAGAACATACATATATTTCCTATTCAAAATTCGCAAGTCAACACTTATAAAATAAAAGCTGCTAAGTGTTATTGTTGAATTGGGAAGGATGTGGTAGCACTCACCAAATATTTAAGTTGCTCTCTCAACATTTTCTAGATGTATGTACAAAGTCACCAAATTCGTTGAGTAAAGAGAGACCAACTTGATGTCACTTGCTTTATTATTTCTTTATATAATGCTCGACATGTTTCGGATGTTAATATATCCATCCTCAGGAACTTGCGACTTATGTGTTGAGTTATTTCGTGGGTTACATTGATCTGGTTCAATGTGTGTTGGAGTTACGTTGTGGTATGGCTGTGGTGGTGTGGTATCCGTATGCAGCACAGTAGTGCTTCAACCTTATGCAGGTTGAAGCACTACCACACCACCACAGCCATACCACAACATAACTCCAACACACATCGAACCAGATCAATACAACCCACGAAATAACTCAACACATAGGTCGCAAGCTCCTGAGGATGGATGTATAAACATCCGAAACATGTCGAGCATTATATAAAGAAATAATAAAGCAAGTGACATCAAGTTGGTCTCTCTTTACTCAACTATCAAGATGATGCATGGTCCAATAAACATACGATTCACTAAATTTGGTCAAGACAGTAAACCTCCAAGCTACAAACTGAATCCATCCACTCCCAAAAAGTGCACAAGTATCTTAACCACTCAATCAAAACAAGCACAAATTTCCAAACTGGACAAAAACTTACAAAATGTACAGGACACCCAACAAAAGGTGGCAACAGGAAGTATAAGGAGGACTAACAGAGATACAAAACTTCATTCACAAGATCTGTATTCATGAGAGCATACATTTAAAAAATAATGAAAACCAGAAAAGCAAACAAATAAATGGACAGCCCACGCCAAATAATACGTAGTGAATGCCCATCCATCATTCCACAACGCATTATTCTTCTGCAAGTATTATTTATCCTTTCTAGTCCCTATAAAATGCCCAAACAACGTATAATTACAAAGAAGCTTTAAAAAATATGCAACAAACACCCTGGTGCTCAGAACTTTATTTGAATTTTCATATGTGCATTGCACATGGGCAGTAGGTAATACACACCAGACCTACAAAGAGTCACCACTGACTTATCACATTCTTCCCACTGCGGCACCTACGCATGCAACCTGGCACAGAAGAAATCTGGTCCAGTATGTGTAGACAAAAGGTCACAACCTGTTTTATGTTGGTGTCTGCTGCAAACTGCTTGCCAGCTTGGTGCTTCTTAGGGGTTAAAAGAGATGGAAGTGCTGGGTCCCATAATGCTGATCAGAATTGGACTTATAGGGTGCTACTGCTGGCATGTTATGGACCACAATCACAATCTTACACCCAGTGATTTCTGTAACTTTGGATCCCATAAGAAACACCTGGATGAGAAGCAATTTGCAACTGATGCTGATGTGAAGCAAACTGTCACCTCCTGGCTATAGAAACTTGACAATGATTTCTTCTACACCAGGTACAAGCCTTGGTGTCATGATGGGACACATGCTTAAAGGTTAATAGGGACTACGTGGAAATTTGAATTTTACACTATCTGCTACCCATATGCCATGTAAACAACAAAGTGAGAACAATGTTCTTGGCTTCAGAGTATTTGTTACCTTATTATTTACAACTCCGTTACATATCAGATACATTGCCTGGAAGTGTTGTTTTACCACATCACCTGTTCAGAATTCTTCACCCTGACCTACAGTACTTGTGGAGTGATCATTTCTGACACACAAAAATTGTAATTAACGTGATGTATATGGAACATGCAGTAGTGGTAACCTGCCCACATCGCTAAGTACCGTTATAGGGACCATCACAGTTGTAAGGATACTTATGAAATGTATCCATGCCTTGGCCAAGTGAGGGGAATGGAGGTGGAATAGCTGGGGTGAAGGAGAGGCACTAGTTGTAAGGTGGCAAACCTCAAAACTACCATATTTTGCCACCGTCAGTAGTATTATCTCGATCAACCTGTCTGCTTCACCTTTTTGAATTTAGCATTTAAAACATGCGTTCCTGTTAATATTTGTTGTTCCTGTTTTTCATCCTATTATTTCATGTAAATAAGGATTATGCATCAAAGTTTGCAACATCAGGTCCTACAATGCAAGTCAAGATGATTCACAGAAGGCTGAAAATCACTGGCAAAATGGAGAATGATCCAACTGAAAAAGAGACTAACACAACTGAACACATCAGATTAGCACCACTCATGTCAGACTTCACTGTTGTGAAGAAAAGGGAATTCTGAGAACAAATTCATAAGTGTTCTCAGACCTGTAAATGGAAGGTGGAAAGATAGACTACTTCCTGTGAGGTGGACAGCAACCTGCTGGCTTGGTACAAGACCAAGCAGGCATCAGGTATTTCTACTGATGGCAAAAGCTTGTATGAAAATCCAAGATGATAGTTGAAAGAATGCAGGATAACAATTTTTCTGTCTCAAACAGATGAGTCAAAGATCATCTAAGGTTAGTATCCAAAAATTTAGATGGAGAAAATGCCACTGATAAAATAGACAACACAACTACATTCTTCAATGTTTAATAAAGTGACATATTTTTGACCTTTTAGGTCATCATCAGTTCAACGCATGTAATATAAGACATGGAAGAGAAATACAAAATTGCCATGCTTTGAAGGCATTTTTGTATTTCTCTGACATCAAAAGGCCAGTCCTGCCACAGGGGATAAAACGCCAAAAAAGAATATAATAGTGCTACTGTATGTGAATGGTGATGATGTTGATGTAGAGATGACAATCATTGTTGTTAAAATCATTGAAAACAACTCTGTTTTGCAAACACAAGAAATCTTCCGGTGAAATAGTACGCAAATAAAAACACATAACGTCCACAGCCATTTTCATAGTGTTTTTAATGGCACTGGATGACTCCATGGATGTGAATGGTAGAAACATTTTGCTGTTTGTGGAAAACTGTGCCACTTATCTGCAAGATACATAATTTCTAAACAATGTAAGAGCCATGTATTATCCACCAAACTGCCCAAGCATGTTACACCCTATATATTTGGGCATCATCAAAGGTTTCAAGTAGTTGTACAGGAAACACCCACTGTTAAAAACTGTGTGTTAGATGCAGTAAAAAAAAAAAAGATCAAATAGAAATCTATGTTTTGCAAGTGAAACATTTCACAAGAGCAGCCTGGCAACAATTCAAGCACTCAACAATTCTAAATATTTTTCAGCAGTGTGGCTACATGCATGAACTTAACTCAGAAGCCAACTCAGACTACAGTAATGAAGCAGAAGATGATGCCTTTCACAGGAACTACATTCACCTAGGTGATCAGAAGGCTGTCACTTCAGTTCCTACATGTCTGCACACAATGAGCTTTCTACCTGTGGCATGGCCAGCATCAATGAATTATCAAGTATAATGATAAAATAATGCAACTTTTAAGGATTATATGCTCATATATTTACCACTACCTGTTGCGGCCAAATTTTACAGCCATCATCAGGTAGTCTACAAATCCACATCCAGAAAGTATACCAAAGGAGAGGTCTCTCCTTTAAAAGCAGTGAATATGTTGTTGTAAGACTAAACTATTACACCAAATGGAATAACAATATATCATTGTAATTTAAAATAGACAAAATAAGTAAGATTCAACATATGCTGCTGAATTTCCCTTGTTGGTTTTGAAGTATGTTTTTTAGCATGAAGAAGTTCAGTCTGCTCTGAGATGTACTGGTGTGTATTGGGTACACATTACTAACATGTACTTGAATTTTGCAGTATATACAGTTAAAAGATTAATAAGGATCCTCATTATATGTAGAATTGTTGCCTTATTATTCTTTAATTATTTAGTACTTAAATATTCTGCTTTAAATTCCTTACAATTCTGCGAACAAACATATACTATCCAATGTATTGTTAAGGAGACAGGGACCAATTTTCAAAGCTCTATACATTTACCAAAGGATATGTGCAGTATGTACCATGTACTGTTCACGTTTGGAAGGCTGCTGTACATTACATATCTGCTGTATGTACCCGGTATGGTTTATGTTTGGAAGGCTGCTATACATTACATTATCTACTCAATTTTCGATTTTACTTATTTTAGTACTGTTGTATATTAATTATTATTCTGTTTTGGAATAATATTTTAGTTTTAAAACAATGTAATTACTGTTTGAAAAGGAGAGGCCACTCACTAGGTCATACTTTCTCTATATGGATTTGTTGACTACTAGTTGATAGCTATACAATTTGGCCACACTTTGTAGTAGTAAATATATGAATATACAATACTTTAAGGTTGTATTATTCAGTTGTCATACCTGATAACCGATTTAATCAACGCAACAGGATGATGATTCCTAAACCAGCATCAATGAGTTGTGATGTTTGTGAGGGTGACAGAAGCAATGAATGAGAAGAAGAGGAACATGAATATGAGCCTGAACCAGCATGCTGCTGTAAAACTGTTATTATCACTTTTTTTTTTTGTACATAGAATTGGCAAGCACAATTAACAGAAGACTCTGAACCTGAAATTGGCACTGTTTCATCAGAAACATTAAGTTGCAACCACACAGTCATTAATCACAAACTTCCTAAAGAGTAACTCTTCATTTGTTTATTATTTCCAGATGCATAAGTAGGAAATTTACAATTTTCACCTTCGCTGTAGTTTGCTTGTGTTTGTGACACACCTAATGCCTTCCTGCAACTGTTGTTTTTCCATGTTTATCGCTTTTTTTCATTCTCCCTCCAGAAATGATGGTCAAAGTCTTCACTCTACATATCAGTTTTCACCAATATTAAAGCAATTACATTTTCATTTAGAAAATGTTAATTGGATAAATGTATCCTGTAACTGGGAAAAATGTGAAGGACCATTTTTTCAAAAAATTAACTTGTGTATAAGGTTTCACAATAATGTTACTGACTTATGAGATGTCCTACCTTGCCAGGAACAGATTCCATTGTTGTGAATATAGCAGAAACAGGTAAGGATCGTCGAAGAACCTGTGATTCTGTACCAGAGCGAACCACGACAGTAAAAGTATAGTTTCTATGAGGTTTCAAATCAGTCAATGTGATGGAGTTATGAAGAGTTAAGTTCTGAATAAGAACATCTTCAGTGTTGAGATACTGAACCTGCAATTCACAAAAACATTTGTAATTGACCAAGAATACTTCATCTGTAAATGTTTCAAAAACCACCTACAAACATAAATCAATGAATAATACTGGCTGATAGAATAAAAATCGTTCCCTATTTAAATGCAGGGTGAATCTTATAGTTTTGACATGGCTGAGTCCAACTATGACAACCAAATTAACCTATCACCCATCAATTAAACACTTCATTATCCAACTAATGCACAATATATAATATATAGATATAATTAAAATTAGAAAATATTCAAAAGTGCTCCAACATGTTTCGGATCACACAGGATCCATCATCAGGGAGCCTAGTACAGTGCTTGGCTAAAAATTACAAGAATGATTCTATCATGTCCGTTGACATGGACAAGGTCGGTGTTATGGTCGCATATTCTGACGCGCTGTGCATGTGCGTAGTTCACTGTATATGTAGGCACTCCATGTCAACGGACACGATATAATCATTCTTGCAATTTTTAGCCAAGCACTGTAAAAGGCTCCTTGATGATGTGATTGGAAACATGTTGGAGCACTTTTAAATATTTTATAATTTTAATTGTATCTATATATTATATATTGTGCATTAGTTGGATAATAAAGTGTTTAATTATCATTGATGAAAGGTGCAAACATGAAGATTATCACCCGTCAATGTTAAAGAGAAGGGATTACATACAAAAACTACATTTGTAATAAAAAAAAGTGATATTGGCTCTTAATTACAACATACAATGTCAAATAAAGAAGAATGTCTCTATATATTGTATCCTAACTACATAGAAAGTCATTAAACTCTCACTTTTTCTTCTTTTGCCTCTTATATTTGCCAGTAGGTGTCTCCCTTATAAGACTCGAACTGCAGTCAGCCAACATATTTGGACTCCATAATCCACTTTACCTCTTTTCCATTTGAAAAATATCCTGATGGAACCTTTCACCATGTTCATTGGAGATTGGTCCCATGTTTTCAGGAAAAATAATCCGAATGGGAATGCAAAGAATGAAGTTTCAATGCTACACCCCATAGCACTGTATGATGAAATTAGCTATCACATAATTTCACTGTAATTTTTTGCTTTTTAATTACCTAGAAAGTTTCTGCACACATTTTCAAATGCCTTCCAGGCTCTTCTTTTGTAGAATTTAATTTTATACTAAAGTCATGGTCATCAAAGGGTTCTTTAATTTGTGAACAAAACAAATATTCCTCCTTTTATCTTAGCCTCACTTATTATGGGAAATTTTTGCTTTAAATAGGCAAACCCTTCACTTTCTTTATCCATCACGTTCACAAATATTTTTATCAAACCGAGCTTCATATTTAGTGAAGATAAATAGATTTTTGACTTATCCACTCAGGATGGATGGACCATATTCTTCTGACCTGATGTTTTTGAATACAGTAGCCATTTTTTTAATCCTGTAGTGACAGTCCCTTACACGGCTGTCCCAATCACATTAACAGCAGCAGAATTTGGTGTATCCACCTTGCAGCACAGTCAGCATTGCTGTAACTTTTAGGTCAGCATATACATTCCACTGGTGATCTTCATAGTGTATGTTTTGCAGCAAAACCTGTAAGTTCTCATATGTTTCTCCCATGTGAACTACATGAACCAGGGAACTTATATCCATTGTGGAGTAACAAAGTCCTCAAATTGACCTGAGATAAATCCATTGCTCAGAGGTGTGATTAAGTTGCAAATCTCCCAATAATATTTGGATATTATTGCAGTACAGTCAATCACCTTCCAATGAATCATATATTGCTGTGTCTGACTGCCTCTTCCCACAAACTGACACTATTACAGCTTTCTCAAGAATATTCCACTGCTTAAGCCATGATCCAAGTAGCTGAGCCTTTGTTCTGTCGCAGTCGTAAAATGCTGGTGTGTTATGTGTCGCTTTAATTTGCAGTGTGTGCACTGCAAATTAAAGGGAAGCTGAACAGCTGGAAGTAAGCTTCTTCAGTTTGAGAGATAGTTTGAAACAATAATATTCTAGGGATTCAAGTGACTCAGATAAGTACAAATAAATGAACAGCATAACAAACCTCTGGCCCAGCCCAATATTTCAATTCTTGGCCATGCAACTGAGGTGTCAAATGTTATAAGCTAAACAGAGGATGACATAAACATTTTATTCACACATTTGAGTTTGTCAACCTATTTCCAATGAAAAAATATCAAAATTATTTCAGGAGGAAATTGATGCCAACCAGTGGAATGTACAAGTATGGCATTAAGGAACTTATTTTTACTAACCTCTCTTCCTGGTCTCTGTCTGCCAAACCAAGATGATGGAATCCATGTCAAAATAGGAACAATAACAGAATAAAACGTTGTTAATAAAAGTGATAGCTGGCAGGACTAATAGCTTATAATGAACTTTATTGAGTATTGAAAAACATGGCTTTCACCATATTTCAAATTACTGGCCTTTTCAAAGGTGATATATTCAGACCTTGGGCCTAAATATCAGTCTGAAGTAGACGATCATGGCTTATTTAAGGTAATGTACAGGCATTAATCTAGAAAGACTCAAGACAAATGATTAAAAATATAACTGAAATAGTCACCAATCTGGCAAAGATATTAAACACATCACAGACACAAGCCTAGAATGTTACTGCTATTCCAACCTGCTTGGCAAAAAGGTCAGGGTAAAAATAATTCTGCACAGGAGGTGCTCCTTTTTTACCTCAAATGCATTGTATTCTCCTTCAGGCAAGTCCCAAGTAAGTGTAATCTCTGTGTCTGAGATGTAAGTGGCATTGATCCCTGTAATGGACTCAGGATCTGTAAAAACAGGGAAGTCACAATTTAATATCCTCCCACTACTACACTCTGCAAGCAATGACAGGTCCACAAGCCAGTTCATTTTACATTTATGATTTTTACTTTTCCTTCTGTTATACTGGCATCAATATTTAATGTGTTCCAAAAATACATTTTATGGCATTCATCCACTCCTTTTTTATGAACCTGGTACCAGCTGTTATGCACTGGATTTAAATTTAACGTGTTCCAAAAATACATTTTATGGCATTCATCCACTCCTGTTTTATGAACCTGGTACCAACTGTTATGCACCGGATTTAAATTTAACGTGTTCCAAAAATACATTTTATGGCATTCATCCACTCCTGTTTTATGAACCTGGTACCAACTGTTATGCACTGGATTTAAATGTAATGTGTTCCAAAAATATAATTTATGGCATTCATCCACTCCTGTTTTCCGAACCTGGTACCAGCTGTTATGCACTGGATTTAAATCCCTGCTACAGGATAATTTCAGGCACTTAATAAATTATGCAAGTCCTACAATCACATTAGCATTTCTAGATCTATTGGAAGAAATACAATGAAAAAAAGTACACATTCCCTTACACCTTTACCAAAGACCATCACATATATGAGACCTAAGAGCTGAACTTTGGTTTCAAATACAAAAAAATGGGACTGTACATTTCTTTTACTCATGTTTGTTGTAAAAGTCAATGTTTGCTTTCACCCAAGAACAGTTCACACCACAAGTTTATGTGGTAATCTTGAAACGAAGCAACACACAGTCCCCGTCCTGTTTCACACTTTACATAATTATATCATGTTTGTGAATTCGGTCCACCTGCTCAACAAATGTAATGTAATGTAATGTAATTTATTTGCAGTCCATAGATCCAGTATAGGATACAATCCTATGGATATAGACACAGTCACATTCATAGCATGTAATATGAGAACACAGATATACCCAGTGTT
>Ga0123355_10008474_pt1:10000-15529 | contig 15529 bp, 12 predicted proteins | sample TergutEmb28metaG_3_FD_89872 | JGI IMG/M metagenome (GOLD analysis project Ga0123355, IMG submission 89872) | Embiratermes neotenicus P1 segment gut microbial communities from Petit-Saut dam, French Guiana - Emb289 P1 | ecosystem: Host-associated > Arthropoda: Insects > Digestive... | reverse complement strand
GTGACGTGCAAATTGTGTTTACAAGAGTGGGATACATAAAATTGGATCATTTGTCTCGTAAAATGTATTATACAAATTGTGTCTAAAAAGTTAAAATATGTAAAATTCTTAACGGTGTATTGCGGTTCACCATTTGCAAATATGAGTCCCCGTTATCGTCTCGTTGTTTTTGGAGCAATGGGATACTGTATATTTACTGGTGACGTAGGAGTATGTCTTTGTTGTTGTTCCATGGGAGTGGGTGTGTGATCAATTAATCTCGCATGCTGAAATATTGGTTAGTATTGTTTGGTAAGGTTCGCTGCTTGTTTCTATTGCTATGTTGTTAATGGACGGATAAGCTTCCAGTTACGATTTTCTCTTGACGTGTTGAGTTTTTGGTTCCGTTTATGTAGTCCTTGCGACGAGACGTAGTCTTCAGCGTAGGTGTCTGTACGTTCGCACTGAATATTAACCACTGTGTAATATGTCGTTCTATAGCTATGTTCTATGTATTACAATCACTGTGCAGACTTTGGACGGCTTCTCCGACGTACGCCTGTACCTAGCCACATACTGCTGTTCGCCGGAGGAGCCTAGGATAGCGTAGGCCAGGCCCGCCAGACGTTTCTTGCTGGCGACTTCCGCCGGAACGTAAAGTTGACCATATCAACCTTTGTGCTGATGTTGAAATGCGTAGGGGCTATACCTCCAGTCCCACAAACGCCTATATGGTGTACCTGTACCAAAGGGGGACGTTTAGTGTATAGATGGCGTAATGGTGATCAGACCCAGCGGTTCTCAAAACTTTTCAGTCTGTATTCAGCATCATTTGATGAATATTCCAACATGTTGAACGTAGGTCGTTGGACGTGTTGTGGAGTGGAAATGCTAGGAACTGAACGAAACCGATAACCTTGAAAAAAGTGTTGTAGTTGGAATACAGCTCACAGATGGCGCTGCTCAGCGCAGCGCCAGTGCGACACGTAGGTGTACTATGTTCACTCCCGTTGCTGGTAGACGGCATGGCACCGCAGTTACGCCGGCCGCGCACGAGCGTTTTTAGTCGCCAAGACTATCGCGCTGCCCAAGTGAAACACACGGTTGTATATGGAAGTGCGCGCACGGGCGACTGTTTGATAGTCGGGATTAAAAAATCCCAGCGTGTTCCATTTCAAGGGGGACAAGTTTGTCGCTGACTACTGCTTGTACAAATGAAACACACATGCATGGGTGCGCGCTCACGGGCGACTGTCGCCCCCTTATCTCTGTGTGAAACCAGCACCTTCCAAGGCCATTTTCTTGCGGTATCGTGATCCTAACACAAAGAATTTGTTTCCGTTATGGCGTTCAAAGAGGTGCATGATTTTGAAATATTGATTTCGGAAATCGAAAGACGTCCTGCTCCGTACGACTGTTCGCTGAAAGAATAGTGATAAGGGTTTGAAAGAGAGACTGCTGGGAGAAGTGTGCGAGGGCAACGATGGGAAATGCTGGGCATTATGAGGAAAGCCAAAAATATGGTGTTTCAGCCACAGTATGCACAGTGTTTTGTCGCAACGACTTCTTTACCACAGAAATATTATTATAATCTCCAATACCAAAACGCGTCAACAGTGTCAGATATTCCAAATAAAACAACTGTAAATTCCCCATCTGTGTTGGATGCCGTATCCAATCAGTCATCCGACTTTTTAGATATTTGCTAGACAAAACTGTAATGAAGAATGAATATTCTGAATTTTTAATATGTCAGATAAAACTATAATGAATGAAATGTGTATCAGAAATAAGGCAGAAGCTTTCTTTTACCGTAATGTTATTGCTGACCTTTCTTCTGCTGGCACGGACTTCCTCATTCTTGTATCTTGAAATGTAAGATTTGGACCAAGCAAAATCAGCATTTTATCAAATGTTGCACTAGACATTGTTAAATATCTAAAACACTTTTGTGGATGTGCCTACAGGTCTTCGTACAGGGAGTAGAATTTTCCTCTGTGTAGCCTTTGACTCGTTATTGGACGTATCCAAAACTTCTTTTTTTTTTTACGTTTCGCGTTCGAAGCAACAAAGCACACACCAGTGCTATATTTTTGCAGTCCCATGACGTAACTGAATCAGTGCTTGTGCGAGGAGACTGTCTGTCGCTCTAGCGCGCTGCCTCGCATAAAAAATCGCCAACGTCTTAAATCGCTGCCACGATTGTCGCAGCGATTAAAATCGCTCGTACGATGTTCATGGTTTTGCGCAGCGCTAGTTGCAACGTACATGGGCGTCTTGCGTACGTGTACCTTTGGTTATTGGCATGTTAAGTTCGTTCAGCAACACTGCAAGTGTGAGTAAGCCAAAGAGTAAACTAAACATGAATGTGTTTCTTTGGTTTAACTCATGGAATGCCTGCCGCTGTTCAGTGCTGAATCTTCTTTCCCTTTTCTGTTGAAAAAAATAAGAGCGATGTATAGAACTGTAACGTTGCTTTTGTTTTATGTGGCCATGAAACTTGGCTCCTGACGAATAAAGAGGGCAGGCTGAGGATATTCGAGAATAGGGTGGTGAGGAGAAATCGCAACAGTGAGGCGGTTCGTGTTCCGTAATCCCCACCAATTATTATTCAGGTGATCAAATCAAGAAGAATGAGATGGGCGGGGCATGTGACACGTATGGAGGAGAGGAGAGGAGGTGCACTTGTTCTGGAAACCTGAAGGAGAGAGATATCTGAAAAACCTAGGCGTTGCTGGGAGGGTAATATTGAAATGGAAATCGGTCGCGGGGACGTGGACTGGAGTGCCCTGGCTCTGGATAGGGAGAAGTGGCGGGCTGTTGTGAACGCGATGATCAAGCCTTTGGGTTCCATAAAATTCGGGGGATTTCTTGACCAGTCGAGGAGCAGTTTGCTTATCAGGAAGGACCCTGCGCCGTGTAGTTAGCTAGCTAGCGAGTTAGCATGCTTTTGCACGAAATGTATGAAAATGAACGCCTAATGTGCAAGCCGTGCCAGCCAATCAGTCTGCTTTCGCGTGATCGAAACCGCTCCAGGGATTTCGGTATTGTGGGTTGCATCTGAAAGTTGCCGCGTGTATTTTCCCTCTAAGAGCCCAGTGGGATCTGTGCGTGCCACCTTCCGCAACATCAAAAAATCGCATTTTGTCACACAGTGTGTTTGTGTTTATGATTCGCAGAAGTAGCACCGGTTAGTTTTCTAAACATTGTTTACGGAGTTGTCTTCTTAATCAACACGCACGAACTGTGTTCTCTCGGAAGTGAGAACTGAAGTTTTTGTATATACTGTAGACGAAGGTTGGCCCACAAAGCGTTAATTCTGGTCACATTGATAGACATTGTAACCCATGCTGCAGATGGAGCTCAAAGATGAATATCAACAGATTCTCGCATGACGAGTCACCGTAACTGGCACAGTCGTAGGACAGAATATGAGTAGATCAAATTAATCTCTACAATTTTTATTTTAAACATTTAGAGACAGGTAGGTTTTTATTTCCACTGTTATCTGAGGACTGTTCTTCTTGGCTAAGATAAGAAAGATGTGGCTCAGTAATGCAATAGTGGCACAATCCTAAAAAAAATGATAATTTGGCGTTAATACTACGATTGAGTTCAAAAATACAGGAGCGACGTCCCACAAGAATGACATCTGACGGTATGTTTCATCTAAGAAGTGTGCCGGTATTGTCGGGTGTAGATGTTACATTTTTTCAGCTCAACCATAGTATTAACTCCAAATGGCAATTTTTTTGGATTGTGCCACTTTTGCATCCAGTGAGCGATATGTCCTTATCAGTCAGTGAACATAGATACCAAGCTAGACCAAAGTATTTTAAGAAAATGAAGCGGTTTGGTTTTCCATGCTTCACGTACTTGCACTGTTTGCTGGTGTTGCTACAGTGTATAGTATCGGCATGAAATTAACATAGCAGTGGAAAGTGCAAAAATGAGAAGGGTTCCTAACTTCGTTACACCTGTAACACAGCTGTGTAGGTACAAAGGAAGGAGGAAGATATATTACAGAGCTTTGGTTCTTTCTTTTTCTTGTCCTTACATTTGGACCATGGACTGCTTCCGTATTTTTATCTTAGTAATTAACCAACTTGATGCACAAAATTTTGTTTTACAATAAGTTTATTTCATGCCTGTACATGTTTAGAGCACCATGCGCTCATCACCATTAGGTCAAAATTGTATTATACAGCCTCTGGTATCATCACACCTATAGAAGCTGTATAATACAACTTTGACCTCCTGATGATGAGCACATGGTGCTCTAAACATGTAGAGGCATGAAATAAACTTACTGTAAAACAAAATTTTGTGCATCAAGTTGGTTAATTGCTAAGATAAATATACTGAGATGTACGGATAGCAAGACATCAGTTGACTTCCGTGTTGTCTGTGGTTCACCTGTCAACTACTCACCACCCAATAGGGTACAGTCTGGGAGAGTGCCAGTGTGAACAGTGTGGGGTAGGGGGGTTTGGGGCGAGTGAAACGTAACTGAATATGTAAGATACAAGTTGGTCTTATCTCGCCCGTGATAAATACTGTGTTTGTATTACGGAACATTTTCCATGTGTCTGTCTGTCTGTCTGTCTGTGTGTGTGTATGTGTGTGTGTGGGGGGGGGGGGCGCTAATGTTATTAATAGCAGTGATACATTCGCGGTGTTGTAACCTACTAACATGAGCTGGCTTCAGCAGTATCTCAACATTCGGCCAACAGAGTGCATTTCTGCGTTTCTTTCGGGTCTGACAGTGAATAGCGTTTGTTCCAGGTCGATCTATGTAAAGCAGGTGTGCGTTTTTTGTGAGATATGAGCTGGGATTTTTAAATAATATATACACCCACCCATAAACAGGAGAATGGCTGGAAACGTGGTTGGTTGTATTTTATAGTTGGATGTAACCATCTGTTAGTAAAACAGTGTAGCGGGTTTTGGCGTAGTATCTTTTTTTTTTTTTTCTGGTAGCCCTAAAATCCATTCTGTAAATAATCTCACATATTTACAGATAATTTCTGTTCCTGGGCATAATTCTTAACCTCCACGCTTCATAATATTAGGGTGGAAAATTTAAGGTGAACGGAGCGTGAGGGCTTGTGGAAAAGACGAGCGTTCGAATTGTACGTTGCAGGATAACGTTTGTAATAGATCGTAGCAGGTGGATTGATGACGGTGTGGACTAGATCGGTGAGACTGAGGATCGGGTCCTGTGGCGTACTGGTGTGAGCGCGGTGATGAACCTTCGGATTCTGTACAAGGTGGGAAGTTGTTGGACTAGCCGGGAGCCGTTCGTCGCATGGAGTCAGTGAATCATTTCGTTATACGCTATCCGTAATCCCGGCTGCCGGAGTTGAGGGCCACCCCATTGTAGGCTGTCCCTGATGATTTATTCTGTATTGGCGTTCACTTGGCATTGCGGGCCGCAGCACAAGGACTCTGCATACTTTTCATCGTAGCTGCAGATGCCGATCCCAGCTTCGGTCAGTGGTGTAGAGGGGTTTTAAATCTTGAATTAAGATGAGTTACAGGGCTGTGGAA
>Ga0123355_10008474_pt1:0-7500 | contig 15529 bp, 12 predicted proteins | sample TergutEmb28metaG_3_FD_89872 | JGI IMG/M metagenome (GOLD analysis project Ga0123355, IMG submission 89872) | Embiratermes neotenicus P1 segment gut microbial communities from Petit-Saut dam, French Guiana - Emb289 P1 | ecosystem: Host-associated > Arthropoda: Insects > Digestive system >... | reverse complement strand
CATGTCTTGGGGTTCAGTACAGCTGAATGTTTTTAATGATCCATTCCTTACGTTACGTGCACGGTATGAGGCTGGCACAGGGGTGTTTTGTTGAGATCTGAGTCTTATGGGGTATGACACTGTCATTTGCCAGTCACCAATGTGTGTGAACAACCCACTACTACCATCCTAAGGGTCTATATGGTCATCCAGGATGACTTTCAGCTATTTACTAATCTAAACCTCGTTATATCTTAAAAGGTTCTGTGCTTCTGTTTTTACTTAACTTAGTTTGCAAACTGTAATTGCATTAATTTCTTTTGGTTCTCATCCTTGTTTTGAACCACTGTTCTGCAGAGGATGCATGTGGGATGTGGCACATGTGGGAGATAGGAGAAGTGCATACATGGGAGGATAATATTAGAATGGATTTTCAAGACGTACGATGGGTTGGCATGGACTGGGTTGGTCTGGTTCCAGGATAGGGACAGGTGGTGGGAACTTGTAAATGCAGTAATGAACCTTTCAGGTTCCATAAAGGCAGGGAATTTCTTGATTAGCTGAGAACCGATTAGCTTCTCAGGAAGGACCGTGCTTCATGGAGGTGGTTGGTTGGGTTGGTTGGTCGGTCTGTCAGTCCTGCAGAGGGTTTTCACTAGCAGCAGTGCCAATTCAGTGTACTCCATAAGTGATCACTTTGTATTTTTCATAAAACCTGTTATTTATCTCTCACTAATCATATTTTTAGTTACACATTTCACCTATTGTTACACTGCAATGTTTTAATATTCCATTATATCTTGGTATAAATATAATTATTTCAGTTTCGAATATTAGTGTAAAGGAGAGGCCTCTTCCTTAATTTTACCTTTCATATTGTTGTAATATTGCCTGATGATGACCTAAATTGTCGGCTGAAACATGTCATGTATGTGAGAAATAAATGACTGCCAGAACGTTTATGTTGTTACATTAGTTGGATACCTACAGAAGACATTATGTCAGAAGTTTATATAATTGGGATGCATCATTAGAGAAGGACCTGCAGAAACTTGTGGTCTTTCTAGAGGACCCTTTCAAAAGCATTGTATTGGGTGACTTAAGTTCCAGTTGATAGGTGACATTTACAGGTTACATTGTAATGATAACATTGTGTTTTTGCAGGATCTTGTTAAGAGCCACCTCATGTTTGCTGTCCGGGAAGAAGTCGAGGTGTTGAAGGAGAAGATTGCAGAGCTAATGGATAGGATCAACCAGCTGGAGCTTGAGAACACAATACTAAAGGCTCATGCAACCCAGGAGACACTAGCGCAACTAGGTGGCAGTACCGGACAGCAAGGCAGCAAGAATCAGCAGTCCCAGCAGCCCCCAAATGGCTCCATGCCGTAACTTCATTCCCATGATACTATGAGCATGTGTCAGACTGTGATGCATAACCACCGTTTGTAGCATAATGGAATTACGGCAGCGTTAGCAGTGTTACACGTGCTTCAGACGCTCTGTATTTGCATAACCTCCACATCATGAAACCTAAATGAGAACTGATTGGCAGAAGTCAGTTGTGCTGTTGGTGCTATTATTTGTTGTGGAGTGCCATCCTGATAGCCATGGCCATGTTTTTCTCTTTCCTGGAACCAGCTGGAATGAGTAGGCACTTAGAGCAGGGTAGTTTGTAGAGGTCTAGTCCAATTGCCATGTTATGTGGTTACTATCGTGAAAGCTTCAGTAATAAGATTGTTTTTATTACTTTAGCACAATTTTAAATTAACCTGCTTTACTGCCAAGCTGTGAAGATATTTTTCAAGTCAGAAATGTGTACAACAAAAACCAAGGTAAAAGTAGAGACTTCCCTACATGTTTGTGCCATCTCTATGTATATGTCTGAATGACAAGCAATGAAGGAGCCTTCTGTGTGCCAGCCAAATCTCATTTTGCCTTGTCTGCTCAGTTGATAGATGGCAGAGAAAATGTGTATCCTGTATTCATTGTGTACCAACACACTGCCACACCATTTTGACATGTGGCAACTGACGAACTGCTGCTGCTTTGTGGACAGGAGTCATACCTGCTGGCAGTGTGAGAACTTAGTGAAGCTGTTGTGTTTTGACTTGATTTTTAGAATAAAAGTCTCTGGACATAACCATGCTTGCAATTTTATTTTTTTGCTGCCTAGTATGTGTCTCTTCATTTGTGGAACTGCAGAATTTTGTAGAAAGGCATTTCCTCTGCCATCAAACTGTCGCACATGTACCTATAAATGAGCTTTCTCAGATAACAAGCTTTTTCCATTGCATATTATGCAAATTGAAACTATTTTGCCATAGCTTAAAGAAAGTGTGTGATTGTTGCAAATTAAGTGATGTAATTACTGTTGGTATGTTGGCGAGTTACTTACATCCATCTTTCATTGTATGGTATTATTTTAGGCATAATCTGATCGCTTAAGTGTTATGGTGCAGCCATAGAACTACCCAGCAGAAGTGTATCATATCTGTAGCAGAATAAGTTGTTAGGACTCTAGACAATGTCTGTATGTCTGTAAGAATATAATGGCTGTATACACTGAATTGCTGTTAGAGTAGGTTTTGTGGTGTGAATCTGTTGACACAAATTTTAGTAATTAATGTCATTACACTGTTATAGCTTGAGCAGAGGGATGTTTTGTTAGACTCAAGCGTTCTCAGGCACATAATTTTGTACTTTGTATCTCAAGTGCTTTGGGCTGTCACATGTCAATGCATATTTTATGAAATGAAATCATACCGAGGATGTAATGTGACTGGCTTTGCAATAACAGTGAATTGTAACTCTCATACAGTAAGCCTAATGTTTTGGTGCTGTGCAGGAATTGAATGACAGCTACAAGAGAGAGATCTGTGTACAACAAGATATGAATTGGACCTGTTGTTCTAATTGTTAGGTAGACTGATTTCATCATACCTAGCAGGACTTTCACATTGTTTCATTTGTAAAGAGAAGAATGTGAGCCTCTAATTCCTCTGAGAACTTAAGGTTAATTGGAAGTATTACTGAGAGCTTGTCAGACATGGACAGATCAGCATAAGGACTTACATTTTGGTTATGGCACAGTGAAGTTTGTAATGTATTACGTTGTCCTGTGATACTGACTCTTTTTGTTGTTGTTGTTGTTGTTGTTGTGCCATGATATGTTCCTTAGAAAATAATGTGTATCATTAATGCAGCTAGCTTGTAAGGAATACAAGTCTTTATTGAAGATGCAATGTTATTTTGAAATGACTTTAATTCTTAGGGTTTCTAATGTGGAGTGTGTTTGGAGTATTTAATAAGTAATATAGACTGTGGGGGACCCAGTATGATATAATATCTGAGCATATTCAGTATTTTGCCCTTTCCTTCTTAATGTTACTGGACAAAAGAGATAGGAAAAAGTCCATATGGCTGTGCTATTTGAACATATGTTAGTTTTTTAAATATAAATATGTATAGATTTAATACATAATATGTTTCACTGCTTGTAATTAGATCAGATGCATAAAGACTTTTGAAAAGTATGCCTCTAATTTTTGCAGCTGCACTTTCTTTAATTTGCCAAGCCACAGGAGAGTTCCTTTGATCATTTCCACATGAATCAATACAATCAGCTCCTTCACATTGTAATGAGCACAGAATTCACACCTGCACAAACACACATCAGAATACATAGTTGGGAGGAGTTAGTAAAGAGAAAATAATTTCAATTGTAGTGTTTATGGACAACAACAGTGTCTTTTTTTAATGTCAACAGTTCACATAAGGTATGTGGAATTTGTTGTAGGCAAAAGGCAAAGACACTGACACTGACAGTGACAAATGAAAATATGCAACTTTTCTCCTGCATCCAGGTGGCTGTCAGAGATTGTATGTTACGTGCTGCTTCATCCTGCAAAGTACTGATTTTTTTTCTCTCTCTCTCTCTGTCTCCAGTGAAAGTAATAAGTCCAGACTATTAGTGCGAATTAAAAAATTTCAGTAGTGGATTCAGTTGGAAAGTGCATTGTAGGTGTTTGGTGGTTACTCTAACTACTGCCAACTGCACTTCTGTGTCTCTGTGTATCCCTGTTAAGCAGCAGGGGTTTGCAGGTTGCATGTTATTTATGTGAAAGACAAATGGAATATATTGGTGCTGATAATGCATGACAGACCTTAATATACAGAAATGTGGCTTGGTTGTAAGTTATATTCTGTGTAAATAGTTTAATTTATTGAGCCATGTATTTCTGATGCAGTTATGGCTGGAGGAGTCCATGCCTGAAGGAGTGATGCTAATTTGACATCGCAAAATAAACTTGTGGCTAGTTCTTCCATTGAGTGGAATTTGTTGCATATACATTTTTCATGTCAGTTGATTACAGATGGAACTCTTTTAACAGGCACATAAAAGCATATAGAGTAATATATTTTGCATGACTGAACTGGAGTGGATACGTGTTAGGTAACCATGATTATCACCAATGGTTGTGTGTGTGTGTGTGTGTGTTTGGTTATTACTTGTACAATGTATATAAGATGGATATTGTATTGGCAGCCGTGTTAAATGAAGAGAAATGGTCTGATATCTAGTTACATGTGTATATATGGACTGGAATGAACTATAATATGTCAGAATGAATCACTTTAACTTAATTTGCGCTGTAAAGCGAAGAGAGGCTTAGGATATTATGGTTCCTTATCCTTGTAAGAATAAGAAAATAAAAAGTCATTATTTGATTTGACAGTGCTAGTTATTCAACACAAAAGTGTTCCATGTTCCACTGTTTTGGTTTTTATGTTGTTCATCCCATTGTACATTTATACATGAACGCAAAAATCAGTCGGGCACAACTAATATATTTTAAACTTTTTTAAAATTTACTTACTTCTCAAGTGTTACTGCTGTTCATGTATAATGTTGATCCATCCATGCATGTCCTTGTTGCACAGATAGCATTTTAAGATAGAGTAAGAACATTCACTTAAACCTCTTAGGTGCAAAGAAGTTTCCTCCACATTTTGCAGGTTTTATACCCAGTTTTAGATTTCTGGCAACAGTGGTTGAGGAGGTTGTGTTGTTAGTATTAATGTGATTGTCATTGTTGCTTTACATTATGTAAAATAAATATGTCAGCGTTCCATAGGTTTCAAAGCCTGCCAAGTAAGTAATTCTTGTGTGGGAATTTTTCCACATTCATATACTGGTAATGGTGAATGTAAAAGACAAAATGAAGGGGCTATAATATTTGGCCACTTTGTTCAAAATTTAACACAAAAAGGCATGCACAGTGAGAATATACCCCACACATTCTCGGGACAAATTATGACGAGAGAGATCAGGGCAGTGCAGGATTTTCATGAGGAGTGTGTAAGTCATTCAGCTCGGTGCATAGTAAAGTCAGGGTTACAACACATTGGGCATAGCTTTTGACCAAACAGGTTGGTGTAATGGTGTTGTCTACATTTGTAATTGGGAGTTTCTGGTTTGAATTTTGGCATGGTTATTCTTCATCCTACAAGTATTTTGTGGGTTTCCACAGTACTGTATTCATTATGTAGAGTGAAGTGGCTGGGGCATGATGGTGATCACTCATCCCGATATATCACTGGGGTTAAGAATGAGTGGAGCTATATCTCTACTTCCCTCTATACTGTGGGCAGTGACAACTTTATATTTTTTGTGCAATATTACCACCAGGCAAATGTTAGGAAATAACCTTCACTGGGTTGTGAGCATTTCTGTAATTTGCTGCAGTCTGTCATAGCCCTTGACACCTCAACCTCAACCCTAAACTGGCAGCATTATAAAGTAACCTGCATTGTGATTTGCATGGGGAACCTCACTGTATTTTAATTTATATCGGTTTGAGGAAATGGTAAAGTCTGTAGGATTTTTAAAAATGTTTTTGTTACTGCTTTGCTTTTATTATGCAATAAAGTTCAGCAAGGACGTGAGAGAGGTTGGGTTTACTGTGGGCATCATGGGAGTGAGGAGCGATGCATACAGGATTTTGGTTGGAAACCGTGGTAAAGAGTGGTGTAAAATTCTGAACATATATGAGAGGATATGATGAACGTGAATAGTAAATAAGTACGATAAGAGTGTCATAATAAGGGCCAGCAATGACCCCCTTTTGAATAATGTAACGAATCTACGCCCTGCGTGAGAAAGGTTGTATTCGCCATGGATCGTAGTTCGGTATTCGCTGATATAGTCACTGATGTATAGATCATCACGGATGTCAGAGAAGAGAATTTTCGCCCATTGACCTGTAGATGGCATGAACATACGTTCTGAGTATAGCCAACATCGAAACATAACAGTTTTGTCGACTATGTTCACCACAGTACTTAAAGGATAATAATGTGTCCGTATGCCTGCTTTTTAAAAACTTCTGAACTTTTCCATATAATCGTAAATAAATAAAACTCCAGAGATTTAGGTCAGGAATCACATGAACTGTAGGAAGCGTACGAAACCAGCCATGTTCATATCATGGCCGACGTGGCGGTTGTTGACATCAGGAAAGTACAGAACAAATTATTAGAATGGGAACAACCGGACAGACCTTTGGCTCCTCTAAGCACAACACAAAGGGATGCTGTTTTGGATCTATCACAAGAAGTTAATATAAGGCGAATTCCTAGTGACGTAAGTGGAATAAACTGGACTGGTATGATGTCTGCTTTTGGAAAATAACCTCTCAGTGTTATATTTGTTATAGTAATTTTCGTTGTGAAGGTATTCAGAACTCACATTTGCGATTATTTAAAGGGTATAATACAGTGTAGTGCGGATTTTTTATTTGGTACTTTCCAGCTGCCTTTCGGTGAGGATGATGATGATGTACCACTGTCACCACCTCATTGTAGCCAGGAAAGTGAAATGCCTTGTAATGATCTAGCTCAAAGCTTTGTTAATTTAGAACTTGGCCGGGTTAAAATTGAAACCACGCAACAGGTAACTTTACATGTATATGTGCACGTTTGTAAAGCTGTTATTTGTTAGACTTAACTTTGGCCAGTGTATTTATCATACATTGTTTGGCAGTTCTTGTCTTGGTATTCGCGTGTTGAAGAAGAACTTCTGCAGGCAGAAGATGTTCGATTCACAGACTACTGGCGCCAGCTGGCTGACCGAAGAGATGAATGTGCTGTTCTTCTGACACAAGTATGTTCTGTGAAAATGTTATGTGTTTTCATTTGACCATCCCTGGATTTAATAGATTCTGTTCCAACAGCAAATGGGCATTGGCTCAGAGTACTTGAGATGCTAGGCACATTGCATGTGGTGACTGTCATGCTAGCAGTATTGGATGGCACATTGTCTTTAAGCTGGTATGTCTTAAATGCGTGATGACACAACTGGCAATGTATGAAATCCATATGTTCTGTAGTTATTGATAATTCAGTTTTTTTTTTTTTTTCAAATAATTTTCTTTTTAATAAATAGGTTAATTTACCATTATCATGCCAAACTTGCTTTTAAGGGGTCTTTTTTGTTCTTCATCAGGCAGTACCGCTTCCCTG
>Ga0123355_10008473_pt1 | contig 15530 bp, 11 predicted proteins | sample TergutEmb28metaG_3_FD_89872 | JGI IMG/M metagenome (GOLD analysis project Ga0123355, IMG submission 89872) | Embiratermes neotenicus P1 segment gut microbial communities from Petit-Saut dam, French Guiana - Emb289 P1 | ecosystem: Host-associated > Arthropoda: Insects > Digestive system > Gut ... | reverse complement strand
TAGGCGTAGATGGGTGGATAATATTAGGGTGGATCTCCAGGAGGTGGGATGTTGGTATATGGACTGGATTGGGTTGGCCCAGGATAGAGACAGGTGGCGGACGCTTGTGAGTGCGGTAATGAACCTTTGGGTTCCGTGCGACTGCACGGCACCATCCGCACCGTAAACACGACCTACGCAGCGGCTCTCAAGACCACCACCCATCCAGAATCTCGGTACAGAAAACCATATGCTGCAACTCTACATCTAATGCTCCTGATGATGGGCGTATGTACCCGAAACATGTCGAGCTAAGCATACATCAATAAAATTACCTAGTTGCATCAAGTTGGCATTTCATTTTATTTCATGAGGAAGATGCACGGTCAAACAACCCTCATGTAGCTTCTTACTTGTAAAATATCTCTTGCACAGGATGTTGTTGTTAATTTATAATATGAAGCCAAACGTTAGGAGAATATTTTTTTATTTGTGTTTATTCGTTTGCTTTTGGCGGAACAGCTCCCAATGGGCTATGGCCTTCTCATTCACGAGATTTCTAGATCACATACAACGACACACCACTGTCGGTTGTAGGGCTCCTCTACACGAGTGATCAGCTCGTCGCAGAGACCTCTACCTGACAACACACAACACTCAAAACAGACAGACATCCATGCCCTCAGTGGGATTCGAATCCACAATCTCAACAGGCGAGCGGCCGTAGACCTACGCTCTAGACCGCGCGGCCACTGGAACCGGTGGTAGGATAATGTGATTACCTTAATTTACAGCAACTTGTTTAATGGGAACACGCTCACTGGAAGTCTATCGACAGCCAAGCGCAGAGCCGCAAAACATTATTACACAGATAGCAAACCGTGCACAAATGAGTAATGGAAGATAAAGAATTGCGGCAATGTAGTATGCACACAAAATACCCCCATAAAATAATCAGCGGTTGTATAGTAGATAGGCCTTGTGAAGGTAGTTTAGTCTGAAGTATGGAAGAGGATTGGAAACAAAAATTTTAATTAATAGCCATTAACATACTTGGCCATCGGACGAGACGTCACTGGTGGCCTTACTTGAGGATCGCTCAGCTAGACATATGGAAGGGAATGCTGGAGAGAAGACCGGACGGCTTAAGTTTAAGGGGTCTAGACAAGTAGAAGGGGTCGGTGCATGAACACCCTTCCTGTGGCCTCAAAACAGCCAGTGTTTCTTTACCCCCTTTTATCAAGCGCAGTCGTTGGACTGAATTATTAGATCGGACACCAAGTAACCTAGACAGAGGAGACTGAGACGCCACATAAGAACAGACGGAACATTTGGCTCCTTTGAGGATCCGTAGTGACACGTCTAGAATATTCTCCAAGCTAAAGTCAGGAATAGTTTCTGAGTAGTAGTAGAGTTGGACCATGGGTATAGAGTAACTCCCCAGGGCTAAACATTCAAGTGCACTGGGACAGTAAGTTTGTGGGATGATACCATGCGGAGATGTGTGTACGTTTCAAAATTCTTATCACTGGTGAATCGAATTTAATATGACAGTAAGGGGACACACTGCATAAGTAAGAATGGAAATGCGAAGTAATCGGATGCATTCTCATGGGACGCTGTCACAATGTCTTGTTCACGTCAGGAATGGAAATGAGGCTGTGGCAGGGGTTCAGCTTGGAACTCAGTAGCAAGAGGATGAGGCTACTGAGAGCGAAAAATCAAACAGGGCGTGAAGAATCGTGTGTCTTTAAGGAAGTTTGGTCCACACTGGAAGTTATTCGCATGTTCACAGGAATATGCATTTTTGCTTTCATCAGAAGTTCTGACGCATACTGAACCCTCTATACGTCAGCAGACGTAAGTTATATTGTATATTGTATACGCATATAGTAGTCGAGACGCATTCGTCTGTTATTGGTACTGAAAATTCGTAAGGTTTACATAAACGTGCATTGGACATAAAATCTGTGTTGTATTGACCCATACCAGGGGTTCTGAAACGTTTTGATTGGGGTAACACTAAATGAAATTTGACATTTTCAATGCACCATCAATATTTTTTTTTTTGTATTTAAATGAAAGAGAGGAAATTGGAAAGATTGGCTGACAGCGGCGATGAATTGTATATGTTGGGGGCACTACTGCGTATTAGGAAATATGTTTGGCTTTTTTTTTTTTTAATTTACGAGTTTTAAATTTTTACCTTTTATAATACAGTGTACTCTCTGTTATCCGGGGTAATGGAGGGGAGGGGGTTCACGGATAATTGAGAAACACGGATAACCCAAAACATTTAAGTAGTGAACCACGAACACAAAATAAAACCGTAATTTATTTATTCTGTACGTAATTCGTACATAGCTTTCGCACGAAAGATTCCAATTGCTGTACTCAGCAGTTTGTACGAGCACTCGGCGCTAAATCATGTTATTTCCCACATTCGTTATTGGTAATTAGCAACTTGCGATCATGTGCGGATAATCCGTACACCGGATACTCCGCGCACAGGTAACTGAGAGAACCCTCTCTTTCGGTTTTTGTTAAGGCCGCGTACCAGTAAACAGTTGTTGACTTACCAGTAGTGGTAGGCTGATCACAATTTGAGAAACCATGCTGTACAACTGGTATTCGAAATATTTGTATTCCAACTACGAGGGTGAGTCGAATGAAAACCTTAAATATACTTTTTATTTTTTATGTTGGACGATACGATGTGCTGATCCATGACTTATATCCAGATGTGTGGCTATTTCATTCACCGTTACGCGGCGATTTTCCTTCACGATGGCTTCAACTGCTGCAATGGCCTCTGGTGTCACTACTCGGTGTGCCTGACCAGGTCGAGGAGAGTCAGTTACAGAACTAATGCCGTTCATGTACTTCCTATTCCACTCGTACACTTGCTGTAGTGACAGACATACATCACCATACTGAAATTGCATTCGTCGATGAATTTCGATGGGTTTCACCTCTTCACTATAAAAAACGGATGACAAAACTCTGTTCTTCTTTTGTGCATGTTGCAAGCGGGGCCGCCAACTTTACACTACTACTGTGCCGTCGTGTCGCATTCCTGCATCGTACTGCCACCTGTCAGCCACTCTTCAAACCATCAATATCATTGTTGTCAACTTACAGACAATCGTGCTGTGTTTCAAATTTTTATCGCACTTTTAAGGTTTTCATTTGACTCTCTCTCGTAATATTTAGCAAATACCGGGGCAGCACAATAGGTATAATGACAAGGCTACGGGACAAACTTTAAAGTAATCGTTCCATTCCTTGCGGGATCAAGAGATTTGGCTCTTCCCCAGAGCGTCCGGCAGGCTGTGGCGCCCACAGGGCCACAGTTTAATGAGTGCAAGCGCTAATGTTGCCGGAGAGTGCAGCTGACGACTCGCCTCCTTCCGGTTCCGAGGTTAGCAATGGGTGGAGCTATATATCCACTCCGCCATATACCTTCGTCGATTACACAGGGGCAATGTATCGATGTGCGTGCAGAAACGCATATAAATGTTAGTCGTTTTGGTCGGACTTTAACCCAAACTGGAACGTGTCAACACATTTTAGATAATGTTCCCTGTTATGAAATCTTCCAGAAAAGTTTACTGAACAGTATGTGGCTTATTTCATGCAGACTGACATTTTTTAAAGTTTTCGCCGCTAACACGCAAACGAGTCGTGTTGAAGTACGCTGAATAACATTCCCTTTGTGTCACTGAATTCCACAGCGCGCAGGGAGATCGAAGTGTCTAGCAGCACGCGAATAACATAACTTATTACGCTATGTTTGTAAAAATAACAAGCTAGGTTATGTACGTATAGATGTAATACTGAGGCTCGTTCACGTAACCATTATTGACTTGGAAAAGCAATAAGTATTATATTCTGAGTGTGTGTCATGTAACGTTACTTATCCAGCACGCAAAACTCATACCCCTATTATATTGTCATCTGTGGCCTGTCCGGCTCTTCCTTATTTTTCCACATTATCTCATACAACGACCCGATTTTCGGAGAAAGGTACTGCGTATAAAATTTGTTTTTATTTTCTGTACGACATTTGTCTGAAAACTTTCTCATTCTAAGAATAACTGAGCGAGATATGATGAAACACGTATGTTTGTCTTCGTGTAAAGTACCCGTTACTCTTGTCCAGTTGTAACGTAACTTAAATTTTCTGAACAAATTTTCGAAAAATGTTCAAATATCACGAATATCCGTCCGTTGGGAGCCGAGTTATTTCATGCGGACGGACAGACAGACATTACGCATCTAATAGTTCCTTTTCGCAATTTTGTGAACGCCCCTAAAAATGAAGAGAAAATAGTGATTTTTTGCTCGTTCATGTTTTATCTGAGGAACCTCATACTAAATTATGCGCACATTTCAAACTTCACTTTCCTAACATTAGCGTCAGTTCCCGTGGTTAGTAGGCTTATACATTTATGATAGAGGCCAACGAGATAATGGCAAACAAGAACAAAACTAACTTTTACAATTACTTGTGTACTACCAACTTAAAATTCCGGCGCAGAAATTTGCACCGCTTCATGCTTTTGCAGAAGAATGTAGTTGTCATTTAAATGCGCGTTCTCAAAATTGCGAAAAGCGACTATTACCTTCGTCATGCCTGTTTGTCTGTCTGTCCGTCCGCATGGAACAACTCGGCTCCCATGGGACGGATTTTCATGAAATTCGTAGACTTCGGTATCCAGCATTGCTGGATACCGAAGTCTACAAACACACATTTAGAATATGTAGTACCTACTTACTTTTCTACAGCAGCAATAGTTGCACGAATGCGCCTCAGTGTTAAGTCATACGCACATTACCTGTCTTGTTCAAATATAGGCATATACAAATATGTTTTCTACCGCTGTGTATTTTATTACTGTTGTCAATCAAATTTTCAAGGGTAACATAAGAATTTGATAGTTTAATAGTGAATACGAATAGTTATGTTGGTGTAACAGTAGAACTATACTCAAGTGATGCCTGGTTCGGTTCTCTGTTGGGTAGTCACTACAGTGGCTGAGGTTTGTTTCGTGATTTCCTTTATTTCCTCTTGTAAATGACTGAGTAGTACCTCCGTTGGGCCACAACCCCTAACTTTAAATCTTTACAATTCGTCTTTTATGAATTATCATACAATTCAACACAACAGCACCTGCGATACTGACATTTCCTTAACATAAATTCATGCTCGTTAAAATTACATTCCTCATTCTTGTTGTAGCCTGTCTTACGACAGGTCCTTAGCCTTTTCCAAGGCGAGTTCTCCACAGAGTGCACTCTAGTGCTTCCTCCTTCAGTTTCCAGCACGATCTGTCTTCTTTAAGGTTATCCAGTAGCTGCTTACATCTTCTTCCTCGCCTTCCTGTTACTTTTATCCTTCCCTCTATCTTTCCTTCAATAACGTGCTTTAGAAGGCAGGTCCAGCGGTTTATTTCTTAAATTCAATTGAATTGCTAAACCTTTTGGCGCCGGAATTATTTTTTTAATTTTAGCACACTCTGTATATAAAATGTGAATAGTACAGGAACCAAATATATTAGATTTATGAAACAAACTGCATTTTGAAGAGGAAAAAACGGAGAGTATATACCATATTTAAAATATTCAGTACCTATATTTGTTGAATAAATATATAAAATGCAACATTTAGAGGTTAGAGGTGCGGTACGACAACTATAGTCGACGTTAGGCTTCAAAGGTTAATTTTTCACATCGCGCCTTTATTCAGTAAGTACGTTTAGTTACCATGCGTACAAGGAAAAGAGTTTATATCAATGTATGTCCGCAGAGAGTTTTAGAGTTACAGCCCCCACGTACGTCCATCTTCAATAGATTCTTACTCGTGGTGACACTTAAGAACCCTGGTGCCTTCAGCTCCAATTGAAAATGAAGAGGCACTTCACGAGCGCATGTTTGATGCCTGTCAAACCATCCGCAACCGCCCCGAAACCTTTGAAAGGGTGTGACAATCCGTGATCAAACGTGTCCATACGGGCATTGATTCAGGTTAAGGACATTTCGAGTGTCTGTTATAAATTGTAACTTGATAAACAATAAGAACTGATCTGTTATTAAATTGGGAACGTTTATTATAAATGCATTATGTCAGTTGTGATTAAAATATTACATTGTTAAAGTATTTATTGTTGATTGTAATTTTTTATTTGAATTAAAAACCATTTATTTCCGAACAATTGTTTTTTGAACTTTTTCTCTGTTTTGGTGTGGAGAACTCGTTCTTGAAATTTTTCCGAATATTCCAGATAAAAACTGGTTCAATAAAATACTGAAAATACGAAGGTAGCTGTGTACGTCACAAATTTTGGCTGTCATTTTTTGTAGTCGGCATTCCCCGTTGAGTCAAAATCGGCATATTTCGTAGGCATTATCGAAAATTTGTTTTAAAAGCTTGCATAAATTATGTCGAGTTTGTCTATAATTCGCGTGTTTAACATTAAAAATAAATATGACGCTTTCATTTATTTCTAATGGCTCTCTTGCTCGCACTTGGTGTGCCGTGTAATATAACATTACTGGATACACACTTCATGGCAATCAATCTTCAGCACAAGCTGAGAGGTCGCATCACTTAGTTGGACGTGTCTGTACGTTAGAAAACGAAATAAAATAAATACGAAAGCGAAAGAGAGTGTGGGTCTTAAACAGATGATTGAAATAATGAAATGTGTCCGCCTCCTGTGTTCTATCCAATACATTGGTAGGGACAGTTCACGGCTGACTTAACGTAACATAGATATTACTGAACTTGATAAGCGCAGTCAACCGGTCATGCTAGGAACGAAAGTACCTTGGAACAAAAAGGCATTTGAGATGACACATCAGTTGGAGTATTTCTACCTTCTCGTTTTTGTAACAACAGACAGCCTTCCGGAAGCTAACTATTTGTTCGTCATCATGTCGGACAAGTAATGAAGCATATTCTGTTAGGTCAACAGGCTGCAGCTGATATTTGTCTCCAGAACTCCAATGGGACCAACAGCGAATATTCCAGGCTCATCCAAAACACTCCTCCATACCAGCGAATTGTTTTAAAAATCCTGGCTACCGTACATACTGGCAAAATTAGAGAGTGAATTTTATAGCATTTTTGGATGTTGTCTGTTAAGTCCGCCGAAGTAAGAAAACAAACAGCTACAACAATTGCGCTTTTAGCCTGCTTTCCTCTCTGAAAGGAACAGTTAGGTTACGAGATCAACATACTGTGTATGTGTTGAAGAATAAAAGACCAACTATTTGTCACTTGCTATTTTATTTCACTTCGTATGTGCTCAAAATATTTCGGACATTAATATATCCATCATCAGGAGCTTGCGACTATTCTGTTGAATTACCACATTGGTCGTATTGTTCTTAGTTCGATGTGTGTTGGAGTTTCGTTGTGGTTGGGTTGGAGTGGTGTCCGTGTTGCAGGCTGAAGCACAGCTTCAGCCTGCAACACGGACACCACTCCAACCCAACCACAACGAAACTCCAACACACATCGAACTAAGAACAATACGACCAATGTGGTAATTCAACAGAATAGTCGCCAGCTCCTGATGATGGATATATTAATGTCCGAAACATGTTGAGCACATACGAGGTGAAATAAAATAGCAAGTGACATCAAGTTGGTCTTTTATTCTTCAACTATCACAATGATGCACGGTCCAGTAAACATAAGATGCTGTGTGTGTGTCCATCACTTCAGATGTTGAATACTGTGACCGGTTTTGAAGAAATATGGCTTGAGCTTCATACCATTGAACAAGAACTCAGAACCGTAATTATTAATACCCCGCGGTTAGGAATACCAACATGGCGGACGGGCGAATTGGTGAGACGTGAGCAACGGCACCGTCGCTTAGTTTGCTGTTTGCCGTCCCTGAAGTAATAAGATAATGTAACAGATCATGTAAGCAACGTGCGTCTCTTGTTAAGGAAATGTGTTGGTACCTACATAAGAAACATGGCGGCCATGAGATTGCTGTCTCATAATTAGTAACAGGGTGCAAGCAATTCCAGGCTTCATCCGTCTTTATGGGGTTTGGTCAGCCCACGTTTCTTCCGGCCCTTGGAACGTATTCGTGAAGTAATTTGAGGATTTGTTTGTCCTTCCTTCTTAATGAATGTTATTTACATTATCTTTTGTTTTTTGGTTTTAAAGCCTTACTACTGAAACGTTAGCTGTGCAATCTGTTGGAGAGTATGTGTGTACATGTTACATGTTTTAGTTGACTCAACAGTTACGAACATGGGGAGAGTGCAAATCTTTGAGGTTGTGTACGACAGCTGTGATGTATTCATAATCTGTACTTATGTCCTAAGTAATAAGTTGTTCAAAATGTGAAATAAAACAACAGTGGGGCTCATTCTATGCAGTAGGACGGTATGTTTCATTTGTTGCGTTCGGAGCTTCTTATGTACGTTTTCAGTATGACTCCTCCGCTGATTCATTTTGAAGTATCTAGTGTTATCAGGAACCGTATTTAAATCTAAGCAACATGCCTGATTAATAAATATCGATAACACTTTGTGGTAAATCCATATAACAACAATAATCACAAGAAATATATTGAAAACTGTATACTAACTTTTTCCTCGAAGCACCCTTTGCGCCGTATTTCAACCTAAGTGATGTGGTGAACCGATGTGACTAGTATGCAAGAGAATAAGAAGAGGACATGTCCTATTCTGGCAGTAGGAAGCAATCGTCTATTGAACATGGAGCAATTTAACAAGGGCGTGTTATTTGTATGACAGCGGGAGATGAGATGGAAGCCTGACTGGTGACTTCCTAACCTCGTTCAGTCCGACGTAGTACAATGAAGACAGCCGTCTCCTGGAAGAGAACAGAGTGTAGTCTCGTAGAAGCGTAGCGACATTTCAAAAGTAACTGCTGTCTCCAGCATTAGTGTCGGTTCCATTTGTCTTCGTACAGAACATCAGTAACATTCTATCCGACTAAACGGCGTCACTTTCCGGAAGACAGCAATCTCTATAGTCACCACCTGTATAATAATAAAAACATGTATACTGCGTGCTCACAGGTGTGAGATTGTGAATGGCAGACCTGTCGCCATATAGTATTTTCACACAACACAGTCTCTAGTGTATTAAGTTTTTCATATTCTAACTTTATCATTTCATTACGTTTATAAGTAAATCACTGAAATATCATTACAAAATTGTCAATGCCATGCACCATTAATTACGGATTTTGTGGGTTATAATAAACTGTCCAATCGCCTCACTGTATGTATTATGATTTTGCTCTTTTTCATTAATTTAAAGTTGAACGATATTTTTTTGCCTCTACTTGAATGAATGCGCCACCTAATTTCTTCCCCTCCCAGCCATTACACAATGCTGCTTTCGCCCATAAATTACCTATATACAATGGATCATTTTGATGTCGGAATGGCTTTGAATGAGATATTCTTTTGATATACGTGTAATTGATTTTATGTTGAATTGATATCACCATTAAATATAGGCTCGTTATTCTGTCAGCTAGGACGTTACGTGATACTTGAAATGCTGGTCGTTGAAGTTTGTGATAAAATGACTTGCTTTTCTGTTGTGAATGGGCAGAATGAAAGATGACATGAGATGTTGCGAGTGCTGTGTGTTATTTCCGTGGAATTCTTTTATAATTTCGCAGCGAAATACTTTTATTTCACATTCAGATTTAGAAGTCTGGATGAAGAAATTATGTGTATTCCCTGGCTTGTCGGTCGTATCATAATAGCGCATAAACAAATACAGTTGAAGGGCGTTTGATACACGATAATGGACTTTTAGTGCAAAGAGAAGTTTACTAATCGTTTTAAGCAGAATTTTCGTTAAAGGGCATTCGGTTGGCCAAGAAATTCCTTGCCTGTTGTGAAAGTTTAAAGCTCACTAGATTGCCATCGTCCGACCCTAACCCGAACAACTTGATCCGTTCCATACCCTAATATGTCTTTTGTTTATAATGCAATTCAGCATGACTTTTCTACCTACAAATAGGCCTCTCAAGTAATCCATTGCCGTCTGATTAAAATCTGATCACTGCTCTTGTCTCTTATGCACGTTTATATGCTACGGTCTTAATCAGAGAAAATCTTATTGATGTTGTGTATACCTACGCAAATGAAAATATTTTCACTTCCTAATAACAACTTTAAAGATTTACTGCCTTCTTCTGGAAAGTGTTCAGATTTTTTTGTCTTGATTTGCTGACGAACAGTGATTTTCATCTTTTCAACACTGACACTGTTGTCAATTGATTTTGTCTATATTGACACAAAACAATAATTAGGATGGAACTGCTCTTCCTTAATCCGTAAACATAATAGTTATAATTGTTTTTTTCTTGGCTGAAATGAACTCCTCTCTTCTCTCGAACAGTTTTATCGCACATAAGTTCCTGTTATGCCTCCTTTTCTGTAGTGTTCTGACAATAGTATAGGCTATTACCTTTAGACATATTTTGATTCTGGAATTTGTCCATCGTCTGGTCTATCAAGAAACATAATAATTAATACGGCCTTTCGGAAACTGTGCCCGTCCAATGGCGACAGAATGGAAAGTACCTAGCTCGTTGTATTGGCAAGACAGCGCTTTTCTGAGTCACTGGGTTTAACTTGTCAAAAGGCCTCTTCTTTTTACACGAGGGTGGAAACAAATCCGGTTTCAGAAATGCTATATTTAATTTTGTGCATTTTTAGACATAGTCATGAAACCAGGCACTTGTGTGGTGAATAAATAGTAGACAAGAAGAGAGCACAAGTCTAGAATGAAATACTAAAGACAGAGCTTCAAATCCAGTGTATTAGGTACAAAAGAGTTTGCAACAAGAGTTCACTGACCTGCATCTGTCGATAAATCATTTTCTGATTTGCGCAACGTAACAAAACATGTACAGAGTGATGGACACGCTGGCGTAGGCCTACATGACAGCTGTTCAGAGCACCGCAGGATCAGCACGAAGCGCCACGGCTGTAAGCAGTTGAAAAGAAATGTGATGTCACTTCGTTTCGCGCTGCTTGGGGGTGTTGTATTTGGTCAGCGGAGATATTTTCTTTATTTTGGGTGTATTATACGTCGTCGTCAGCAAGTCAGACTATATACCTTCAAATACACGTATTACGAAGAATGATGAAAAATGAAATGTAAAAAAAAAAAAGGAAGGAAACGGTATTTGCCTAACTAAAGTACTATTCCGACGTTTACTTGAGGATACTGGGGAAAACTACAAGAATTCTCGTAGGTTTGCCGGCGTGGCGGCTGAAATCCGAGCCAGGCACGCCCGAACACTAGTCAGAAGCTTTACCACTTGGTACAAAATGCTTATTTGTAATGGAGCTATGTATTCATGAGAGTGTTGTAACAAATGAATATTTGATTTTAATAAAATCCCGGGCGAAGAAAGGGCGCTTTCCCTAGTTAGATGATTTATTCAAATTGGTTGAGCGTCGAAATATGTAGACTGCAGTGGTAGAACTGTGCTGCATCCGCTGGTCATTTTGACTTCTCTGCATGGTGCTACATGTTTCAATTCTTGAAGAAGCGATCAACTGATACACCAGTCACCATATGCGATCGCTTTGATTAATGACAATACAACGCAGTTGAACCTTTTGACATTCCTTGCATTGATAAGGCAGGAACCCAATTTAATGCTATGATGACGGTGGTGTAGAGTTCATGTGGAACTTCAAGACAGCTAGAGAGGAGTCCCTTACTGTGATTACATACCTATAGACATCGAGATAAGTGTATTGAGATGCAAATTCACCGTACGTAATCGTTCTTCGTTTGTGGTTCTTTTTGTTGTGCAAAGAATATTATACCGGAGCCTGTCTTGTGGGACCTAATATAAGCCATCTTATATTGTGTTTGAAGGACTTGATTGATTTGTTTTGCTTTATGCAAAGTTGTTTTAGAGAGGCAACTGAGGAAGGAGCTAGAAGATACCGTCTGCGTAAACAGTAGGCACATAATTAACTAATTCCATGCTACAGAGTCCTGGAGGAATTGAAACTTTTGTTTACACATTCCGAAACCATTTATTATCTGCTTCGTTATTGTCCTTACCCGTACCTGAGCGTCTGAGAACTCTCGTCTCTTCAAGTATTCGGACCAAAATATGCAAATTTATGATCTCTTCCCATGCATGCTACAAGCCCCACATAACCTTCCTTCGTTTAATCAACATTTAAATATGTGGTAAAGAATGCCTTACCAATTATTCTGAACTGAATTCATAACGTAGATTATGGATGTTCGGAAAAAATTCTACTTGGAATGTGTAGATCTGAGAGAGAGAAAGTAAGACAGAACGTAAAATTACTCGAAAAGGACCTTAATTTTTTTTTGCACCCCACCTTCCCTCAAATAGACTATAAGGACAGTATTTTCAATGACGAATTTAGACTATTTCTTATAGGGTCCCGACATGAACTCGTGAACAGTTTCCTTAGCCCACCTCACTGCACGTTCTTATAGTGTCTGTGTCTATTCGCAGTTAAAACGTGAAATGTATAAAAATTAAAGAAATGAATGTCGAACTATAAAATTAAGTAGACACATGGCTTCATTTGCCGACGTGACACGCGGTAAATATTTATAGTTGACAGTAGATTATCATGCCTCAGCTTCCGTCTTACTGATGCCAGAAATTTGATTTTTCTCGACCTATGGAGTGGAAGAGAGGATAACGAGGCGTTCTTTTTTTTCGAAAACAAGCTCATCCGTGTTATTCTCAGTCGGGATACTTGGTCGACAATGTGCATAAAGTACGGCTTGGATGGGCGAGGATTGAGGGCTTGACTGCCGGCAACGAAGAAATACTTTCGTCCTTTCCACAGCGTGCTGATGTCTCTGGACTACCCAGGTTTCTGTCGAATTGAAAACCTAAGGTAGGGCTGATGAACCTATGGCTCGCGTGCCCAAAATGGCACGCGGAAAGATTTCCTTGGCACACGACTTTCAATTCCGCCCAGTATTTTTATTTTTCGGCCCGTTCAGCGTCTCTATACTGTTAAGAGTATGTGTACATATAGACATATCTGGCTGCTTAGAGACTGTGTATGATTTATCGTTGCTGCCAAATAACACTCTGAGTGAAACATTGTTACACAAATCGGGACCGGTGTTAAGTGTCGACTTGATAGTTATAACTGGGGCGCCGGCCGGGCAGCGAGTGGGCAAATACGTGGTATTGGACAAAATGTTTTACAATCTTCTTTTCAAACAGGAAGTGGTAGCAGCCCAGTTACTTCCACATTTTCTTCCTTATCGCATTACTCGAACAGGCCTTTATTAGAAACATAATAATTATACTACGCATTATTTGTGTAAGGGGACCGCAGTGGCACAGTGGTCAAGGCGCTGTGCTACAAATCGGAAGGTCACTGGTTCGATTCCAGATGGTGTCATTGGAATTCTTCATTGACATAATCCTTCCGATCGCACCATGGCCCTGGGGTCGACTCAGCCTCTAACAGAAATGAGTACCAGGAGTATTTCCTGGGGGTAAAGGCGGCCCGATGTGTAAGGCTGATAACCTTACTACCATCCTGGGCTATTGTCAGGTAATGTGGGAACCTTAACATCCTGGAACCCACTGGGCACCTCAGGCATGTAATGGGATTGATTTACCTATTTTTTAGTTATGTAATTGTAATACTTATTGATAATTAATAATAATGTATAGGAAACTCCAAGAACTTAATTTGTTCTTCAAAATTCCCGTGGACAAGGAAAACGATTTCTTCGAATTTCATAAACATTTTGGACAGGCGCCCTCAAAAATGTTCGCCAGCCCTGGCCTAGGCTTTTTCCTCTAGTGTCAAGCGGTCGAGACTTTGATCTGGCCATTTACCTGCGTTTTGTGCGTAGATTTAGAATGCATGTAGCTGCATTTCACTGTGCCGCAAGTCTTCATGGTGTTATCCCAAACGTATGGTTCTCCTATTTTGAATTCTGGTTTATGATGACTTATACCCTAGTAAGTTTCGGAGGATTAAGAGTTTTCATATTCAGGCCAAGTTACTAATTGCAAGTGTGTTTTAGTGGTTCTGAAGAAAGTGTCTTTGGTAAATGAAACACAAAATAGCGGTGTTCTCGGTGTGTTTGATATGCTTCAAGTCATAAGCGTGAGGAGCAATGCAACTTCTCGCACACCGCGACCCAATACTAAGCACACACACTTGTTCCTGTAAGATTCTCTTCTCAGTTCAACAAAATCTCGACTCGACGCATTGTACGGCTCCACACCGTCATTCAGATATCTTTTTGTTAGTTCTTCCTGAACGTGTCACATTACGTAGAACGAATTACATAAAATCTTGCGTGAAGGTACTAAGTAAGTAAGTAAGTAAGTAAGTAAGTAAGTAAGTAAGTAAGTAAATAACGAGTTAACTTAACCGTTCCTTAGAAGCTAGTAGTCAATCAGCTAGAAAAGAAATTCCCCGCATTTTAGGGAAGTCGAAAATTCATTACCGCATTTACAGCAGCCCGCCGCTGGCCCCTGTTCTAAGCCAGCTGAAACCAGACCACTTGCTCTCATATTATTTAATTAAGATTCATTAAAATATCGTTGTTCCATCTATACATGGTTTAATGTTAGAAACATAAACACGGACGTAAGTGGGACTGTAATTGCACGAGGTAGGGTTATGTCGTTCAGCGTCCATGTGTTTGTAGGTTACGTTCTTCTGGGATGTATTGCCGAGTGTGCCAACACATGCAGCTTGTTCCAGAATGCCGTTGACTTAATATACACCGCCGCGAGGACTTAAATTTCAGTTCATTTGTAGTTGTAGGCCTAGGTGTGAGTGTTTGTCTGTGTCCTGAAAAGTGTCTGCTGTTGTTAACAGAAAAGGTTTTACAGTGTATTTATCGCCGAACTATTATTAACTTTGGCAAACTTTTGTAGTTCTCCACGTTCAAAATATTACCAGCAAACTATTGACCCTTCGAGGAAGATTTGATTCTCTTATCGCCACATGATAAGGCGTACTTGTGCGTTTTTCAGTATAAACGTGCGTAATTAATCGATCGAAAATATGGCAACGTTGCATACTATCCGTGAGAGACAGCGAGAAATTGAAATCTTATTAAAGAAGGAATTAAGAATATCTTCACGGTCGCTACCGTCTCCTTTCCTTCCTTATGCATTAAGTACGAAATGAAAATCTTTATTTTACTAATGGCAGGTACATTGAGTGTTTATCATTGAACTATGCGACCGATAAAAGTAAAACATAGAAAAAAATTACACTTTAAAAAAGGAAAAAAAAAAAAAAGAAAAAGAAACATTCAAAGTAAATATAAAGTCCTAATGCTAAAGAGTAGTCATAAAAGAAGAGAAAAAAATAATAGTAAAATAACAAAGTCAATTTTCCATCATTTTTATCCTGGCCTCCCAGTATCGCTCATATTCCGTCTTATCAGATAATGCAGTGCAATGTCCTACTGGCCTCCCAGTATCGCTCATATTCCGTCTTATCAGATAATGCAGTGCAATGTCCTACTGGCCT
>Ga0123355_10008472_pt1 | contig 15532 bp, 4 predicted proteins | sample TergutEmb28metaG_3_FD_89872 | JGI IMG/M metagenome (GOLD analysis project Ga0123355, IMG submission 89872) | Embiratermes neotenicus P1 segment gut microbial communities from Petit-Saut dam, French Guiana - Emb289 P1 | ecosystem: Host-associated > Arthropoda: Insects > Digestive system > Gut ... | reverse complement strand
GCCCATTCCTTTACTGTTGAATATGAAGGAGAAGCTTCACCATAAACGCCATCCAAGCGTTGTTTGATAGCAGCTGGTGCAAGCCCCTCTTTGGTGAGGAAATTGATTACAGCACGGTACTCGGCTTTCGACATTTCAGCAGCTCACTACAATACGTCCTACTAGCACGAGTGCCTCCAGCATACTGGAGCACGTAGCCACCTGAAACTGATAGAGTAAACTCACAATAAATGGCTCTATATATCCCTCAGAGCATTTTGCATTTGACGCGGTCTTTGTGTGTCAGGCCGGAAACTTATGGACCCACCTACGTATGTAGCTAGGACGGAGTAGAGTTATATCTGTACTTAGGACGGAGTAGAGCTACATCTATACTTAGGACGGGGTAGGGCTATATCTGTACCTAGAACAGAGTAGAGCTATATCTGTACTTAAGAAGGAGTAGAGATATATTTGTGCTTAGGACGGAGTATAGCTCTATCTCTACTTAGGATGGAGTAGAACTATATCTGTACTTAAGACGGAGTAGAACTCTAACTGTATTTAGGACGGAGTAGAGCTATATCTGTACTTAGGACGGAGTAGAGCTATATCTGTATTTAGGACGGAGTAGAGGTATATCTGTACTTAGGACGGAGTAGAGCTATATCTATACTTAGGACGGAGTAGAGTTATATCTGTACTTAGGACGGAGTAGAGCTATATCTATACTTAGGACGGGGTAGAGCTATATCTGCATTTAGGACGGAGTACAGCTATATCTCTACCTAGAACAGAGTAGAGCTATATCTGTACTTAAGACGGAGTAGAGCTATATCTGTGCTTAGGACAGAGTAGAGCTATATCTGTACTTAGGACGGAGTAGAACTATATCTGTATTTAGGACAGAGTAGAGCTATATCTGTACCTAGAACAGAGTAGAGCTATATCTGTACTTAAGACGGAGTAGGGTTTTATCTGTGCTTAGGACGGAGTAGAGCTATACCTGTACGTAGGACGGAGTAGAGCTATATCTGTACTTAAGACGGAGTAGAGCTATATCTGTACTTAAGAAGGAGTAGAACTATATTTGTACTTAGGGCGGAGTAGAGCTTTATCTCTGCTTAGGATGGAGTAGAGCTATATCTGTACTTAGGACAGAGTAGAGCTACATCTGTACTTAGGACGGAGTAGAACTATATCTGTATTTAGGAAGGAGTAGAACTATATCTGTACCTAGAACAGAGTAGAGCTGTATCTGTACTTAAGACGGAGTAGAGATTTATCAGTGCTTAGGACGGAGTTGAATTATTTCTACACTTAGAAGAGAGTAGAGCTATATCTGTACTTAGGACGGAGTAGAACTATATCTGAATTTAGGACGAAGTAGAGCTATATCTGTACCTAGAACAGAGTAGAGCTATATCCGTACTTAAGAAGGAGTAGAGCTATATCTGTGCTTAGGATGGAGTAGAGATATATCTGTACTTAGGACGGAGTAGAATTATATCTCTACTTAAGACGGAGTAGAACTCTAACTGTATTTATGACGGAGTAGAGGTATATCTGTACTTAGGACGGAGTAGAGCTATATCTGTATTTAGGACGGAGTAAAGGTATATCTGTATTTAGGAGGGAGTAGACCTATATATGTAGTTAGGACGGAGTAGAATTATATCTATACTTAGGATGGAGTAGAGCTACATCTATACTTAGGAAGGGGTAGGGCTATAACTGTACATAGAACAGAGTAGAGCTATATATGTACTTAGGAAGGAATAGAGCTATATCTGTACTTAAGACGGAGTAGAGCTCTATCTGTACTTAGGACGGAGTAGAACTACATCTGTACTTAAGACGGATTAGAACTCAAACTGTATTTAGGACGGAATAGAAGTATATCTGTAATTAGGACGGAGTAGAGCTATATTTGTATTTAGGACGGAGTAGAGGTATATATGTACTTAGGACGAAGTAGAGCTATATCTGTACTTAGGACGGAGTAGAACTATATCTGTAGTTACGACGGAATAGAGCTTTATCTGTACTTAGGACGGAGTAGAGCTATATCTCTACTTAGGAAGGAGTAAAGCTATATCTCTACTTGGGACGGAGTAGAGTTATATCTGTGCTTAGGACGGAGTAGAGCTATATCTGTACTTAGGACGGAGTAGAGCTATATCTGTGCTTAGGATGGAATAGAACTATATCTGTAATTATGACGGAGTAGAGCTATAACTCTACTTAGGACGGAGTAGAGCTTTATCTGTGCTTAGGCCGAGTAGAGCTCTATCTGTTCTTACTACGGAATAGAGCTTTATCTGTACTTAGGACCGAGTAGAGCTCTATCTGTACTTAGGGCGGAGTAGAGCTATATCTGTACTTAGGATGGAGTAGAGCTATATCTGTACTTAGGACGGAGTAGAGTTATATCTGTGCTTAGGACGGAGTTGAGCTATATCTGTAATTAGAACAGAGTAGAGTTATATCTCTACTTAGGACGGAGTAGAGCTATATCTGTACTTATGACTGAGTAGAGCTATATCTGTACTTAGGACGGAGTAGAGCTATATCTGTGCTTAGGACGGAGTAGAGCTTTATCTGTCATTAGGACAGAGTAGAGTTATATCTTTACTTAGGACGGAGTAGAGCTATATCTGTACTTATGACGGAGTAGAGCTATATCTGTACTTAGGACGGAGTAGAGCTATATCTGTGCTTAGGACGGAGTAGAGCTTTATCTGTCATTAGGACGGAGTAGAGCTATATCTGTACTTCACTTTCGTGCCGCAAGACACTTTACAGGGGAACTGAACCTTTACCTTTACTTTTATGTTATACTGTTGGATAGAAGAGGGTCGATTATATAATATTAAGAGGAAGTGATTATGACTTTATGTTATAACCACTTGAAGTCTACGTCGTTTTACTCAAGACGTACTGTCAGTTGTATTAGTGGACTTTTTATTTTTTCCTGTCAGTTAAACAGTAAATACAGTTTTTACAGAAATATGTTCGTATTTTAAATCTCGGTTTCTCATTCCGTGGCCGAATCACCTGCAGCCTAAAGTATGTAGTTATAATTTGGGTGTGAAAATGATTGCTTTTGCGAGAGAAACTGAATTTGGAAGTACGAATTTACCCTTCCTTGCCCTCACAGCTCCTACCTTGTGGGCCAAATATTGTCGTTTTATAAAATTACCTTTACGATTCTCTTTGATAATGCTACGGAATTAGTAGGCCTACAGACTACGTTGTTCTTCATTTAAGCATCTGTTCCTTGTTTGTGTGCATAAGAATTGGCTTAATCATGTGGGCTTCAGCATTTATGCCGCAGCTCACTTCTCTGCAAGTTGAGCACCCTGGTGACAATTATATTTAGCACTTGTCATGAAGGGCGTCTTTTGCAAAGCCATTGTTTTATTTGCTTTTTTAAATCCTAAACTAACTTTGTACGACAAAAAAGCTCGCTAGTTAACGTGTCTGTGTGCAGAGAGGTAGGACTGGTTACTAGACGCAATATCTCCTTCGTAGCACTGAAAATATTAAATTCCGAAATACGCTGCATACAACATTGGAAACGGCTCATTTGCAGTTTCTGAAGTAATCACGTAGGAAATTGCATTAGGGTTTATCTTTCGAACTGTTAAATGAAATATCGACCACCCAACGGAATGTAATACCAGCCACATATCATTTGGATGATCTAACACGCGCTGAGTGACGTAATTGACGATACCAAACTGTGACTTGAGACGAGGTTTCTGAAATGGTTTGTCAGAGTGAACAACTTGATTTCGACTCTTGGGATTCATTTTACTTCAGTTTAAGAACTGCTGTGGCAAGCTTTATATTCTTTCTTCTGATTTCATTCTTACTAAAAACAATAAATGGAACTGTCAGAAGACTCGAAGCAAGCAATGCTACAGTAAATCAAGCTTTACTTCTTGTCAGTAGACAGTAGACAGTGACAACTGAGAGTTGTCAAGCTGCAGTCGTCGTCCAACATTCGGCTGTCCCTCGAGCAATAACTTACTTTTAGCAGGACCAATAGACACATCGTTGTGTTTTCTCTACAACTGTGGTATTAATTCATCTCATAAGGTAATTCGCATATATTTCAACGAAAAAACTGTTACGAAAAAATCATTCCAAGAAACTGAAATAAGAATAGTTCTCTTGTACAAGTGCGTTATGCATCAACAACATTATACAACTTTTGTACAATTGGTTATGGACAAGCAAGTCATATGTTCAAAACTCATGTTTTCTGAGATGTTACACTGTCACGCTGAGTAATTCTCGACATTTAGAAAAATTCTAATGCTTGAACTGTCTGACACTGAAGATGGAGGCACCGCAATCCATCGAAACGTAAGGAACCGTTTACCAAACTAAGCGCCGTACCAATCCAGAAGACTTGACTCTTCAACGACACCGCTGTAAGGACTAAAACTTCGCAGTTCATATTTTCTTTGCTAATCCATACGGAAGTTTACACAGTCTGCACGCATTATCAGTTAGTATAGGACAGCTAGCTTGTTTCGACTCCAGAGTTCACATTTGGGTTGCGTAATGGGCATTGTAAGCCGATCACAGTAGACGCGCGGTCTAAGGAGTGGGTCTGTGGCCTCTCGCTTCCTGTGATTGTGGGTTCGAATCCCGCTGGGGTCATGGATGTCTGTCTCTTCTAAGTGTTGTGTGTTGTCAGGTAGAGGTCTTTGAGTCGGCTGATCAATCGTCCAGAGGAGTCCTGCCAATTGTGGTGTCTCTGAGTGTGATCGTGAAGCCTCGATAATGATGAGACCTTGGCTCACTGGGGGCTGTTGAGCCATGGTAAAAAATGGGCACTGTCAAGGTTAGTGCTTCAGATTGGTTTTGCCAAAATAGTCTATTTATGAACACAAACAGCTGTTAAAGATGATATTGACAGACACGAACCTTTAATTTAGCTGAGATATATTTTGTACATTTCGCACAATTCTTAAAAATCGCAGGCATGCGAATATTAATTTAACATTTTTATAAAGTTGCAAGACCCCAAAGATGGTTGGAGGCTTGGTGCTGGGCACTGCCTGTATGCTGCCGTGCTGTATCGTAACGGGAGTCAACAAGAAACAGATTGGCGATTGTTCGCAGGTGAATGCATACGCTCGATTCTCCAGTTTAGCGGTCCGTGAAGGCTTTCTCTTTTCGCAGGTTTTTGTAGCGGGCGCCACAAATTGCGGGCGGTCTCAGTCGTCAGCTGCATCTTGCACAAGAAGTTAGCCAGCCCTATTACTGGGGTTAATGCACTTTATTAGGCCTCCTTGTTTCCAGCCCTGGAACATTTCCTCGCTTCTTGTGTCGGCTCTAACAAACGCTCTTTACACCGTGACCGATTCTTACCGGAGCTCACCTTACTGAGACACGGACAGTGGATATCTATATCAGGATATTACCGTAACAAGATTTACGGTTTTACGTCCAGAAGAAAAGCTGTTGACGCCCGTTTGCTATGCAAAGAGAAAAATGTTAATGTTGGGGTCCTCACAGCGCTTCTGCTGAAGATTAAAGTCGTCTGGGATATTAGGCCGTGTGGACTGACAAGTACTAACCGCACTGCTTTCGCAACGTCCGTTAAAACTGACTAGCTGACACGGCGTAAAGATCCAAGAAGACCGAAATCTTAAGCTTCTTACTTATTCTATGTGTCTGCTTTTTGTTTCAGTTGAGAAGCAAAGAGAATAATAATCTCTGTGTTTAACCGACCGTATGTAACAGAGTCCTTAGGAAACTATTCGTTACTCATTTAGTCAAGAATTTACTGCCTTAGGTGACAACGGAGCTGATCCCAGTGACCGCGCAGTCTAAGGCGTAGGTCTGCGGCCTCTCGCCTGCTGAGAGTGTGGTTTCGAATCCCACCCGGGGAATGGATGTCTGTCTGTGTGTGTGTTGTCAGGTAGAGGTCTCTGCGACGAGCTGATCACTTGTCCAGAGAAGTCCTACCAACTGTGGTGCGTCGTTGTGTGTGATCTAGAGACCTCGTGAAAGAGGAGGCCCTGGCCCACCGGAGGGGTGGGGGGTCTACCATGCGTGCCACATGTCTCATCCATATTTTAGCTAAGTAGGGCTACTGATCCTTTAAATTCTGAGTAATTTTAAAATGAATCTGATTGTACGATCCTAATAATGTTATGTAATCTTACAGTCGAATTTCAACCCTTGATGCCCTTATTTGAAAAGAAGTTCTAAGAGTTAGTTTCCTTCTACGAAGCAAATATTGGCCTAATACAAAGTATCGTGACTCACTGAGTGCACATTAACTCAATAACTTGTTTATTACTCTCTGTTTTCAGATTCGATTGATCGCATATAGAAGGTAATTCTACAAATTTATACCAATTTGTCAGCGTGTAGTTTAAGAAGCCTTGCAGTTTACACTTGTGACTGTCTGCTTCATCGTCTTATATAATTCCAACAGCTTCTGTTATGTCGAGTTGAATGATAAAATGAGGGTGAATAAGTGACTGGTAAAAGTAAGGAAGAAATTAGTCACATCTCAATTTGAGATATGAACTCGGAATTAGTCTGGAGCAACGGAGGGAAACCATGATATAAGTCAGACAGCAGAGCCGGTCTCCCGACCAGGACATGAATTTCGGACTTTCAAAATAAGAAGCAGAAGTGCTACCAACTGTATACAGATATTTTGTTCCATTATCTACTTTATGATACCGAAATACCAAATTCTATCTAAACCTTTAGGAGTAGTAGTTAAACACAGGCACGACAGATTGCCAGACCCGACCTCTATATTAGGAGTTTATGTTAAGTGCATGTTAAATGTATGCAATTTAAGAAAAACAGATGAAATGCATATCGTACACAAATATCAAGAAACCAAATGCATAAGAGTTAAACTTTAAAAAATGCCACACAGCTGTCCGAAGCTATAATTACAAAGTGATATGTGTGTGTGTGTGTGTCATTGCATTTGTATACTTTCAGAATGTTACCCAGTACTTTTAAACACGTCCCATAAAAGCATATTAAGAATTAAGAAGGCACACTTATACGTCTCCTACAGAGAGTAACAAACGTTTGTCTTCGTGAGTGTGTCAGTATACTCTTTGCAAATGTGTTGTAGAGAGATGGCATGGCATCCATCTGAATGAGGAATATTTGTTACATTTAATTTTCAAAAATTGCTTATTGTAGAATTCACATACTGTGGCTTAAGTTTCCAGTAAATGTGGCTTTAATCACTGTAGTACTGGAAGGTGGGGACGTTTGTTTTTTGGTGACTAGTGAGTCGCTAGGTACAGTACCTCAGGACCATGTCAGATCCTTCAACCGTAGGCTGTGCAGAATCTCACTGACCAGCTCACTACACAACAAAGAGATATCGACAAAACTTATTAACACAAATGGACAGGCAAAAACATTCTGTATCCATTATTGGCTAAGTAATATATAAAAGGAGCAGACGAAAAGATTTGCGAATATTTGGTCAATAGCACTGAATGTAGACTAATATGTTGATTTCCGTATACAACGACTGGTTACTCACAACATCTAATAATGTTTTTCAAGATTAAAACCATTTGAATTTTAACTCTTATTGGTAGCCAACAAATATTCTCCAGAAATACATATATTTTCGTATTTTCTTTACATAACAAACAATTAGGTATTGAACCATTTAGTATGAACACATCAGCGGAGGTGGTCGGAGCTGGATAGGCGAAAATGGATGAAGTTTACGTTGCACTGTGTCCCGAACACATCAGTACACTTAGCTGCAGTATTTCTTTTTATAACGTAACATCCCCTAGTAGGCTAGGGCTTCCTCATTATCGAGGCTTCACGATCACACACACAGACACACGTCACACTCAGTAGGACTCCTCTAGACGAGTGATCAGCCCGACGCAGAGACCTCTACCTGAAAATACATAACATTCACAAGAGACATACCACCATGCCCCCAGTGGGATTCGAACCCGCAATCCCAGCAAGCGATCGGTCACAACCCCACACCACAGACCGCGCGGCCAATGCGGTCGTACATGCAATGTAGGGGAAGGAAATTAGGCCTAGGCGTAAATGATGTCTGTGAAACAGAAATAGTGTTAACAGCATAGTGTGCATGCACACAACTATCCTTCCATCTCACCTACACAAACTGGGCGCGTAATTAGGCCTTTCCCATTACACGAATGTCAAGACAGTAAAGTTAAATCGTCGTGTACGTGGCTACTTTATGGTGCGGCTTAATGTAAACAGTTTGTAATTTGTGCTTGATAGTCAATGAGACCTCGCTGATCATGGCCAAATGCGGCCGGTACATGTTCGAGTAAGAATAAATCGGCTGCCGTTATTGAACATTGTAATTTTGTGCTGTGAACACCCATGATTGATTTGTAACAAGTATATTTAGAACTACCAGCAATAATACTTGCGACATCATTTTGGTATCAGACCTGCTAGTAAATTTACAGTAGATAACAATGTCGCACTTGACATGCAGGTTACAGATCTGTTTTACAAATGCAGTAGAGATAAATACTTTAATATTCTATGAGTTTATGCAGCAGTCCGGGAGATGACTTTTTTGGCCAGAAGAGCGACTATCAGGTTTTAAAGAAGGACTGACGTTGGTTACATGTTGTAGTTCAGGGAAAATTATAACTCGTTAGCAAGTCTCGAAACATAAAACCGGATCCATGTAACACAAAGCAGCACCCACCCTATACGACAGTGAAACTTGGCCAGTAAAGGAATAATACGAATCCAAATCCACAGAGGCATATATGAAATTTTGGTGTAAATCGCAAATACCCTCTCCTTGACAAAAAAGGAATCAATATATTTTGAAAGAACTTTACACACTGCCGGTTTGGAAGGAAATAAACAACTATGAAAACAAATGGATTGAAGGCGTTCGTAAAATTGACAGATTCAGACTCCAGTACTCTATTATGAAATATTAACCGACAAGAAAACGAACTCCTGGACGCTATTAAAGGGACACCTGGACTGGTATATTGATTATGGAACGAGCTACAGGAGATGAATTCTCGAAAACATGATGATGGTTGTGACGACGACGATGAGTTTAGGTAGTTAGCCTGTATGAATTTATTGAAGCTATGTTTTTTTTTTATCTCTATTGATGCGGTAAAATGCTTAGTTTATTGACGTGGTTCTCAGTACTTAATCGGCCTACAAAGCCCGTATGTGGGTCCCGATTCATACTTGTTTTTGCATTGAACAGACCTACAATTTTAACAAATAATTTCGTGGAACTGGATAAATCTATATAGGTAGGTTTTCGCCCTTTTTATAGGCCACGCAGGCCCTTAGCGTAAGTAGTGGTATAGCTATACTCTTTTCTAGGACCTTCGACACTAGATGGGCGTGGGAGGGTCTGCCCCACGCCCCGGCGTCCTCTACCCTAGAGAAAGACCCGGTACCCATTGTACAGGAGGCTAGGTGGGCCCCAGGGCCGGTCTGGACGGGCGGAAAATCTTGGTCCACCGGGATTCGATCCCGGAACGTCCAGCCCGTAGTCAGTCGCTATACCGACTGAGCTACCGGCCCACGCAGTCCATATATTACGTCATAAATTAATTTTCACTATTATGTAAATTCAGATTCTCTGAGAAGATTTTTAAGATTCCAGTATCATAAATTCACGCTTAGCAATTTTGTACATTACTATGTAATACTACATCAATTCAAGTATATTTCTATACTGGAGACTTTAGTGATTAGGCTGCTTAATTAGCAAATAATTACATCGTTCTCATGAAGTGATAGAATTTTAAATATTGGAAGTTCATAACTGAAATTGAAAAAAAAAAAATGTTGTTTAAATTTATCGCCTTTATGTGCATCATTAGTACGGTTTGTTGTTATGTCCTATGAAGGGCGAAAATCTCTACCTGCATCAGGTTGACAGGCCTGTCGAAGTTATGTTGATTAAACTAATCAGAAAATGTATGCTACCAGGCAGTACGGTAGGATGCACAGCTATTAAAATTACACATAGTTTCATTCCACGGCATTGTGGCACACTTGCAAGGGACAAGGAGACTAAACCGAACGCCCACTCTCAAGTGCTGCTATTAGATGTCTTCCTTGTTGTATAGACACAGGAGAAAATAGCAAAATTACTTAGGGAGAACAAATCTTGGTTTTATATTTGTTGATACCTTCGACTCTTTGATTTTATTATATGAATTCTTGCCTGCACAGTTAAAGCAATCCCATTTCAGGCCTGGCCAGGCCCTGAGGTTTCCAGGAGGCTGAGGCTCCCAGATTTCAAGACAATCGGCACATGAAGGTGGCAAAGTTGTGAGCCTTACGAACCGGCCGCCTTTATTCCCAGGTAATATTCCCGATACTCATTTTTGTTAGAGGTTGAGTCAACCCCAGGGTCATGAACTCTTACCTGTGGTACCGGGCAAAGTTTATTTTATATTTTATTTAAATTATATTTTATATTTTGTAAATTGTATTTGTGTGATTTTTATTACCGCAACGTGTTTTTATAACCATAAAATTGCGCGTTGTATAATTACCACACACTGCCTGCAGCCGTAAAAAAAACTGTATGTTCAAGATCACAAAAAAAAATCCATATTTCAGTAACAAGGGTTGGAAAAGACCCATATATACCGACACATGTATTCTGATACAATAATGAAAATTTTCATAAATCTGTAATAAAATATTTGCGTCAAGGGAATAGGTTTCCTGATTGATTTGATATAGAACACAATGAAATGCAACTAGTTAAAATGCTGTGGAATTAATATTTGTCAGAACGAGAAAGACAGGCTTACTTTTACTCCAAAGCTTTGTTAAAGTAAGTTGGTTTTATAAAGGACTGAGCAGTGAAACATGACAGTCTCTCCGGCTGTAGAAGCCCTGCTGCTGTCTTTTGCGCCCGACTGATGAGCGAGAAATGACATGGCCGGTTCTGTTCGCTTCCATAATAACGTTTCGTTTCGCTTCTGTAACAGAACTTTCGCTGCTTGCCGACTTTACTTTCAGTGTTGCTAACCGATGTTTTATAATTTGTTTCTGGATTGTTTTTAAAGAGGATAAACTAAATCACGCTGCAATAATGAGACTACATCGACAATTGTCGACTAGAATGTTTTGTTTCTTTTCTTATGACCGAGGGCAAAGTAATATTCTTTAGAAATGACAAAATCGTATGAAATATTTTAGAGATAATTCGAAAATCCATGAGACCCACAGTAGTCAGAGTTAGAAACTTTAACTGAATGAGGGTGAAATTCACTAACAATAATCACACACACCAAGCAGCAGCTTCCTTCTAGGGAAATTAATAGTTTTCGCCTAATTAGGAAACTCCCTGCCTTTAAGATCTTACGTTTTTCTAAATTTACCGCCATTGATTACTGTCTTGAACTAGGTGAATTTAATCCGTCCACGCCCAAGACCCTGTGTAATATTACTTAACTTTAGACGTTTATTTTTGACATTTTATAATGCTTCCAATAACAGTTTCTTGGGTCGTCTAGGCGGTGACAGAGATACTGCAGTCGGTATAACGACTCGCTACGGGCTGGTGGGTCCGGGTTCTGAACTCTAGTGGGGACGAGGTTTTTCGCACCCGTCCAGACCGGCCCCCAGACTCACACCGCCTCCTGGACGACGGATACTGGGACACTTTCCTGCGGGTGAACCAGCGGAGGTGTCGGGTTGATCACTCAGCGATTTCTAGTGCGGAGGTTAAAGAAAGAGTAGTTTTATACCCCTATTCTGTGCTTTTTACCCCCTCTCTACCTTCGTAGCGTTTCGCTTTCGCTCAGAGGCACTTCTCCTTTAACGGAGGTTCCTTTCAAATGTACTTTGTCAAACATCTATAATGCCTTAAACGTATTTAAAAAAATAATCAGGCTTATCTAAAAATAAACGTTATACAATCTCGTTCTGAAAATTATTCCTTAGCATCTTTAGTGACAGAAGTGATCCTAAAGGGCTACATTTGACTGATAAAGATGGAGCTGTCTAAATCCATGGTCTGTTATGAAATACAGATCTACTGTGTGTGTGTGTGTGTGTGTGTGTGTGTGTGTGTGTGTGTGTGTGAGGTCGTGGTGAATGTGAGTTGAGACACGTTTTAGCATCGAATAGTACATTAGATCCCTGAAAAAATTCCAACTAGCTCCGTATAAACAAGGTTATCATCAATAAATTGCACTAATTTCTGAATATAAAAAGCACTCCTATGTGTTTCGGCTATTATTTATAACCATCTTCAGGGAATATCAGTACTTGAACACGTGTAGAGCGCTGCATAATTCAAAGCTTTCACGACCACTAATTCAATAAAATATTCTCAGGCTAGCAGCCGCGTCAGGTGATTGGGAGTAAACCACTTGACTTGGTTGCTAGCCTCAGAATATTTTATTGCACACAGCGTTATTAAACAGATCTGTCTATTGTAAATGGTTAAATACATGTAATGCCAGTATAACATTAACGCACAAAGTAATATAATTTTATATTGAAACTCTGTTAAAATTATTGCAATAGAGGACAGGTATTAAAATCGTCTACATCCAAACATCTCGAAATACTCTACTCTGTACAGAGTAATCGTTCATGGTGTATACACGGAGTGACAAGGTGTAGGATTTACCACTCGTTGAAACTCGAAGATATTTCATTGTTTCCAGATGTCTGGATGCAGAATATTTTAGTAACTGTCCTGTATTCCAGCAATTTTAACATAATTTTAATATAAAGCTGTACGTCACTGTTTTAATAGCAAACTGGCCTTATATATATATTACCGTTTACAATTGATAGGGATGTGTAATAACGCTGTGTACAATTTTAAGTTCTCGTAGTCCCTGAAGATGGCGAGGAAACACGTAGCAGTGCTTCATATTCAGGAAATAGTGCAGCTGTTTGGTAATAAATTTATTTGTATGTATCAAATGAATGCCTAGGTTAAAGAAAGAGTAGGGCTATACCTCTACTTCCCCTCTGGGCCTTCGCGGCTTCTTCTAGGATGAACTTCATATGCATAAAATGGAGGGAAGACGTAAAATATTATGTAACTAACTATCTCCACTGTCACACAGTCTTCAGTAGACTAGAAAAAACTATTTTACCTAAGCTCCGTGCTTTTTTCCCCTTGTAGGCTGGTGCACACTTTGCTTTCTTACGAAGCAAAAGAATTTTTAGAGTTCGTGAATACATACATATATTTATACTCATACATATTCATATATATTAAAAATATTTTCATTCAAGTCATGCACATCTTGAATCCAACATGTCATGTGTTCGATTTGAGCACTGTCAATTGTCCTACAGATATTGCAAACAAAATCTAATGTATCCCATGTACGCTGCAGCAAATCCCAGTCCAACTGTTTACCACCTCCGTGATTGGCCCCTGCAGCTAACAGAGAACTGCTGACATCAGAGGAACCTGCACGTAATTAAGGTGTAAATGTGCCAGATTTGGGAAAAGCAAAGGCCATGGAATAGATTTCGCACACCCAATCTGCTAATCGAAGTAAGCACAGACCTCTGTTTGGAAATGTGTTGGTGCGCGATCTTGTTGAGGAATCACGGCTTTATCATTTTGATCCTGTAGCTGTAGCATCAGATAGCTGTACAGCATCACGGGGATGATAAACAAAGTTGACTGGACATGATGCGTCGAATATGCCAAAACTAGACTGTCGACACACGCAGGGCAAACAACAGAACTCACTTCGAATGCCCGAAGAAAAACTTGACACGTTACCTCATACTGTGTAAGTCATTTCTTACGGCTTTCATATATTTTAGCAATATTTCATTTAATGTCTTAAGTAGGTTTCGATCCACGTGTATATTGTTCTGTTCCACAATAATTTTCCAACATGTTATAGCGATGCAACTCAAATAGAGCAAGTAAGAAAATCACAGTGTAAGAAAAGGACACGAATAATCGTTCATCCGAACGGTACACCAACAGTCCTCTCCAGATTATTTATGAGCCATTTATGCCATGTAATTTCTTTAGGTGAGTTTCAGCTTTGAGCTGCAACAAAACTTCGGTGACAAAATGCAGAAAAATAAAAGAAAGGGATGGAATTTCCTTTCATGTGACGAATTTACGCGACAGGTACATCAACTTTCTCCGATTTTTCTACAAGTGGCTTCGCCTTTAGAAGTGTACTTGAAGCATTAGACTAGGTGGTTGCCGGAAAGTACGAATATAACAAACATGCTTCCCATGTTCTCACGACTTGGAATAGAAATAAATTCAAGAAGAACTGTCAGGATGTCAACCTCGAAATAATACTCAGTCATTTCGTCCTTCCATTAATTGCAATTATTCTTTGCTGTGTTCTTCCGAGATAAAAACCACATCACGTTCTAAAACAGTTTCGACATTATTTTGAAATCCATTCTTTCCATTCTAACGCGACCACGATCAGTGTGACTTCTGAAAAATTCTGTTAATTCCGATAAAACGCACCGTACCAACGGGCAGTATTAAAAACTAAAGTGCCAAGCAAGATTACACATAGGAAAATGTCGCTTGGTGGTTACATGCAATACTTTCGTTACACGTCAGTGCGTAACGTAGGGGTAAATGCTTTACTAATCTAGGTCTGCTCGTTTTACAGGCAGTGTGGCAGAATCATAATTTTAAAACCCCGTATATATGCCTACTTTATAAAGCTCAATGTATGCATGTGCACGTAAGTGCAACCTTCCGCCACATATTAGTATAAAAGTGTAGCTAAAAATCATTGCAGATTTTTCCTCAAGCAAAATAATTAACTCGACTGAAAACACACACAATTTCTTTTAAATTTATTTATAATCTGAAGTAACCTTCGTTATTGTTTACGGATTATTAATTTTAAATTCCATTGCCGGTCCCAGCGGCCGCTCGCCTACTGAGATTGTGGGTTCGACTCCCACCGGGGCATGGATATTTGTCTGTTGTGAGTGTTGTGTGTGTTGTTAGGTAGAGGTCTCTGCAAAGAGCTGATCACTCGTCCAGAGGAGTCCTACTGGCTGCGGTGCGTCGTTGTGTGTGATCTAGAAACCTTGTGAAAGAGGAGGCCCTTGCCCAATGGGGCTGTTGCGCCAAAAACAAACAATTTTAAATTCCATTAGGACCATGTCGTGTAGATACACAATAATTTAGAAGAAATTAATTTCGGCATTGGATTGAAATGAGTGATCAGCGTCACTTTCCCGCCGGTTTCTTCCTGCAGAAGCCGTTCTAGTCGTGGTTGTCAATGGAAAATACAGTTACCTGTTGGAAATGCCTGTAGACGTTTAGCCAACCAGTCTGTCTGCAGTCAGTTTCTGACATCACTGGCAGCTACCACGGTCCTGGAGTTTCACTTTGCCGCTAGAAATGTGAGATTTCCTATACTAAAAGTTAGAAAAATATTTAAGAGCTCTGTTTGAAACTTTTTTTTTTGTGTTCGCGTAACATGGAAGATAAAAATAGCAATTAATATTATTTTATGTTACTGGTGTAATGCATATTAAATGATAGATGTAT
>Ga0123355_10008471_pt1 | contig 15533 bp, 18 predicted proteins | sample TergutEmb28metaG_3_FD_89872 | JGI IMG/M metagenome (GOLD analysis project Ga0123355, IMG submission 89872) | Embiratermes neotenicus P1 segment gut microbial communities from Petit-Saut dam, French Guiana - Emb289 P1 | ecosystem: Host-associated > Arthropoda: Insects > Digestive system > Gut ... | reverse complement strand
TTTTGCTATTGTATACACAGCTTGGGAAACTTGGATATCATGAAGACGTTGAGTTACATCTTTTTTATCTAGTCTAATAAAAGTATCGCCATCACGCATTGTAACTTGTAAATCTAGATCCCCAAGTGTTCCGCCATTCATATAATGCATTGCAACACCGCGATATATTGCACCAGTATCTAAACAAGACCAACCAAAGCGCCTGGCAAGCAGCCTTGCTACCGTTCCTTTTCCACTTGCTGTTGGTCCATCTATTGCAATTTGAAAGCTCACTCTAAAATTAGATTATAAACTAGTTTGAACTTTATTGCAACTATGTAATATTAGTATTATGAAAATCTTAGTCGCGTCTAATCGGAATTTTTTGCGCAACGAGGTCAGGTTGCTTGTGAATGCTCTTTCCACAAAGCATCAGGTAACGGTTGCATATCAAACCAAAACTGCCAGCTATCGTGGTCAATCCTTTTCTTATTCAAATATACCAACACGAATTGAAAAACATATACACACGGTTGGACAAGGTAAAAAGTTAACAAGTGTCACAGGCTATGAATTCTATTCAAACCCAGCCGATATTACAAGCATTATGTTACGCGAAATAATGGCACATAATGAGCCAAATCTTGTTATTGTCGGGATTTCAAATGGAACAAATATGGGTCCAGATATTTATTCATCCAGCAATGTTGGTATGGGAATTGAAGCAGCTTACAGCGGAATTCCTACAATAGTCATTGCAACTGATGGAGTTCCAGGAGGTCACACACCAGAAGCGCTTGAGCCAATAATAAAGTTTATTGATAAAAATATAGATAAATTTGTTAAAGCAGAACTTCCTCCCAACACATTATTAAACATTAATTTTCCACAAGGAAATATAAAGGGAATTAAATACACAAGAATAGGTCAAACCAAAACAAAGTTAGAATTCATTTCACAAAAAGATCCAATGGGTAAACCTTTTTATTGGTCACAATTGCGTTTAAATAGAAGTGATTGCTCGGAAGATTGTGACAGTTACTGGTATAATCGTGGCTATATAAGTATCACACCCATATGTTTTGATTCAACATGCAAGGAGGTGTTACATGAAACCGCTTAAAATTTTACTTACGAATGAAACTGGATGTTTTGAACCAGGAATAATTGCCCTTGCAAAAGTTCTTTCAATAAGACATCGCGTATGCATAGTTGCCCCACTGAGCGGAAAAACAGACATTGGCCATGCACTTACCATTGACTCCCCTATTCGTGTTGAACAGTTTTTTGCCCTATCAAAGGCTAAAATCTATGGTGTTAATGGAACTCCGTGTGATTGTGTTGGGCTTGCGCTTGATAAATTATTAAAAAGTAAACCCGATTTAATTATTTCCGGTATCGGAACAAAAAACAGCTGTGGCGAGGTAATATATACAAGCGGAATAACAAGTTCAGCAATTCTTGGAACGATTTATGGAGTTAAAAGTATTGCCCTATCCGCAGACATACAAGATACAAAGAAAGAGAGCGAATATCTCTCTATCGCGCGTGCTTTTTCAAAAAAACTGGAACTCTTAATAAAGAAAATAACCACAAATATCACCTTGAACGTTAATTACCCTGCCAAGTTTCAATCTGGAAAAATTAAAGAAACACACCTTACCATGGGAACATTGAATTCAAAATATACTCATGAAGTCAATCCTTTTGGAATAGAATTCTACTGGCACAAAAATATTGGTATGAATTATCCTTTGTCAGCACTTGACCAAAAAGGAGATTTATATTGGTTAAAAAAAGGATTTGCTACCGTTACACCACTTAAATATGATTTAACAAGTGATGTTGGTCTTAAAGTATTGGAGGGTTCGAAAATTAAAATATGAAAAAAGAAGTTTTTCACATAGCAATCGATGGTCCAGTTGCATCTGGCAAAGGAACTGTTGCACGCGAGCTTGCCAAAAGGTTAGGTATTTCAGTCCTAGATACTGGTGCCCTTTATCGTGCGGAAGCACTTGGCGGACTTGAACAAGTTGAAATTATTGACGGAGTAACCCATGTTTGGGTAAAAGGTCGTGATGTTACAGATAAAATAAGAACACCTGAGATTTCACAAAAGACATCTAAACTGAGTGAAGATGCAAATGTACGTGAAAAAATCAACAAGTTCATCTTGGAATTTGCAAAGAAAGAAAGTATGATTGTTGAAGGTCGTGACATTGGGACTGTGGTTTTGCCAAACGCAAAATACAAGTTTTATCTGACAGCAGATGTTAGTGTAAGAGCAAAACGAAGATTAGAACAAAACAGTGACAATATGTCGCTTGATGAGATGATTTCAGAGGTTGAAACCCGAGATAAACGAGATATGCAGCGTGTTGTTGCTCCACTTTGTCAGGCTCCAGACGCGATTGTAATTGACAACACATATTTAAATTTTGAGGATACTATTAACATATTCTTGCGATATATTATATAGTATGTGTTTCTTGCTAGCATTTGTTATGATGTGTACACCCATTATTGGAATAGAACCTTTCGAGGTTGAAAAGCCTACACTTCTTGTTATGCTTGGAGATTCCATAGCAGCAGGCTATGGGGTGCAACGCAGTCAACGGTATGGCTATATAGTTGCTGACCGTATGGGTTGGGAATATTGGAATTATGCTGTGAGTGGTTCACAAACAAGCGGATTGCTTGACAAGCTTCTTAATTCGTATCCAACACAAAATGCGGTGCGTAATGCAGATATAATTCATATCAGCATCGGCGGAAACGATTTAGTTCTGACACCAGAAGGCTCTATCGACCTTTTGTTTTTGACAACTCTTTTAGGAATGCAAGCAACACCGCAACTTGATGCTAAGATTGCAGTTGCTGTTAATAACTTCAATCAATCAATTAGTAAAATACGCGAACTTAACCCGAATGCATTGATCACAGTGCTTAAAAATATTATCCCCTCTTTTGGACCTCTTGGTGTTGTTCATAATGCAGCTGCTTTTGCTATTGATCGTTTGACTGCGGCTATGTTTGCATCTCATACTGATCTTTTAATCATAAATGGACGTGCACACTTTTTGGCAAGTGATACTGATTATTTTCTGCCTGATTTTATACACTTAAGCCCGCTTGGACATTCTCATCTTGCTAAAATCTTCTACGACACTTATAACGAGTTTATTTCACAAACTGGTAACACAGACAATACCTTGTTGGTTGTTCTTAGTGTTATAGGGGCAAGTGTATTATTTGGAACTTTGTGGATTGGTTTTTATTTTTTAAAGATAAGGAACCGTATGAACCAACTTGCCATCAAGAAAGACAGTAATCTCTGAGTCCTTAACTTTTACCTCGATTTTATCAACTTCCCCTTGACGCAATGGATAATAAAAATCTTTGGCTACCATAACTGTTTGTTTTTTATTGGTAATAACTTTTTGTGAACACAAGATCTTATGCATGAAAAACTCGTTTATTGCACTTTCCATCAGGTTTTCTGATTCAGGAAACATAGGTCCGCAATTTAAAACAACACAAATAACTGTCATCCCATTATCACGAAGGGCTCCTACATAACATCGTCCAGCCTTTGATGTAAACCCAGTTTTAACACCAACAACATCCGGGTTTGAGCGAAGAAGTCTGTTTTTATTAGCAAGTGGGCGCTTGTATTCTGGACCATTAATTGTTATATCTTTGGTTGCAGCAATTTTTGCAAACTCTGGGTTACGCATTGCATATGCCGATATCAATGCAAGATCATGCGCAGTCGTTAAATGTCCTTCTTCATCCAAACCATGCGCATTTTTAAACGAACTATTAACTGCACCAGCCTTTCTTGCAACATTTAACATCATTTCATTAAACTTTTCTTCACTTCCTCCAACATGAATTGCAAGCGCAACCGCACAATCATTACCACTTCGCAGCATCAGTCCATACAAAAGTTCACGTACCGTCAATGACTCTCCTTTTTGCAAATATATACTTGTTCCTTCGATACCTATAGCTTTGTTATCAATTTTTACTGGTTCATCTAGGTCTTTTATATTTTCAATAACTGCAATTGCGGTAACTATTTTTGTTGTAGACGCCATTGGCATAGTTTCGTGTGCATTCTTTGAATACAACAAGCGCCCTGTAGTCATTTCTACGGTTGCCATAGCTCTTGCTGAACTTGTTTGGGCGCCTACTGTTTTTGCTTGAACATTGGTTGTCAACCATACCCCAGCAACGGCAGAAAAAATCATCATAAAAACAACCGCAAGTACTATCAATCGTCTCATGATGTTTGTATGCGCAATTTCTCACACAAAAATACATGAGTTCATAAATAAGAACATGTCATTCTTTTCAAATCACAAACACCCTCGCCCAGGTCCAATTCAGGGAAGCCCATTAAACGGATTGTGCCATCGTGTTGCAATAGAGGCACGGCGTATTCTTGACATGTGTATATGCAAAATGCAACACGATAATAATATTCTTGAAATTAATGAAAGGGATCTTCCTGCACCTGTTCGTTTCATCGAATCATCAAGCACCCAAGTTACAGCACGTATAAGCAATCTCCAGGTAACCAGGATTCAGGACAGGCCAACATTTTGCCGCGTCAGATGTAATGTAACAACACCTATGAGTATCGAGTTCGAATGCGCCCAAGGCACACTTCAACGCGGAACCACCCAACATATGTGCAGCCATGATGTGGTATTATTTGTACCAGAACAAAGCATATTTCCATTCGACATTGTTGCAACATCTTCAACCAATGTGCCAGTCGGAACTGTTGATGCAAATGGGAGGATTGTAGCAACGGTTTGTTGTACAACTATAATAAAAGTTATCACAGAAACCGACTTGTTAATTCCTTCTTATGGTTTTGCAACACCACCACCAGCCATCGAATTCAGCGAAGATGCATGTCGTGGATTTTTTGACCTGCCCCTATACCCACGTGGTAGATAATAAAATTTAAAAGGAGAATACACTATGATTGGAAAAGACAAAGGGTTCTTGTTGCCAGCATTACTTGGGCTTGGGATTTATGCCCAAAACAGCGAGCTAAACCTCGCAAACAACACAACGATATTGCTGATACTTTTTCTTTTATTAAAAGAAGAAAGATGCGAACACGAACATCACCACCCAAGTTATCCCGTCTACCCTGAATTATATCGTGCGCGCGGAGTGACAACATATCCACCACTTTATCCAGGCTATCCAACTTATCCAGTTTACCCATCCTATCCAAGCTATACTTGCTATCCAACTTGTCCGACTAATATATGTTGTGATCCGTGTCGTGATGGGCGCCACAATCGTCATGACCACCGACATGACAGCTGCCATGACGGATGTCGTGACCATCACCGAGGCGACAGAGGCTGTCGCGAAATACGACATGATATTCACAAAATAGAAAGACAACTAGACCGTGTCGAGCGATGCGCCTGCAGCGGCATCTAGTGCAATTTCATGGCATCGATCCAGATCTGGACCCTCAACCAAGATACGTGTTAGGTCCTCAGTTCCAGACTGCCTTATAAGGATTCTATAGCCATTTACAAACTCCTCGCACGCGGGGAGTTTTCCTTTAATATTAAGCAACACGGAAGGCCACAACGTAACATCTTTTGTAAGCTGGATTATGTCTAAACCAGACTCGCAAAGCATCTGGAGTACCTTTAAAGACGTTACAAGCCCATCTCCACTCTTCCAAATGTCTGGAAAGATAATGTGACCACATTCTTCTCCGCCAAAATTTATATTCATCTCTTTCATCTTTTCCTTGATAAACCTATCCCCTACTTTGGTTCTGATTACTTGTACACCTTGTTCGCTTAACCACTGTTCCACCCCATAATTAAACATTTGTGTCGAAACTATTTTTTTGTGTTTAAAGTGCACAGCAAGTGCCGCCAGCAACACGTCGCCATGAACACCTTCAACAACACATCTGTCCGCATCTCCATCAAATCGCAACTTCATTTATTTCACCTCCTGTTGATAAATCAACAAATTCAAAGCCAAGCTCACCAAATACAACTTTGGCATTTTCTGCCCCACTTCCATTAACACAATCTATTAGAACTTTTGGTTTATCTTCCCAAGATTTTAAAAATTCAAAGTGTTTTATTAAATGAGCCTGCCATGGATTGTCGATTCGTTTTTCTATTTCTATCAATTCCTGGTCTCCTAACTTTTCCCCACTTGAATCAAAGAGTTTTATCCCATTCCATTCTGGTGGATTGTGGCTTGCGGTAACCATAATTCCAACGTCTGCCTTATGATACAATGTGAGAAACGCTAACTGCGCAGTAGTTACAACTCCAACATTTTCCGCATTAAAAATTGGTACAATCCACTTGCAAGATTCACGCGTGTCATGACCTATTATCGCACTTTTTCCTTGCAATGCATTCGCAATTCGTTTAATAAAAGAAGGGGTTATTAAATCCCCGACCTTTCCTCGTATTCCGTCTGTTCCAAAATATTTAAGCCCCATTGCCTATCATATGCACTGCGCTAACAGCTGATACCGCACCGTCTCCACATGCGGTTACAAGTTGTCGTACATCTTTTTCACGACAATCCCCTGCTGCAAAAACTCCATCAATACTTGTTTGCATTTTGTTGTCTGTCTTGATGTATCCACCAGAATTTTTCTCGACATCAAAAATTTCTGTGTTAGGTTTTTGTCCAATAAAGACAAAAATACCATCACATTTAATTATTTTTCCGCCTGTTATTTCAACAGAATCTTTATTTACACGTAAAATTTCACTGTTGTGATAGATGTCTTTAACATTTAATTTAGCAACTGTTGTCGCATCGGCATTGAATTTTTGTGTATTGTTGACTATTGTTACAGACTTGACGATAGATTGTAAATATATCGAGTCCTCGACTGCTACATTTCCACCCCCAACTACAACAATATCTTTCCCTTTATAAAAGCTTCCATCACACAATCCACAGTAATGAATTCGTTTTCCGTCTTCCTTCTCCGCCCCTTCCGCATCAAGTTTCCGCGGACTTGCCCCAGTTGAGATTATGATTGACTTGGCTTGATATTCATTTACAACTTTGTTTTGTAAATCAATGTTTTTAATTTCTTCATAAACAATTTCTGCTCCGCTTTTTTCTGCCTGTTCTGTTAAAGTCATTGCAAGGTCAACACCAGAGACCTCTATAACCCCAGGCAAGTTTTTCACAGGCTTTCCAGTTCCAATAATTTGTCCACCACAAATGTTATGCTCAATAACAATAACTCTCTTACCAGCTCGTGACGCATATATTGCAGCAGTCAACCCGGCCGGCCCACCCCCAATAATTAAAACATCAATTTCTTTCACAATATCTCCAAACTTTTTTTAAATGCTCTTGAAAATTCGCCTGCATATTTTTTTGCATAGAATATCTCAAGAGAAGCCGCAAGCGGATCAACGTTCTGTGCCTGTTTTTGGTCAAGTTCGGTTATCAGCTTTAAAATAACACTGTCCCCCAAAATATCACAAGAAATGTCCTTTACTATGTGTTGATTACGAACATTAAGGGCGGATGCGATTGACAAAATATTACTCATCCTGCGAACCGCATCTAAATCATCTTCTGTCATTATTTCTTTGTACCTAACCCATTCTGCAAGATTAAAGTCCTCCCACCTTTTGACACTTGCAACAAAAGATGTAAGGATTATTTCTTTGTGCGTTAATCCAAGCAATGGTAACCCCATAACCAAATTGTAATTGTAACTCTGCGCCGACGTTGGATTTAACTTTTTCCCAAGTTCATGTACATAACTTGCCGCACGCAAAACTTTTGCATAACCTCGTGGCATTTTGTGCAAAACTTTTAACTGTTTAAATAAAACCAAAGCAAGAGCATATGTTTGTTCACAGTTTTTACGCTCTAAACCTATACATTCAATAAGGGTTGATAAACTGTAACCAAGTAAATCAGGAACAGGGCGCTCCAACGTTGTCGGCATTGCATATTGTAACAATAACCCTGTGCTTCGACTGGAAGTCGCAACCACTATACTCTTTAGTTTTGAAAAATCAAGTATTGACTTAACAATGTTAAGCCCAGCAACAATTTCAGATACACTTATGTCAGAAATTCCTTTTAACTTGGCACGTTTTTCTGGCTCGAGAGTTGATAAAAACTCATGAACTTTTTTAAAGCTATCTGAATTAGTTGTAAAATTGTGTTCGATTTCAACTGGATATTTCAATATTTTCCTGGCAAGACGGCCAAAAGCGGAAACAGACTCTCCTATTCCAACTAGAATTGTTTCAGAATCAACCCCGCTCAAGAATTGAGCATCTTTTGAAAGTAAATCTGCAAAGTCTACACCTGTCATGATGTTTCCAGTTCCAACAGGGATGGTGACACTGTCTAGAACAATTCGGCGGTTATAATGAACTATTCTTGTGCTACAACTGCTTATATTTAAAATAACACCACGTTGAGCATCAAGGGTGTTTGTGGTTGCGGTATAAATCGCAGAAACTTCGGACTCTCGTGTTAACATTGTAAACGAGACGTCGCCAATTGCGTTACCCGCTTCCTCTACAAGAGTTTGATAGTTTTTAATACGTGAAAGATTTTCGCTGGCATATGCAATAGTTTTTACAGCTCCAGCCGCGTCCGCTATTTTTTTTAGTATTTGTAAAATTGAAACACATTCACGAATCTTAGCCGACTTTACAAGTTCGTCGCCCCCGATTGCATCTGCTATCCCTATGAATTCAACATATTGTTTCAGGGGGCAAAAATACTCGCCTTCCTTAACCGCCGCAATGGTCAATCGAATGTTGCTGGTACCTAATTCGTAAAGTGCAATTTTTTCCATATTCTTGGTATAACACACTTAGTTATTTTTGAGAAGTCTAAGTATTCTATAGTTATAAATAATTTTTACTGCTTGCATTTTCTGTGATTAGTGATATATACTAGTTGATATGCTAAAGAAGTTCGGCAGCTTAATAGTAGCCCTTGTATTGATCGTTGCAGCAATACCTTTGTATGGATTTGTTTTTACAACCAGACCAGGTGGAGGGGAAGAATTCTTTCATGCACGACCAAATCAGGCACAAACTGCTTTTTCAAGTAGATTTTTAGAGGTTTCTAATCCAAACTTTGCAACTGGAGCTCCTGCCACATTTACAACAAATATAAGCGGTTGGACTGCGCACACAACAAGTACAAACGCAATAAGTGCAGTTGTTAACCTTCGCGGTTTTGATTCTTTTGTTTCTAGCAACAATTTAAACAGACTTCACTTCATGGAACAGGCACCAACAAACGTTGGACGACCGGATGATTTTATCCTAGCACTTGCATCCAGAAACCAAACAGCAGGTGCAAATATAGGATATACAAGCTCCGACATAACCCTTACACGTGGTTCGTATTTTATTATAAGTGTAGATTTTTACGCAGTTGCAAGTATAAGTTCGATCAATCTGGTTCCAACAGTGGAACTTGACAGAGAACTTCGACAAAATTTGCAAATTCCAATCAGACAAGCAAGTTTTGGTATTGATAACTTGAGTTCTTGGCAAACAGCATCTTTCTTTGTTACACTGATTATCTAAGTGATATTACAGTAAGTCTTGGACTTTTTCTTGGAGAAATGGGGGGTCGAGCAAGTGGTGGAGTTGTTTACTATGATAATGTACGAATTTCACAAGTTACACAAGACTTATATCAAAGCGCATGGAATAACACACGTCCTGCACTGCGACAGGAACTTGACCTGAGAAACCATGTACTGACCGAGTTTGATATGCGTTATTATGATGTGACACTTAGTAATTTTAATCCTGCATTTTCACGTCTTACCGGAATTGAAATGCGCAACAACATTCGAAATGTAGAAATTCCAGGAGTTTTGGGGTTTGAAGACCATAACCAAGTTCGTGTGTGGGGACACAGTTCTCATGCCGTTCATAACGTGATGATGCTGTCTGCTGAAACAGGAATTGCATCAATGACGACACGCGACATGAACTTGCGAGACAGAGACGGTGCCAGAAGAGATACATTTACTTTGGGTAAAAATGCGCTTTATATGGTAAGTTTTTATTCCTTAAGTTCTCCAATGGCACAATCCTCATTCAGAATACGTGACGAGCGTTTTGATTGGAATCATGTATCGCAACACTTGACCCTATTTGACAGTGGTCACATGGGAATTAACGAGTCTGGCACCGTACATAGAAACAATTGGGCACTTAACACATTTTTTGTAACTGGGGATGTTCTTGATGATAAAGAGGTTTACTTTGAATTTTGGATTGGACAGGAAGGCCAAGCTGCAAGTGGATGGCTTTTGATTGACGATTTCAGTATTGTTCGCGTGTCAAACGAATATTTTGAAACACATCGTGATGCCGATGGAGTCCAAAAAGTAGAACGACCAACCCACTCCCCGACCGCTGCCATTCCTAACGCACACTTTAACTATGGAACAGTTCGAAGTGCAGCTACTCCATTCCCACTTCGTGCAGATTCTTGGACTTTGGAAACTGGAGACCCACAACATACTATAAGTGGTATTGTTAACACATATCCAACACATTGGAATACACACGCAAGAGGTGGAAATTATGGAATAGCAATTAATCCACGCGGTATCCGAGGCGCCCACCCAAACAACAATGTTTTTATGATGCAACACACCCGTGCGACATGGCAGCGTCTTAGTGCAGGTGAATTTTCTCTTCCGCGAAACGAAGACGACCGTTATCACATATTAAGCTTCGAGATAGCAACCGTGCACAGACCAGAAAACGGTATGAATTTCTTTGCGGTCCTAGAACTTGGTGGCAAGCCAATCAGTTATATTAATCTGGGACACGAGCGCAGGTCTGGTTCAACTCCTGTTTTAACTCATTGGAGAAACTATAGTTTTGCGATAAGAGACAGCCAGATAACCTCACGAAATGTTTCAATTTCTTTCATCATGGGAGAAGAGCGCCCTGACGGACGTCATATAAACGCGGCTCCTGCTGTTGGATTTATCGACAATATCAGGTTATCTAGCAGTAACAATCGCGGAAATGCAGATATTTTTGTTGACTTGTCTAACCCTGCTGGGTTCCGAGTCAGCGCTATTAACAACCAAAGTCTATTCTTTAGACCTCGAGACGCACGCGCAGCAGTTGCTAATGTCTTCAATTCACGCGATGGAATTAATGATATTTTACGAATTGAAACCAATTATTTCCGAAACACTGTTGTTGAAAATACCTTGACTGAAGAACTTTCAAGCGGAAACTTTTATGAGTATCGTGTTGAAGTACGAATACTTCTTCATGAAGTGAATAACGCAAGAGCACGGCGAATTTGGCAGTTTGATGACAGATGGAATGTAATTGATGAGCCAGATGATTTGGATTACGGTGTGACATTTAGACTTGATGGTTTCAGTGGCGGTTTCGAGAACATAAAACCAGAAAATCTTGTTAATATGTCAGGTCATGACAGAGATTGGACAACGCTAAGCTTTTTTATAAACGCAGATTCGACAAGAGATTTAAATTTGGAAATTGAATTTGGTAATCAATGGCGAAGTGTTTGGGGTATTGTTGAGATTCGTAGTATGAGCCTTCATCAAATAGAGCAAGAAGAGTGGGAACAAGCACGAACCGATGCTGTTCACGGGACTGCTATATTGACCGAGCGCGAATGGACTCCACAACGTCCTCCAGCCCAGGATACAACAAGAGAACGCAGTGATCTTAATTTTTTAATTATTCCTTCCATAATTATGGGTGTGACTATATTGTTTGCAATTGCAGCGGTAAGCTTTCGTAGAATTAAATTCAGACGTCACATTCGCATGAGACATACAAGTTACGCAGCAGACGATGAACGTTCCGTGCGCGAATAGTTTGTGTTTAATTAATTATCGTTATATACTATTCTATGTCGCGAAGACGTTTGTTTGGGGTTTTGCTGCTTGTATTTGTAATTGTGGTTATCTTCGTGATAGTCATTATTGCCCTTTCTCGCAATGACCAAGAACGAATCCAAGCAGGACAGAAATATTATATCTATGGACTTGTACAAGATGTTTTCTTTGATAGTGCCGGAAATGATGTTTATCTTGTTAACAATGATACTGGTTACATGGTATTAGGTTCTGGCTTTCAAGTACTTACTATAAATTTCGGATGTGGTCATACACAAAATATTGCAATTAACAATTTTTCTCAACGTCGACGCGGAGTTCGCGCAGATCTCTACGGCGTTATTAACGGAGAAATCGCTAACTTTAGATTGAGGAGCTCTAACGAGTTTATATACTTGTACAAAGAATTATACAGAAGACGAACAGTTGATTCAGAGAGCGGCACAATTACATATACCACTGATTACAATGTGGTTGTTGCAGTATTTCACCGCAGCCCTCCTCCACGAAAGGGGGGAACATGATAAAAAGAATCATACTTTGGAGTCTTGTTTTAATCTTCCTCTTGTGCACCGCTATAATGATTTACTTCTTTGTCGTCGGCAGGGTTAACGAATTACGAGTGGTTGCTATCTCAGGACACGGAGGCGGAGTTTCGACAAGTGATTTTAGCTCAAGCCGTCTACGCTTGTATAATGGAGGAGCATTTACACTTGACATCAAAACAAGCGAGGATCAAATCTTTACAGCAGTCGGTCACTTCACTCGCAGCGGAAACAGCCAGATAACGTTTAACTTTGTTGATGTTTGGACAGATGATTCGCAAAATACCTCCCTGATAGGTACCAGTCAAACTTTTAATATCTCAAATCGTCGTATTAGATTTATAGATCACATGGGTAGGATATTTTATTTTGGGTGAAATACATAACAACGCCTTCGTTTAACAAGCTGTTTTCCTTCAAAAGCATTCATTTGTGCTTGAATTTCGTTATTTGTTTCAAGCTCCAGATTGCTTTCTGCTGTTAAAATTCCACGATTAATTGAATTGACCATAATTTCATGACACAAAATCGCGTTAATGCCCTGCTCCCTGTAATCGTGGTGTACTGCTATTATGGCAAGGTCAACATGTTTTGGCTTCTTTGCTTCACGAAGCAATCGCAACCACCCCCATGGAAACATCCTCCCCCGTGACCTTTGAGCTGACCTTGCAATGCTTGGCAAGACACACGCAAAACCTACAAGGTTTTCACAATCACTATTCGTAAATACTAATGAAATAAAATCTCTCTGTAAAACAAGTTTAAATTGTTTAATCAAATCTTTTCTCATTCTAGTGTTTAGCGGGATATACCCATCATTAAAAGAATAGCTTTTATCAATTAGGTCAAAAATTTGTTGGTAATGGACTTTTAAAAGTTTCGTAGCCGACATTGTTTTTGGAAGTATGTAAAAATTACCCCGCTCAACTATTCTGTCTACTATTCTTGCAAGTCGTGTTGGGTCTTGGTTCACTACTGGAATCAAATACTCTACCCAATCCCATTCTTTTATAAAACCAAGACGCTCTAGATGCTGGGCATAGTAAGCATAATTATAACTGGTTTCAAAGGTCGATAGTTTATCAAAGCCCTCTACAAGCAAACCCTGTCTGTCAAAATCAGAAAACCCAAGAGGTCCATGAACCTTAGTGCAACCCAACTGTTTTGCGAAATCAATGGCAACATTTACAAGTGCTTCCGATACATTAAAATCATCAACAAAATCAAATCTGGTGAACCTGCATATTTCTGGTCTGTTTTTATAAATTATTGCTGCAATTCTGCCAACAACTTTTTTTCCATCCACGGCTATCCATGTCCTAACAACAAAACTATCCCAAAAAGGGTTTTTTGAAGAAAACATTTTCAACTCATCAACTTCAAGAGGTGGTACATAAAAAGAACTAGAGTCATAAAGTTTGGTTGGAAACCTAACAAATTTTTTTAAATCGGATTTAGTTTTTACCTGAATTACCATCTTACGATTATAACATATTTACAAAATTAATAAAGATATTTACACCAACTTGTAACATTGATAAATCAACAACAAAGCCACTCGTATGTCCCGCGTTGTCTTTTTTACCTTTTGGCGCGCAACCTAGGTACAGCATGTAAGATGGCTCGCGATTTTTGGCACTAAACCATGAAAAATCATCCCTCATAAACTCTGTTTTCGAGGCTATTACGTCTATACTCAATCCAAGTTTAGTCGAAATTTGCTGGATTATTTTCTCGATTCCAGAGCAATTTATAACGTTTGGGGTATCCTTTAGTTGATAAGTGAACCTAGTTTCAAGGTCATAACCCTTGATTTCTTGTTTAATAATTTTTTCAATTTGAGAAAGTTGAGTCAAAGTTTCTTCTTGTGTAAAGAGCCTCATAGCACCCTCGATAAAGCATCTGCTTGCCACAACCCCAGGATAATCAAACTGACCAAAATCAACATGAGTTACATGCATTCGATTAAGTTTTGGATCAGATAGTGACTCGATTTTATTAATAATTTTTGCTGCAAGATAAACTGGTGATTGATGTGCCAAAACATACCCTGCGTGCCCGCCTTGTCCTTTTACCTCTATCTGAAAATTAGCCCCCATCGGGGTTACAACACCCTGCTTGAGCTCAACTACTCCAACCTCTCTTTCGTGTGCCACATGCAATGCAAAGGTTGCGATAATATTTTCGCCTTGTGTTGCTCCCTCTTCCACCATTTTTTTCGCACCTTGCATTCCTTCCTCGAATGGTTGAAAGACAAGCAATATATTGTAATCTAGCTTTTCGCGCTGTTTCATTAACTCGGATGCCGCACCCAATAACATGGCAGTGTGTGCATCATGGCCACATGCATGCATGTTGCCGTTTGTTGAGGCATATAAAAGCCCTGTTTTCTCTTTAATAGGCAATGCATCCATATCCGCACGCAGCAAAATGGTTGTAGGCTTGCCAGCATCAATTTTACCGACTATACCTGTCAATGCAAAAGCACTGTAGGGAATCCCTAACTTCTCCAATTCCCGACGTACAATTTCAGATGTTTTGTGGAGCTCGAATCCCACTTCTGGACATTGGTGCAACTCTTTAAATATTTCCTCAACCTTCATAGGTAATTATATCACCACGTAAGACAAAGTGTCCACCCACTTCTCTTTCCAACATTGCAAGTTCAGGTTTAATCAATATTTCTCTCCCAAACAATTCATCCTCTCTGGTTGCTTTGTTCAGAACAAGAATCTGGCATGGCGCCATTCCGAAACGTTTTGCGATTCCCACAAGATTTCCATCGAACTTGATTTTTGCGTACATACCCTAGTAGATGCAGTCATTTAATAGACTATGAGACCTTTTGCACGTGCCGTGATTTTAATAACAACCTTTGCTGTTGCGACACGAGCAATTGGTTTTATATTTCGAATAATTCTAAGCCGTGTCTTGGGGGCTGAGCTACTTGGTGTTTATCAAATAGCATTTAGTTTCTTTATGGTTTTTTTAACAGCGATTGCATCAGGGTTGCCATTGATTATTTCCCGCGAGATTTCAAAACGACAAACTTCGACAAAACGCATAGCACAAGCGGGTTT
>Ga0123355_10008470_pt1 | contig 15533 bp, 18 predicted proteins | sample TergutEmb28metaG_3_FD_89872 | JGI IMG/M metagenome (GOLD analysis project Ga0123355, IMG submission 89872) | Embiratermes neotenicus P1 segment gut microbial communities from Petit-Saut dam, French Guiana - Emb289 P1 | ecosystem: Host-associated > Arthropoda: Insects > Digestive system > Gut ... | reverse complement strand
GGTTCATTACCGCACTCACAAGCTTCCGCCACCTGTCTCTATCCTGGGCCAGCCCAATCCAGTCCGTATACCCACATCCCACCTCCTGGAGATCCATCCTAATATTATCCACCCATCTAAGCCTAGGTCTCCCCAGTGGTCTCCTTCCCTCCGGTTTCCCAACCAAGACCCTATACACCCCCTCTCCTCACCCATACGCGCCACATGCTCAGCCCATCTCATTCTTCTCAATTTTATCACCTGCACAATATTGGGTGAGCAGTACAAATTTGACTACAATTACTAAACTGATAAAATCAGTTGACTAACCAAATAACTAAACTAACAAACTGAAGAGCATAAGTGACTAATATACTTGACTGAAATGAATGATTAAAAAACTTAGTAACCAAATAAACTGACAAACCTGTGAGTAAACTGGCTGAATAAACTGACTACATCAATTACTAAACTAATTTGTTGTACCAACCAATTAATCTGCATAAAATGACTGGCTACACTTACTTCCTAAACTACAGATATAACTAACTGAACAAAATGATGGAACTGACTGAAGTAAATGAGTACATTACTTTGATTGACTGAAGTAAACGATTACACTTCTCTCACTGACTCAAGTAAATGAATACACTGCTCTTAATGACTCCATTCTGACTGGCCTTGGGGCACACCCAGCCTCTTGTACAATGGATACCAGGTCTCTTTCCCCCAGGTCAGAGGTGGTCAGGGCATGGTTTCGACAAGACACCTCCACGTAGTGTCGAGGTTACAGGCAGAGTAGTGCTCTGGGCCAGCATGGCCTGTGGTAGAGTGACCTTTACCTTTTACTCTCAGTGATTAAATTCAATGACCAAAGAGACTGGCTTCAACTAAATGACAAAACCAATTGACTACACTGAATACCTGATTAAACATCAGACTATATATCTAATAACTAAACTGACTATTCTAAGCGACTCAGCTGTTAAAACTAAACATTTAAACTGAATGAACTAATTAAACTGACTACACTAACACACCAATTAACTGAACTTTTGGAATAAACTGAATGATTAATCCCATCTGACTAATCTATTTCAACTGACTGATGGAACTGATTAAGGGAACTATCTAAACTAAATGAAAATGACTTACTTACTCCATGGAGCAGAGTTCTTCTTAAGAAGCTAACCGGTTCTCAGCTAGTCAAATTCCCCACATTTTATGGAACCCACATTCACAAGTGCCTGCCACCTCTCCCTATCCTCAGCCAGATTGATCCAGTCCTTGCCTCCACGTCCCACTTCCTCAAGATCCATCTTAATATTATCCTCCCATCTAAGCATGGGTCTTCCAAGTGGTCTCTTTCCCTCAGGTTTCTCCATGAAAACACGGTACAACTATCCCTTCCCCACACGTGGCACAAGCTCTGCCCATCTCGTTCTCCTCAATTTGCATCCAAACAATACTTGGCGAGAAGTTCAGATCACTAAGCTCCTCATTATGTAGTTTTCCCCACTCCCCTGTTACCTCATCCCTCTTAGGCCCAAATATTCTCCTCAGCACTCTATTCTCAAACACCCTCAGCCTACATTCCTCCCTCAAATCAAAATTACTAAATCAACTAAAGCCAACTAATATGATTGAACTAAGAAGACCATACCAACTGACTGAACTATCTGTCCGTACTGACTAATATTACTTTACTGACTAAATTAGGAAATCTGACTAACTGACTTGTAAGACTATAGTGACTAGACTAAGTGAACCAAATGAATGACTCACTTACTGGATTGACTACTATGACACAACTGATACATACATACATCAATACATACATACATACACACACATTCCACAGATCCTTAGTGTGTCATAAAGACAGTAGGATGTGGAACAAGTCATAAATACACATATACATATTTACAGTGTAAAATACTACAAGCATTTTACAAAAATATTATAAATTATTTTACACAAAAAAAACTCATCTACAGAGTAAAAGAGTGTGCATGTAGGTATATTCTTAAGGCTGCTTGAAATTTAGTCTTGTTATTCCTGAGGATTGTCACACTAAGTGGTAAATTGTTGAAACATTTTATGCCAGCACAGAAAGTACTTTTTGAAAACAAGATAGGTTGGTATTTGGTCTGTGAAGACGATGCTTATACCTTGTATTAATAATGTGTATAGATGAATTTGTTTGAAAAATGTCCTCATTGTTGATAGTGAAGCTCATATACACTGGCAAGGACCAGGTAGAAATAGACTTCTACATGAGGTTCTGGGTTGTGCACCAGCCATTATTCTGATGATTTCCCTTTGAAAAGTGAAAATCTTCCCACTGTTGGAACAGTTGCCCTATACTCCCTACTGTATAAATGAAGGATTCCATTAAACTGACCAAAATGATCAAAACATGACCAAACTGCCTGAACCAGATCACCGATCTGTCTGAAGTATGACTAAACTGACTAAATTAAATGACACATGAGACTACACTAACTAGAATAATTAAACTTACTCAAATAACAAACTAAACTGATAAACCAGCTGACTAAACAAGCTCAATAAACAAATGACCATAGTGAATAAGCTGATTACCCTCACTATTGACTACAGTCACTATTCTCATGAACTGATTGATGTAATAAAAGTGACAAAACTAATATAAGAATGTGGCAGAATTTACTAAACTGATTAAGCTAACTAAACTGTCTGAACTAACCACATAAGGGACTAAAGTAATGGACTAAGCTGACTTTATTCACTGAACTAATTAAAGTAAATTGCCCAAAAAACTGACTAAACTAATAATAGTAAATGTCTAAACCAAATAACATAATTCAATAAAGTAAATGACAGAAGTGACTAACTGGCTAAATAAATTCCAACTGACCAAAGTAAATGAATAAAGTGTCTACACTAACCCATTAATCTCATTATACTAAGCTACTGAAGTAATTATGTACTACTTCCTCCTTCACAAGTTCAAATTATCTTATATGCTTGTAATATGTAACTTGCTTCAGAAGCAGAAGACTACACACCACACCAATACAAAACAACTAACTGGCAATATTATTGTTTTAACTGTCCTGATCTTGAGCATTCTACAATGTTCACAGAATTATGACAATTTTCAAACAGCACACACGTACAGTGAACTGATGTTAGCGGAATCAACCAGGGTCTACTTTAAGGTCCTTTACAGGGAATGGGTAAAAAACACAAAAAGTAATTTTATTACAATACACAAAACTGAAAAATGTTTAAGTTGTAACAAATCGGAACATACATTTATAGACTCACAATAAAGAATGGCACAACGTTTCAATGGTACCAAACGTTCAAGTAATTCAGTATTCATGACATGCTTCCTAAAATTGTGCTTTATCTCTTACCATCTCTGGACTGATATAATATGGCGTTCCTAGCACAGTTTGAGCTTGAGCTCTAGTTGTCATCACCTTGGAAATTCCAAAATCCCCAACTTTGATGGTATTGTCTTTGTTCAAAAACACATTTGCTGTCTTGAGGTCCCTTACAAAGACAGGAATAAGAATGAGAAATGAATAAAGTTGTGCATGTGTGCGTGCATGCAAATGCACTTCCATTTACGTTCTATTAGCAAGGAAACTCGCTACAGAATATAACAGAGAAAACTGAAACAATCACCCCTTTTTTTTTGGACTTAGTCCATCATCTAAAACTTTTTAAGTAACATGACATTTTGAAAGTTGGCTCTGCTTCTGTCTTCAGGTAATGAAGCAAGCTATTCTCTGTGACCAAGAATAGCTCTATCTAAGACACCCATCAGGTTTGGTGCATCATTATCTGAAGATGGAAGTAGAACTGGCTTCCGAAACATTGTGTTATTTAAAAAATTTCTGATGATGGACAAAGTCAAAAAAAGCAGATCGTGTCATTAACTCGTACACTACCATCCAAACCCTATAGTGTTGAATAACAAAGAACAATTTTTGTAATTACTCCCTCCTTAACCCCAGTGCGTTTTACATGACCAAAAGAGTACGACTACGGAATATATGAGGAAGAGGACATGTGATAAGGCTCTTTGTCCCTTCACTGTACACTCGAGTCAGGTCTGTATTATTATACACAGTATTAAACACGTGCAGAGAAAGTGTACAGTGGTTGGCCAAAATTTTGGGACACTATACTAGTGCCACCTCCAAAAATAAAAATGTCAGAGTTGACTTTGGACATCCTGACCCTTTACATACTGTCTCAAAATGTCACTAACAAACCCAAATATGCTGCGCAACCACTCAGAAAAGTGAACACCTAACCTGCAATGTGGCAAAAGCCTGAAATCTCATAGGTGCACAAAATCCTTAATGATTATTATCTGAAAATTAATATATTAGCCACATGACCATTGTATGACAGGCTGCCATAATGCATATTCAAATGCTACTATGTGTCTTTTCTCATCACTAGTTTACATGTACTTATTCTTACACCAAGCCATGCATTAGCTTCATACAACACAGTCCCACCATCCAGTTGTTGTATGCTCAATACTCAACTGCCTTTAGCCACAGTCCACAACTCAGACTGGACACATTTTCTCCCAGTTATGAAAACTTTCTTTGCCATGAGCATAACACAAAACCCAATAACAATGGCTGTCAAGGCAGGAGTAGCATAACAGCAAATACACCACAGAGAACACACAACCAAGCAACAATGGTTGCCATGGTAACCACAAGCATGTACCTCACAGAGAACAGAGAATCCAGTAACAATGATTATCATGGAAACCATGGTGTGACCTATTCAAACACTCACTCACATGAAGGGTATTAAGGTAGATAAATGGTCTGTATAATGGGCTTCATATTTCCTTGTAACATGTAAATGAATTTCTAATATTAATTTTCTGTCTATAGTCTCATTACTATTCTTTCTGAGGAACCTGCTACCTTGATCTTCATTACAGAAGCATCTGTCTTCCACGCTGAAGATGATGGCAGCAGGTTCCTCTGAAATGTTCATAAGAATCTACAAGACTACAAAGTGTTATAACCCAGATGAACACAGTATAGATACTGACCACCACAGAAATATCATGCACAGTCTTCCAAAAAGAATGCCCTGATTTGTATGTGACACCTGTAACTTGGAAGATAAGCAGATATGGCAATGCTGCTACTACAGTGCAACTGTAAACAATAACAGTTCAATGACACAAACTGCACATGTATCCAAACCGTAGTTTCATTCCATTTCATGTATTATGCATCTGTATTGTTACATACGTAACTTTGAACTTGTCCAACTCTGTATCACTATATATATATATATATCTGTATTGTTGTCTACATGGTGTGATAACAATGATTACCATACACAGTCCAATACAACACAATACCATGGTGTTACATCATAATATTAACCTGACGAAGCAGATAAAAATACCTTCCAAACCAACTTGACTGGAAATTGTAAAACCTCATCAACTGAATAAAAGGAATGGCTCAATATTAAGGATTTTAAATCCTTTTAAAGAGTTTAAAGTTATCCAATTTTTTTTATATTTTCTGGCACTTTGTTATATAGATTGATCCCCATATCAACCACACTTTTCTGAAATGAAACTGTATTCCAGAATTCCACATGGAAGTTCAATTGGCCCCTTGTGTTGTGACTATGAATAGATAAGTTTTGTTTCAGACTTCCTTTATACTTTTTATGTACCATAACACTTCTAAAATGTATAAGAAGTCACTGTAAGGATACTAGAAACCTTAGAAATTTGCCTACAGGCACAACTGATTATTTGAATGACCCTCTTTTGTACTTCCAGTGCCCTTTTACTTTCAATATTCTTCCATATCTCAACTGTGATTGAAAGTATGCAAAACAAAAGCTTCTTAGCATATATGGGCTCAAAACTGCCCTTACTGACTTAATAATATAAGGTACTTTACTCAGACTTGAATATAGTGAAAGAACAAGGACATTCCATTTTAAGTTTTCTGTAATGTAAATACCTAAAAACATCACTTTTGGTTTGATAGCTATTTCAGTATCATTAAAAAGCATTTGTGGTTTGTTGGGATGTCTAAATTTTTTAGAACTAAAGAACATTGCTACTGCTTTTTTTGATTATTTATAATGAGATCATTTTTTTGAAACCATATCTCCAATTCTTTCATAACATACAAAATGTTTTTGTTGGAAAGCATCCTCACTTTTATCAACAACAAGTATGTTTGTGTCATCTGCAAATAAGACTAATTTTACTCCTTGGATGTTTAATAGGATGTCATTTATATATAACAAAAACAAAAGAGGGCCTAACATTGAGCCTTGTGGTACCCCATGTACTATTTTCCTAAATGAGGATATATATCTATACTGCGTAAAATTTCTGTGTTCCATTTGGATTATTTCAACAAACTGTAAAAGCTTTGATAAATAAGATTTAAACCACAAATTCATGTTACCTCTGATAACCATATGAGTCCAGTTTATCAAACAATGTGTTATGGTTTAGAATATCATATGATTTTATAAGATCCAAAATTATTCCTACTACATGTAGATGTTAATCCATGGCCTCTTGCATACTTTCTATGGAAGTCTGACTAGCTGTTTCTGTTGATTTCATTTTCCTAAATTCATTCTGTATTTGTAACAAAATGTTATGTTTATTCACAAAAGATATTAACCTACTGTACATAAACGTTTCTAAGATTTTGGAAAAATCTGGTAAAATGGATATTGATCTGTAATTTTGGACATCTTGTCTAGCCCCCTTTTTAAAGAGGTTACTTTGGCAATTTTCATCTTGTCTGGGAAAATTCCTGAATTAAAAGAAGCATCAAAGATGTGGAGTAATGGTTTTTTAATGTACTGTATACAATGTTTAATTAAAAACTCAGGAATTTCATCACAGCTTGCTGAGGAATTTTGTTACACTCTCTACTTCATTTTCAGTGACACGATATACAAACATGGCATTTGGACAGTAATGTATTCTCTGTTGTGAGGTGTATACATTACTACTATTGTTTTTCCAGTTAAACAGATCATCTATAGATTCAACAAAAAAAGAATTTAGCTTAACACTTTGAGGGTTTGTATAATTTCATGGCCATTCCTTAAATCGATTTTGTAGTCATAATGTATACAATTTCCAACCTCTTTATATATTATTTGCCACATTGCTTTTGTTATATTTTTAGCCTTCAAAACATAACTATTGGGCTGTCTCTTGTTATGTTCTTTTATAACTCTGTTATAAATTATTTGACACATTTTAATACAATCCAATGAATCTCTTGAAAGATTTGTGATTCTCTTCAAAATGTTCAGAAATTGCATTCTCTTACTAGAAACTTCAATCCTTGAGTGATCCATTTATTTTCATATTAAAACTTGACATAAACTGTTTTTAGAGGAAAGGATCTTTTAAAACAATATATAAGCATACTAATAAAAGCACTGAAAGAAGTGTTTAAGTAATCATGGGATATCTTCCCATGCTTCATTATGTAGCAGGCACTTAAATTCTTCTAGACTCTTTTCTGTGAACTGCCTTTGTCTTTAATGGACAGCAGCTTTGCTTATGTGTTCTGCACAATCCGCACAATAACTACCATAGCAGAAAGCAAAGACATGTTGTGGTATGCAAAATTCCAATCTGCTGAGTTCCATATAAATTTACATATGAGTGTGATGTGAGACCACCAGTTATAGGAGCATCAGCAGATGGTACAAGCAATCTACAGAGACCGACAATGTGGAAAGGACATACCATAGGTGGCCCAGACAATCAAATTAAGATGTGGATCATTGGATCATGTTCAGCAGGATTTCATATGGAGCCCCAAGGAGTCCATCTCCTGAGCAAGTGCAGATTTAAAGATGCACTACTAAACAACTGCATGCAGAATTCTTCAGACAAGCCTACATCTAGGACCAAACAATTAAAGGCAGTCCAGAAACTTATGGCACACAATAAACAGCTTACACTGCAGTTTGCAACACACACATGAACAGAAATCTTAGGTTCACTTTTATTACTATATATTACCGTCAACACAACTACAATAGAATATAATGCTAATGCAGCATGTTTTGACTTACAACAGTCATCTTCAGGCTAAGCTAAGAACCGTTAATGCTTTACCAGGTGGTTGCACGCATTTGGGATCCCATATGGCTTACAGCGTTTTGCTGTGGTTTTTCTCCGTACATAAAGTAACTTATATCTACTATGCTATTATAAGTATGGTTAAGTACGTGGCATGTGCAAAACTACCACAAGTAGTTTTGCACATGCCACGTACATAACCATACTTATAATAGCATAGTAGATATAAGTTACTTTATGTACGGAGAAAAACCACAGCAAAACACTGTAAGCCATATGGGATCCCAAATTAGTGCAACCACCCGGTAAAGCATTAACGGTTCTTAGCTTAGCCTGAAGATGACTGTTGTAAGTCGAAACATGTTGCATTAGCATTATATTCTATTGTAGTTGTGTTGATGGTAATATATAGTAATAAAGTGAATATATAGATACACAACAGGATGACTTCATTCAAATCAAAAAGACATTTTAGAACACGGCAACTCAATTCACACGGTCTTCACAGATAAGGCAAAAGTTTACATGTCAAGACATGTCTGTCGACATAAATGTGTCCTTTTGAGCAGTAAGCCACCAAGAAAACATTAAGGACATGAACGGGATAGTCCTAAAGTGAAAGAGACACTGGCCCAAGCTTCCGTGATGAGGACATCATTACAAGCAATTCATTCCTACACTTGTTGGAGAATTATGCTCTTCCTCAGCTCAGCAGCAAACACAATCTTACAATTCTTCAACTCAATGGGGCACTTGTTCAGTTTGTTCACACTATCAGTGAGTGAACATAAATTTCCTACATTGATGGACAAGAAGTAAAGATCAATTATGTGGCCATGTTGTTCTCCTGTTCTTATGCCTATGAACTCTATTCTTTGGTGCTACATGAACAACACAGTGTATGGCTAAATGGGGAGTACACTGAATGATCTCAAAGCATGGATCAATGCAGCAATTGCAGATGTTACAAAGGACATGTTACAGCGAATCTGGCAAAAGGTGAACTACAGGTGGGATGTACACAGAGCTAGAGATGGTGCTCACAGTGAAGCACTCTGCATCTAATAACAATTCCACTTGGTGTAAGAAAACTGTTTCAGTTGATAACTACACTGTAAGTACTGGCATTGTCATATATATGTTTTCCTTCCATTTACAGGCATTACAAATTGATGCATTCTTCTGGAAGAACTTGTATCTCATACAAGTTTGACAAGTGGCTTGTATTGCAAATAATACCTTAAATTATAAAAAGAGGATCACATTTGCTAAATTTACAGTTTGATTGAACCATACAGAAAATATTGTAATTTGGGACAGTGACATTTACTATGAGACTGCAAGTGTGTGATTATGTCAAGTACTCCAAGATATATAAAAATTGACATAGCACAACTGTTTTACACATTCAGCCACATAACAGTATCTACTATTTGACACTACACATACCTATGTAAAATGTTGTGATTATGCATATATCGTATAGCTGCCACAATCTGTCGAAATAATGTGAGTATCTCACGTTCGTCAAGTCTCTTTGCCCTCTGTGACAACATCTGTGCCATCGTGCCACCATCTGCATACTCCATTTCAATCATGAGTACTCCATCACGCTCAAAGCTACCAAAATAGCTGCAACAATACACAGACTTTGTTGTCACAATATCTAAGCTAAATTACCCCTTGAACAGAGCACTGTGCCATGAAGGTATGCAGAAGGCATGGAGGAAAATCAACAAGTTTTTTTTACCTTGAAACTAGATGCAGATAATGAATGGTAGTTAATTCTAGTGACCTTTTGTCTGTAGCTACAGTGAATACTCACTTAATGATAGGGTTACTTTCCTGAAAATTGCAATATTAAACTGAAAAATCATAGAATAAAGAATTTTTACCATAAAAGTTAATTAAAATGTCTGAGATTCTGGTCACTGAAGGTCCCACCAACTGGCGGTGGTGGAAATGGTGGTGGTGGTGGTGGTGGTGGTGATATTATGTGTACCTTGATGTACCCAGCAACCTCAATGCAGATATAACAATTTAATCTTTCATTCGATATCCTGTCCTCTTTTCCCCACTGAAGTTTCCATTCCCTTTTCATCACTATTTATGTAACATCTTGTACAAATAACTAAACCTAACGACACCAATACTTCACGCTTTTAATCATTATATTCGCAACACTGAATTACACAGCACACACTGTGCTGTCACTATCTTAAATTTTGTTTATATGAATTCAGCCCTCAAAAACTTAAATATTATAATACAAAGTGAAACTGTAGTAAATAGCACAAAAAAGTAAATTTAATTCTTTGTTTCTCTTCTACACTTCATGTCACCATCTGATACTTCTACTTCCACCATGGATGCTATCAGATCTCTTGTTTCCAATCCCCACCACCATTGGATTTCTCACTTCTGTTCCGTTGGATATGTTCAGAGAATTTGTACATGATTTACAAGCTTTCTGAACATCTGGCAAACATATTTCTGCCTGATACATACTTTGTGTTTCCACAGAAATTGGAATGCAAAATGTGTTACTGCATTGCTTCCTGAGCTGAGTAACATGCCACTAAGATATACAATCATTCAACCATTTTCTGCTACACCCAGTGAGAACCAGAACACACAGTACTGAGTGCTGCCATTCAATGAAACAGTAAAATGTTATGTGCCTCTGCAAATGAAAGAGTTAATAGAGCTTTCTGGATCATCCAGTGTCAGACAAAAGAGCTTTACTCTACTAGTTTTAGTTGACATTCAGTTGGAGGTCTCTGATGGTGATTTTTGTCATTTTCCGCCATTCATTTCCTCCCCAAACCTTTGAGCGAACATCTGATAACAATACTTAATAAGTGACTGCTGCAGTTGATACACCAACGGTACATATAATTTTGTCACAATACATGAAGTTTCAGCCTTGCACACATGTTGATTTACTTTCACTCAGTATTCAGTTCGAAGACAATCTGCAGTACTTCACTGATTGTATTAGCCAAAGAGCTAATTCTATTGTAATTGTATTGATAATTGATTCTCGGACTCTGAGAACATTCAACAATGCTTTTTCAACTGCAATGTTTACACAGCACTGAATGACATGACAAAACTTAAAAGTCATTAGCCATGCACATATTTATTCAATCAATCAAAATCAAAACACCTCACACATTCTTACACATACGTAGTACAACAATCATACTTCCATTTACCTCACTCACACATGTTTTCACAAAGCTTTTCATGTGCACTTTAGCAACTCCCTTGTAACATATACACATCCTGATGATAACAAACCTTGGCCAAAACAAGTAGGAGATGAATAAAAATATAATATTTATGCCTCTAAGAAGTATACTCAGATGGTTTGATTTTGAATGACTGAAATGTGAAGGTCTTTATTAATAGTGAAAAAGCAAATATTTTAAGAGAGGTCTGAAGGTACTTGTCCGGACAGACCAACAAAACCCAGATCAAGTGCAGTTAGAGTAGTTGATAACTTAGCTGGGATTTAAACCAAGTACATTCCAGACACAAATTTCAAGCATTATTGTTCCCTCACACTCCTTGGAAGCACAGTCAGCATTAATCAGAGCCAAAAAGGGATGATAAGCTGCAGCCTTCACAACATTCTGCATGGTTGTGAAAGGTTAACATTGAAATAAAACAAAAACCACACATAATCTAACTAGCCTCTGTAGCAACAGTTTAACACTCAACAAAGGCAAGGACCTGACCCTTTATATGACTTATCTAGTAACACCTCCAAAGTCTCTATTTAATAATACAATGTAATAATCATCAGTAGACTGTTTCGAAGAACATTCATTGAACATAACTTGACAGAAATTCCACAAGTCTTCAACACAGTGAAGTATAGAAAATGTATCTCAATACTAATGAATCTTTAAAATGCACTACAATCATTCTCTTATTGTCCATTCCTGGTCCAGAAAAAATCAAACACAGAAACTGACTGATTCACATTGTATTATTAAACAGGATCTTATTCAATGCACAGGTAATAAGATCAAAAACATTAAACAGGTAAGGGTTTGGATGGAAAAAGTTCTTGCAAACTTCAAGATCTTATCTGGTCACTTACTGGAACAAAAATTTCAGTCTTGACACATGACACCCAGTGCTCTCAGATACAAATAAGTAAAGCATTGCTGCTCACCCACACCTGCAAAGATCCTGTTTTCCCAAATGAAATTCAAACATGGAATACCACAACTGAAACTTTAAACAACATACACAGCAAAAAAGCATGGTCAATATTAAGTTATATTTCCACAAATCATGTAACTAATTTGACAGTCTCACCTAATGATGTTCGGGTGGTCCAAACTTGATAAAACTTGCACTTCGTTAAGTGCCATCTGTCGCTCAGATGCTGTCAGATCGATCATGTTCACCTCTTTTATAACAACCAATGTGTCATCAGAGACTTTGCGATAGAGGACAGCAGTACCAAATGCTCCTATAGGAAAACAAGTGTTAATAATCAGTGCTCGCCTCCATCCTATGAGCATGGACTGTAAATCATTAACAACATTAGATTACTATCATGTGAAATTCTTTTCACAAAACAGTCACACCATTCTTGATCATGAATTAAATTAAGAAACACCACAGTAACTCAAATAATGCCAGGAAAATACAGGGTCATAAAAATTATGGACTTATTCTTCATACATAATAACTTTTGTGATAAGAAGGACACAGAGATGGGATTAGCTATAACATGTTCAACAACTCATATTTTCATACATACCTTAAAAGATCTCAATGTGCACACCATTTGCAGCACTGCAAACATTACATAGTATGCAAATCTTGCCACATACAATGAAGTGTCTCCACAGCGACTGCTGTTAACTTGTGTTGTCTCTCATAGAAGACATAAATCTTGGATTTTCTCTGTGTAAGTGAGATTAGTACACACACACACACACACAAAATCCAGTGGCATTGCTTACTACAGCTTAAACTACATCATGCGTGTGCATGTACTTCTTCTTCTTCTTCTTCTTCTTCTTTCACTGGCATTACAACCCCCTATGGGTTTTAGCCTTCTCAGTGATTCTCTTCCATTCTGCTCTTTCCTTACATTGCTTTCTCCACCCTTTTATTCCTATTATCTTCATATCTTCTTCAATATCTATGATCCATCCCTTCCTTGGTCTTCCTCTAATTCTCGCACCTATAGGTTCCCACTCTAAAATTTTCTTAGGTGTTCTCTTGTCATCCATCTGCAACATGTGACCCAGCCAGGCTCTTCTTCTACTTTTTATAAATCTCACTATATCTGCGTTTTCAATTAATTCAGAATGTGCATGTTATACGCACAAAAAAATACTTAAAAACTTTATGAGTTGATTAACAAGTTACAGCAAATGCCATCTATACATCTCTCTTCTCACAAAAGTTATTATGTCTCAAAACTATGTCTATCATTTCAGTGACTCTGAATATTCCTGTTGCCCACACCTATGTTGTCTTCTACCATCAGGTTTTTTCATGACAACTGAAAGGTATCACCACAAAGTTCCACTGATATTTATCTTGATAATGTTGATTTAACAGACTTAGGGGGTTTATGTTAGTTCTTGTGTTTGATTATATGTTTTGTAGCCCAAAAACAAGCAGCAAGTTTGAAGTTCAAAATCATTCTTACCATTACCTTCAAGATCATTCTACTTCAAGGGTCTGTGTATCTGCACACCTGTAGCTAGAGGAGTGGGCAAAACGCCAGCCCAAAGAAGGTTACTTAATTAACAGGGCCAGAAACTTTAATGGTTGGGACTCACACAAACAAGGTCTCAGATTTTGTAATTGCAAGAGGAAATCACAAAAGGAAAAAGAAATTCATGGAGAAGGTACTGTCATGAGAGCAGGGCCATGCTCATTAAAATCATGGCAAAGATAGTGACCAGTAAGATAAACACTATAGACTACCTAACACCATGGAGAAGAATCCTTCTTGAGAAGCTAACCATTCTTTAGCTGGTCAAGAAATTCCTGGAATTTTAAGTAACCCGAAGGTTCATAACCGCATTCACTGAAGTCTGCCACGTGCTCCTATCATGAGCCAGATAAATCCAGTCTATGCCCTCCCATCCCATTTCTTTAAGATCCATTCAATATTATCCTTGTATCTATGTCTTCCAAGTGGTCTCTTTCCTTCAGGTTTCCCCACCACAACCCTGTATGCCACTCTCCTCTTTGCCATATGGACCACAATCCCACCCTCATTCTTCTTGATCTGATCACCTGAATACTGGGCGAGTAGTACAAGCCATGAAGCAACTTTTTATGCAGTCTTCCAATACTTAGTATTTCTTTAACAAAAAGGTAAATCAGTCCCACTACAGGCCCAAGGTGCCCAGAGGGTTCCAGGAAGTTAAGGTTCCCAGATTATGTGACTATGGTCCATTTTTTCAACAGTTAAACAGTTTTTAAAATGTCCTTGGGCATATTGCAATTAACTATACCTTCATACATTGTACATACATTTTAAATGTATTTTTGGTGTAAAGGGGGAGATCTCCCCCTTACTGTACTTCATTTCTGATTACATTCATGTTCACGTGATAAATGGGTCCCTGCCACCAGGGCATGGTGCGTCCTCAAGTTACGGATGGAGAAATGGCCTCCAATATGGAGGGTAGCTATGAATATATTGATTAAGCAGCCGTGGACAGCTGACAAAGGGTGGTCATCCACCTTGGTGAGTTGTAAACAACTCCTCACTGTAAAATGTATCTTGTTACAAAACATTCATGCAGAAAGCCTCAGACCTGGACTGATACTTTGGTACAACCTAAGCAACAAAAAAGGGACATGACATTTGGAACTTACAGCAGCAGCCAGGGAATTAGCAAGATATAAATTAGATTCAGTGGGTGTGCAGGAGGTTAGGTGGGACAAAGGGGGCACAGGAAGAGCAGGGGATTATATTTTTTTCTATGGAAAAGGAAACGAAAATCATCAATTGGGAACAGGGCTTTTGTACACCACAGAACAGTATCAGCAGTTAAGACAGTAGAGTTTTTTAGTGATAGGGTGTCATACGTAGTTCTGAGAGGTTACTGGTGTAATGTTATTGTTCTGAAAGTCAATGACTGATCATATAGTCTGCATTTATCAAATACCTGAGGAAAAACGGGAATACACTGAAGCAGTGAATCAGCTCTTTATAGACTTCAAGAAAGCTTATGATTCAGTTAGGAGGGAGATCTTGTATAATATTCTTATTGAGTTGGTATCCCCATGAAACTGGTAAGGCTAATAATAATGTGTCTGACTGAAACCCATAGCAGAGTCTGGGTAGGCAAGAATTTGTCTGACATGTTTCCTATTAAAAATGTTTTGAAACAAGGACATGCTATATCGCCATTGTTTTTCAACTTTGCTT
>Ga0123355_10008469_pt1 | contig 15534 bp, 10 predicted proteins | sample TergutEmb28metaG_3_FD_89872 | JGI IMG/M metagenome (GOLD analysis project Ga0123355, IMG submission 89872) | Embiratermes neotenicus P1 segment gut microbial communities from Petit-Saut dam, French Guiana - Emb289 P1 | ecosystem: Host-associated > Arthropoda: Insects > Digestive system > Gut ... | reverse complement strand
TCCCCAACTGAATTTGTTGAACCCCCCCCCCCCCGAACAAAATTCCTGGGTACGCCACTGTCTCACGGTATTGCCCTGTAGTTTGTGTGTGGAAGGGGAGAGAATTAATGACACCATCTCAGTTAGGAGAACTGGAAACCTGGACGTGATTCGAACCGAGGCTGCCCTGGTTAAAAATTTAGTTCATTTCCCCTCCACCATCTTCAGTGGTGGTTTTGTGTTGGTGCAATTGAACTTAAATGAGTAGCTTCGACATTTGACATATAGTTCAGAAAAATCCAATATTTGCAGTAACTGGTTCTGTCGTTGTGCAGATTGGAACATAAATTATATACGAGTATTACAGTTGCTTAGCTTTGGCCATCAGGATGGCGGCCCCTGGTAGAAGTTGTGTGTACACCGGTGTTGAGATTCGAGTCCCACTCATGTCGTAGTTGTTTGTCTTTCGTTTTCGTTTTTATATCTTATTTATTTATTTATTTACTTATTTATTTATTCTTTCTTTGGCTTTTGATAATTCATTTTTAGGTAGGTTATGCAAACCTTTAGTTTTTGAATCATTTCAAATTAGTAAAACGTACAACTGATGTTTTGGAGGTACTTTTTGCCCCTTCCTCAAGGTCGAAATCCAAAGGTTGTATAATAATGCTGTTTTAAGCTATGTAGATTATGTGATATCTGATGACGTGGGCATCATGAATGGTGGGTAGATAAGAATTTGGGAAATGGTGGATGTTTCCTTTTCAGGTCTAGCCCAGAATTTTCTAGAGACGTGAAAATCAAGATTATCGCAAGTTTGTCACATTAAGGGGAGAACATAAGTTTTAGAACAGGGTGTTGAAATTTTTGTGCCCAAGAGGGAGGCTGGAGAAAAATGTATAATAAGAGGCTTCTTGATTTGTACTCCTTGCCAAATCTTCATGTTTGTACTGTGCATCAATGATGATTAAAACACTTTATTATCCAACAGATGCACAAATATATAATTTGTGGATACAGTTAGAATTATTATAAAATATTTAAAATATTTAAAATTGCTCCAACATGTTTTGGATCACAAGGGAACCATCATCAGGGAGCTCTGTACAGTGCTTGACCAAAAATTACATTGCCTCTCTAGACTGTGCAGTACACACACTCACCACAGGCAAATATGCTGCCGTAACACGGACTACGTCCATATCAACAGACACGATAGTTTACTGTAATTTTAGCCAAGCACTGTATAGAGCTCCCTGATGATGGATCCCTTGTGATCTGAAACATGTTGCAGCAATTTTAAATATTTTATAATAATTCTAATTGTATCCACAAATTATATATTTGTGCATCTGTTGGATAATAAAGTGTTTTAATCCTTGCCAAATGTTATTTGGGTGATCAAATCAGGAAGGATGGGTTCGGCGAGGCACGTGGCATTTATGGGGGCATGTGCACATAGGGTTTTATTAGGGAAAGCTGAAGGAAAGAGACCACATGGAAGACCTAGGCATAGATGGGAGGACAAAGGACCTTAAGGAAGTAGGATGGGAAGACAGGAACTGAATTTATGTGGCTTAATATGGGGACAAGTGGCAGGCTGTTGTGAACGTGAAAATGAACCTTTGGGTTTCATAAAATGCAGGGAATTTTTTGACTGGCTCAGGGTTTCCAAGCTTATGAAGAAGTTTTCTGCTCCATTCAGTTTGTTAACATTCTGTCGTCTTGCCTCTGGGTTTACTGCCTGTGTTGGGGCCTGGGCATTAGGAGTCAGTTTCAAGCAGGGCCAGAGATTTTTCTGTTCACCTTGATTCGAAACCCGGTGGGGGCGATATTTTCTGCACTCTTCAAAACCAGTCCCCAAGTTCACCTAGTCTCCTGTAGGGTGGGTACTGGGTCTCTTTACCTGGAGTAAAGTGACCTGAGCGTGACATTGACTGCCTACCGCTGTCTAGCGCCAACGTTAAAGAAATATGGAAGCTATACTTCAGCTGTCCCACTGGGTCTTCATGACCTATTCTAGGGAGAACTTTACATTTTCTACCTTTACGACAGAAGAAAATGACAAGAACCAGGACTGTCTGCAAACTGGGACTGTCCTGGTCAAACCAAGGCATATGGTAGCGTTGTGTAAAGCGTTCGAAGAAATAAAATGGCGTTTTAAAATTAATGCACATATAACAGTGTCTTTTACAAAATTTGTATTTGCAGGGAGGGTTTGAAATTGAAAGTTGGAGGAATCATTCAAGTAGGACTGCAGGTTAAGATAAGTCAGAATTCCTGTTTTTTGAATGTGTAATTTGATGATACTTAAATAAGTGAAGACCTTGAAAATTTATTACTTACAGTAACTTTACCCTGTTTCATACAACTTTCGACTTCTTAATATTGACACCATTTTATTGGATTTTATTCATTACTGATGCCAGATAGGTGTAACACTGATTGAATTGTGTATTTAATTTTAAATATAGTGCTTAAACACCAGGAAAAGTAGGTATTTCTTTGTGTGGAGGTTTTAACCTCATGGTGGTCTGGGGCTGAAAACCAGTGAAGGAAGTGAGTTTATTTGAAACTTGTTTTAGATGGACAAGGTATGATTAATAAACAGTTTTTAAGTGTTTAGGATAGTGTTTAGTGTGTATGAGGAACATGCTGCAAGGCAGTTGTGTCTGAATTCTTGTCTTCGAAATATACACTGGGTGTATTTACAGGGAAATGTTACGTATTACACTAAATAACCACACTAGTAAAATCACTCTTACTTCTACATTGCAGATGCACTGTGCATGTGCTTGCATGTGAACAGTTTGTGTGTGTGTGTGTGTGTGTGTGTGTGTGTGTGTGTGTGTGTGTGTGTGGTGGGAGGGCGTACTTTAAAAAATCTTTTCTTTTGTTCAGGTCATGGTAAAACACACAAAGATGCTGCCAGTGTCCGAGCCACGCATCCCATCCCAGCTGCTTGTGGACTTTATTACTTTGAAGTGAAAATAGTTAGCAAGGGAAGAGATGGTTACATGGGTATTGGCCTCAGCGCTCAAGGAGTCAACATGAATAGGCTTCCAGGTAATAATATCCATACACACAGTGTTTTCTAATGTAAGAATAAAGTTGTCAGTAATTGTTGGTTTGAAGGATGGAGGACAGATGGGGGGAGCTGTAAGTTTCTGCACAGATAATGCCACCATTGTATCCAAAATTATTGGGAATTCAAAATTAAATTACAAAATTTAGTGCTGTGTTGGTCTTAATTATTCCACAGTTGTCATTAGCATGCTTATTGATTATTATGTTGTTCTGTGATGGGTGGTGTTAGAACATACAATACAAACAACTGTATATTTCTGGGGTCTCTTCTTATTGTGGACTTCGTTAAGGGCAGTAAATATTTCGCTGAAGATTCAAGTCTTGCAGGATGTTATGCTGTACCAAGTGGTAAATAGTTATCAGTCTTTTGAAAGATTGTATTGCCGTCATCTTCAGGCATGTCCCAGAAAACTCAAATTTTGTCTTGATAGTCATTTGTTGGCATGTTCAAGTGTTTTGCTGCAAACAGAATCACACAGTAGGCAGGTCTGTAACAGTGCACAATCAGAATGCATATTAGTGATTATGCTAGCACACAGCTTAGTGTAGGTTGCAGTGAACTTAACTCTGTAACATTGTTAAACAAGCTTATGGTGTAAATAGTCTACAAAACCTGCTAGTAGAGTGTAGCCAACTCACTGAAGAACATTCTGTGTGTGTGTATGTTCATATTTTTTAAATAAAAGGAATAACATCAGCAACACCTGTTACTTGTAGGTTGGGACAAACATTCATATGGCTACCATGGTGATGATGGCCATTCCTTTTGTTCCTCTGGTACTGGCCAGCCCTATGGACCGACATTCACAACAGGCGATGTTATAGGCTGTGGAGTAAATCTTATTGACAATACTTGTTTCTATACAAAGAACGGGCATAACCTGGGAATAGCATTTACAGATTTACCAGTGAGTATACCGTTTAATAAAAATTGTGCCTAACCATTTTCCACTTCTGAACATGTTGACCAAATTTTATGAAACTCGCTATGACCATTACACCTTTGGAGGATACCCCATTGCTGTCAGTTTTCATTTCCTGCAGTCAGTAGTATCAATGTGAGAGACAAACTTTCAAGGTGGGGAGTGCCACACAATACCTTTTACTTAGGGATACTGAATATACATATTGTCATAGATCTTGACAAAGTAATTGGCAATAATATTCTCGTCCATACTCGTTAAACACCTGTGTTCTGTTTTCACAGCCAAACCTGTATCCAACAGTTGGACTACAGACACCAGGAGAAGTAGTGGATGCTAACTTTGGACAAGCACCATTTGTATTTGACATAGAAGACATGATGCGTGAACTGCGAGCCCGTACACAACTCACCATTCACCAGTATCCAGTGCCTGACTACAAGGGCGAGTGGCAAGCAACATTACATAAGTAAATTGCTCATGCCAATATGTGTTTTTAATTTCTTAAATGTTATTTTAGAATTTGTGTTTTTAGTTTGCTGCAGTTTGTATTTGTCTGATTAGTTAACTAATTTTCTGCAGAAGAAAGCAACCACTTCAGAGTTTCACATGTGCATGGGACACACTGATCTGTGCTTAATCTAGATATGTGGTTAGAATTTTAACCTTTTAAAGCCACGTTACTTGCCACCATTAAAAAATTCTACATGGTGCCAACATTATGAATTTGTGTAGATTTCAGATACAAGCAGCGACTTTTTCCTTATTTGACATAACAGACTGGTTTTGTATAACTGTCCTGGAGAGAGTTTACTGCGTGGTACGTGCACAGTACAGTACAGTACACGCTTTGTCTTTAAAGGGTTAACCACCTGATGTTACTGAGAGTTCTTGAGTTTGGTGCACTCAGTCTAAATCACTTTAGATCATCATTTTATACCTTACTATGGACTTGGACTGTGTGATGAGTCTGTGCATACTCTTGCAGTAGTCAGTGACACACACCACACTGAACGTTTGCTTCTGTGCTGTAGTTCCTTCAAGAAAGATGGTGGTGCTTTAAAGTCTTAGGGGCTGAGGCCAAGGCTGTAGGGTGGATTCTTCTAACGACGACTATAGTGGTCGCACTGCACCGCTAACCTCTAAACGTTGCATTTTATATATTTATTCAACAAATATAGGTATTGAATATTTGAAACATGGTATATACTGTCCGTTTTTTCCTCTTCAAAATGCAGTTTGATGCAGTTTGTTTCATAAATCTGACATATTTGGTTCCTGTATTATTCACATTTTATATACAGGTGTGCTAAAATTAAAAAAATAATTCCGGCGCCAAAAAGTTAAGTAAATAGTTGATTAGTTGACAATAGTTTGGTGGAGTAGAACCCCTACTGGGCAACATGATATTGATAGGGATTAAATATATCCTTCTGTGTCTCTGATAATGCTGATAGGTGAATGTTTTCTCTTTCTCTGGCATGTAATTGCATTGAGGTTTATTTATACAAACATTTATGTTGTGTAGCAGATGTTCTTTTCTTAGTAAACTGTGTGGTGTAATACCCTTTGTCCACTCTTATGATGTTGCATACAAATTGACTGGTGGACATTCATGTTGCAGGATGGTATCTACTTACCTTGTTCACCATGGATACTGTGCTACGGCAGAGTCCTTTGCCCATGGGACAGGACAGGTTTTTGATGAAGAAATAACATCAATAAAAAACAGGCAAAGTAAGTTGTTTTAACTTCCTTGTTGTCTGAACATCTGAATGTAATTAGTAGATTATACAAAGTAATGTATTTTACTTGAGTGGGCCTCCTTTCCAGATGCCTGTAGTGATTTGCTTGTAACAACTGCAAATGCAGATGGGTTATATATTGGTATTTGTGTCATATATTTAGCAGCTGATTAGGTTATATAATCTGAATTATAAAATGATTGTGAGTTATAAGTTGTGGAAACTGTGAAAAGAAATTATCATCATTTATTTTAAGATACTGTCCCAGTATTTGCTTGGAGGGACTGATAAACACCATTGGAAGTTACAGTTGTTAATGGGCATCTACCAGGCCAAGAATTTATTATTGGACCTCCCAGGTGCAAAGTGGTAATGGTATTCATAAAGTTGCGCAATTCATTTTCTTGAAGACAGTGCACAAAAATTTGGATCTATTTTTCAGCCCTACCAACATAGCAGCTATATAAACTTGGGAAGTGGTAACAGCAATTTGCCATCTACTTACAGCAGCTCTTGACATTTTCTATGGTAGCTGTAATGAAGTTCTAACACAAATAGTAGATTTCCTCAGAAATTGTAGAAGAGTTATAATCATGTAGAAGAGTTATGATCCTGTAGAAGAGTTATGATCATGTAGAAGAGTTGTGATCATGTAGAAGAGTTGTGATCATGTAGAAGAGTTATGATCATGTAGAAGAGTTATGATCATCTGGCTTATTTGAATAAGGCAGTGACAATTTTCTATAAAATTTAAAATGAGTGAACCCTTTCTTAGCATAAGTAAGTACTGTACTTAACTCTGCATTTGCCATACCTAAGATTGGTTTTTAGTACATAGGTCAGACCAATATCCTTTGGATTTCTTTGTAAAGAAGGAATTTCTCAAGTATTTTCATGTGTGTAATACCTTTCAGATATTCTTGCTTTTCCCATTTTTCTTTTCAAGACCTAAGCGTATGTCAGACATTACGTGTTCTTGTTGAAGAAATCGACAAGGCATGAGTTTGCACTGGAAATGTATACCCAATTATTGTAATTTCTTTTTGTGTTTTTTTATTTTTTACAGGAATCCTAAAATTAGTTTTAGCTGGTCGAATGGGTGAAGCCATTGAGACAACAAGCAATCTATATCCAGGATTATTAGAGCACAATCAAAATTTGCTCTTTCTGCTCAAGTGCCGTCAATTTGTGGAAATGGTGAATGGGTCAGACTCTGAGGTTTGTCCTCCACGTTGTCCTAGAGGTCAGGGTATCTTCTCTCCACTTCATCCATCATCATCAAATACACCACCTCATCCTACTAGCCCTGTACAAACCTCAGTAATCCAATCCACCAAGAGTTATGGTAATAATCGGAATCGAGGACATTCATCCACAGTTGAGGAGAACAACTTGAACAATGTAGCTATGAATGGGAGCAATGGAGGAATAGGTGATCAGCCAGTGGGGGGTTCATCAGTCATCCGGCCACCACCTGGAATAGGAGAAGAAAGTGATGTGGAAATGGAGCCACCAGAGGAACGAAATGGACATACAGTAGTAAATAAGACTGTATCTCCTGCCACTAATGGATATCAAAATGGAAACAGCCTTCAGCAAGATAAAGAAGAGCTTGATGATGTTGAAGATATGGGTGAGTAACATTATGTGAATGGAAGGTAAATTGCAGCATGATGAAAAGGGTGTTCTTTTAAATTTATAGTACCATAACCAAGAATACTGAGAACTTAGAATGTGACATTATGTGCGCTACTGATGTGTCTGGTAGCACAACCTGAAATTGAAACACTGCTAATTCCAAATGTCACCAGAGTGTATTCTGTTGTCCACCTCCCACCGTAATTTTGTATCATCCATGTGAATGTTGTCCACTCACCCTTCCCTTGGGCTTCTGATTGGACACTTCACATACGATTCCTCACCAGATGTCTGTATTCAATCCATGTCTCCCCTATCTAGGCTAGTAGGTAAGGTACGTTTCACGTTTTGTAGGCCAAAGTGTTTTCCTGAACGCTTCCTTTTTCTTCAAACACTTGCAGGCTCATGATTTTTCATTAAAGGAATGCCTTTAGAAACAGGGTAGTATAAGCCAACCAGTTTTGTTTCATCTTCATGGATTCTTGTAATAAAACCAACTAGATGCACTGTTTTCTCAAATTTATTTTTGGAATGAAACTCTACGTGTTTCGGACAGTTCCTCTGTCCATCATCAGGAGTTTTTTCACTGTACACACAGCAGTGGTATATGTCATACAGGTTTGCTGACAGCTTGCAAGCAGGATCCTGCTCACAAGCTGTCAGCAAACCTGTATGACATATACCACTGCTGTGTGTACAGTGAAAAAACTCCTGATGACGGACTGATGGACAGAGGAACTGTCCGAAACATGTAGAGTTTCATTCCCAAAATAAATTTGAGAAATTGGTGCTTCGAGTTGTTTTTATTGTAAGAATTTATCATGATGCACGGTCACCTGAACATCAAAGTCTTCATGGGTGTTGGTCTCTTCATCTTTCTTAAAGGAATGTATGTATGGAAATTATAATTAACTAATTTTCTTAACCCATGTATATTTATTTTCATTGTCTGTTAAGTTCTGATTATTTAATTGCAAATTTAAAGCTGTGAAGCCTTCAGTCTGGGTAAAGTCACAGGAGTATTGGACTAGAAAATAATTGTCTTATTGTTGTATGTTGAAAAGCCATAGACACTATTTATCAAAATGTTTTGAATGCCCTCATCCCCAATTTGTGTCACATCTGTTGGGATGAAAAGGTAAAAATATGTGTGTGTCTGTTTCAGACATTACCAACTGCTGCTGGCAGTGAATATGCTTGACCACATGTAGGCAAACAGTGTTGTACGGTAGTGACCAGAGTGCTTAGTATTAAATGTCAGCAAAACTGATTACCATATATGGAAGAAAGAAAAAAAAATGTTATTAGAAGTATTTTCCACAGAGTAAAGGGCTTTTAGTGTAAATATAAAGATGATGGTTTGACTCCACTGAAAGGACATATCAGAACTTAGATGGAAAGTTGAATGGACTGTATTTAGTGCCATTCTGCTTGTGGTGTTAAAGTGATCATTTCAAGCCGTACATCAGCTTTAGTAGTGACTGATTTCATTGGCACAGCGTGTGTTGGCTGCGCGCTATATAGAGCAAGTATTTGTATCTTGTCCCTGGGCACAGCAACTGTTGCAGAATCATTATCACATACAAAGCAACAACTGCAGGGAACAGAATCTATTTGTCCCTGCCTTTTGCCTTCTCTTGTGTCCTATACATCATGGTGTAGGAGGCTATGTGGGCTGCAATGCAGGTCCAGATGTTTTGGATTAGAATGCATGACTCTCAAGTCCATAGTCTAGTCACTGTTCTGACTAGTCCATAGTCTAGTCACTGTTCTGACTAGACTATCCTGGCTCCTGTTGACATGGATTATGTTTTACAAAACCTTCAGTAACTTTTTTTTTTGTGTTGATAATGTGCGCAGTGTTTCAAGTGAGCACTCTGTTTGGCTGAATACAATCCCACAAATGACGAGAAACCATCTGAGGTCCACTCATAATACGAGATAGCTAATAAGTCAGTGCCCATTCCACCCGCTAGCCACTCAGTTTTCAATGGCATCAGCAGAGCCTGAGTGCTGGCTACCAAGGCCACACATACTGAGTTCATATTATCCTGCAACCAGGCGTGCAGTAAATTTGCCTGTCGGTAGAATGCTTTTGAGTTCATGATAATAAATTTTTAGTCATTTGTAGACAGTAACGCAAAACTGACTTGGCAGTAGAATATAAAAATTCATATAAATTTCACATGTTTTGAGAATAAAAACATGGCAACTATACCTCATTAGAAGGAAGGTGTCTATGTTCCATGAAAGAAAAGACCAACTATTTCTTCACAAACTTTTAGTTAGCTGTTACAGATGTCAGAGTATACTTTTGGAGCATTATGAGTATAAATACATGGGTCTGGGTTAGCATATTACAAGCCATGTGAGTGTTCTCCAAAATTTTGGTTAAACTTCTTCACACTTCAGAAAAAAATGTGTGTCACATGTTTACAGTTACTCTTCTTAGTACAACATCAGCAACCTTTAAAGAGGTATGTTAAAGTGACTTGTCCTGTTATCTGCATCCACCATCCACTTTGAAGACCAAGGTAAGAGGTAAAGATGCTTTGGTGCCTTAGCACCATGACTTGTGGAGATAAAGCTGTACACATTCTAGAATTCAGCATCCCCTGTCAGTTGTTCAGCCCTTGTGTAATTGTGTTTTTGGTTAAGTATATTGGTTTTTACAAATAAAATTTGAATTTATAGTACAGTATACAGGATTATATTTGATTATTGGCTCAGAGTTATGTTTTCCTGAGTTTTTATTATTTACTTCAAGTCTTCCAGATGAAGACCAGGGTTGTATCTTAAATTAGATCACATTCTCTTGGGTGTTTTTCATGATTTATCATCCACTAATTGTCCCTTTATTCAGTGCTGTTTTTCTGAACTGTTTAGTATCATTAAATAAACCAGCAATAATAAAGCGATTATCTACATTTGATACAGCAGGATTAGAGATGTAGTTTTGTTTGGTGTTGCAGATGTGGATCCCCCGATGTCACGTCGCCAGTTATGTGGTGGCAGCAAACCAGCTGTGGAAAGGATGTTAGAGTTTGGTCGTGAGCTGTACAACATGAGCTTACATCTCAGGCAAGAGCAGGGAAAGAATGAAAACAACAAAAAAATGCTTCAGGTGCATACATTCTGTTACAAAACATTCTTCTTTAACGTCATTCATGATGAATTCCTTCAAAAATTATAGTGCACTTTTCGTTTACATTTCCCTGGTGTGCAGAAAACCATTGCCGATCGCTTGACTTGTCAAAAGAGAGTGAAGTGGCCCCTTAACTGGCACTTTCGATTCCAAAAACATTCTTATCGTGCAGTATTAGTGTTTCTAGGTAGTATGCCTGATTCGCCTTCTGAAAAGTGTTAGTTGGAACTCTGCAAAGATTTCCTTTCAAAGCAGTTTGACAGCTATATTCATTATGGAGCTACTAATGGCGGAATGATTCTAAATGATGAATTGTGTAGATTGTTATAATGCAGTGGTGGTTTAGAATTTTACCTTCATATGGTGGTTAATGAACAAACCGACTGTACTGACTTCACCTCCAGCTGTGTGTTCAGATGAGCATATAAAATTTAGATAAGGCATTGTTAAACTTATCAAAAAGGTATCTAATTCTTCGGAAGTCTTTGTTGTGCTTGTCAGTTTTGTATGAATCTCAGTATTTGAAAACCAGTCATGTTACTGTATAGTGGAGTAGAGAACTTTATACAGTAACATACTTGGTTTTCAAATACTGAGATTGCTGCACTTTTGAGACAATATAAATCAACTTCAGTGTGTCCTTAACTTTGTGTGTTATTGATGTTTTAATAGTTCAAGAGTTGTACAACTCCTGTACAAGTAATGCCAGGATCTTTTCTGCCATGTGTGTGTAAATATTAGTAGCACTTCAACTATTAACCAACAAATGCACCTACATAACTTTCACTGAAAACACTTTAAAACACTTAAAACCACTGTGGAGTGGTTTTAAGTGTTTTAAAGGGTTTTAAGTGAAAGTTATATAGGTGCATTTGTTGATTAATAGTTGAAGTGATGAGATTCATTAGTAGCACTGTTTGTTAGTCTTTGCCACCCTCATTTGATTTAATCCTATCAAGAAGAGCAGAACTGTATGAATTGGTTTGTTGTTCACATGAGGCTCCCCCTTTATCTTAAATGCACTGTGTCCTCAATCTTATGGTTATCACTGCATTGTATCTTGGTCTCTGCTGACATCCCTGTCATTGCTTGTTGCTACTGTCTGCCATGGCCATCTTCATCAAGCTCACTGCAGTGTCAGATGAGAGTTCTCCATCAGAATAAGTCTTCAAAAAAATAGCTGTGTTCATTATATTTTTTTTGGTTCTCAGAATAAGGCAGAATATGTATTGTTATTGAGTTCACTACTATTACATGACTTTTATTTGCCCAGCACTAATCAGTGGCTGTGAAACATGGCACATTAATGAGAGTCATCGGAAGAAAATCTAGCAGTAAGTGAAATAAAAATACTAAGAAGAATCTCGGACTACTGTTTGAAAATAACTTAACATGGAGACTAAGAAATAATGAAGAGCTCTTTGAATTGTTAGGTGGACATGGTATGGTCAAATATGTTCAAAAGGTAACAATGAGCTGGTCAAATGTGTGGTACATATGGATGATTCTAGAACACCAAAAAAATATTGAATGGAAAATTCTATGGGAGAAGACCTGTGGGAAAACAGAATCAGGAGGAATTCCTTCTTGCTGCTGAATATGAGTGGCTAGAGGAGGTTAGTAGAGGACAGGACCATTTGGAGGTGACCTATTGAAGAGCCAGGGCCTGATGTCGGCTGTTCCGCCATTAACTATAAGTGTCCAGTACTGTAACAAGGCCAGGCAGGTTAAAGAGTGCATTTGAATCTTTATCGTTGCACCGGGCATTCTGTAGTTTATTTAATTACGCACACCAACACATGCACATATATATATTATTGAAGAAGTGTAAAATTTACATTAAAACATTTAAAACACTCCTACATGTTTCGATCACAAGATCGTCCTCAGGGAACATATGCTGTTCCTTGCTAAAGTTATAATTTAAAACATTCAGTGAATTACTTCGTTATGTTAACTTGGTGCTGTGGCAGCATGTCGTGTTTTGTGTGAGTCGTACGCTGTTTAGAATGAGCCATAGCCAGGCTCATTCTAAACAGCGTACGACTCACACACAAAAACACGACATGCTGCCACAGCACCAAGTTAACATAACGAAGTAATTCACTGAATGTTTTAAATTATAACTTTAGCAAGGAACAATATATGCTCCCTGAGGATGATCATGTGATCAAAACATGTAGGAGTGTTTTAAATGTTTCAATGTAAATTTTAGACTTCTTAAGTAATATATATATATGTGCATGTGTTGGTGTGTGTTATTAAATAAGTGCATCTGAAGCTTCTGATGCTGGTCTGCTTTCCCAATCTACTACAGACACATCAGAACATTTTGTTTATACTATACTTATTCTCAGTTCATTCAGTTTCCACTGTCTCATAGGTGACAGTGAGTGTGAATACTGTATTCATGGAACAATAAGACTGGAATGAGCCTGGAACCTGCTCCTGACTAACAACAACAACAACAACCCTCATGCACTAAATGTTTATAAGTAACTCACTGCAGGGATATATCATGGAAGTATGTACAGAGCAGTCATGGATATTCCATTATCATAGCTGCTATAGGCTGGCTTTAAAAGAAGATGTACTTCAGAATAGCATCATTGCAAAAGGGTACACCTTCATGATCCTGGGATATATGGTGTGCAATGTTTAATGTTCATGTTTGACACCATAGATACTTCATCGTTTCTGTCACTTCATGCAATAGTAGTGGGATACTTCAAAATGTTTTTGGTAATGTTATCCTTAGTACAACATATATATTGTTAATCTCTTTGTAATCCATAGATTTGACTTGTGTTTGGATTATGGTCTTCTGTGTTGTAACACGATGTAGTTTCATTTAAGAAGAATTGGCTACCTATATTTTCAGGGTAGAAGTGAATGAAGTTAGGTTATAGGTTGAAAGTTGCCCTTTTAGGGCCCATTTTTTCATCACCTTCTTTGAAAGTGCCTGCATTAGGACCTCATATGCTTTCTGTTCCCATTGGTTGTCCTGTATGTCATGTATGTACATCCTGTTTGCCCGACTTCTGCCGTAAAAGTAGCTGCAGCAGGTTCGTCAGAAAGGTTGCTAACCACCTGTGAAAGTGCACAGTGTCATAACCTAGAAGACCACAATCCTAATTTTCACTGCTGTGAAAATCTCAGATCTCATCTGTGATTTGCTAGGTTGATATATTTTTTACCGCAGGATGCCTTTAGTCTACTAGCATATTCGAATCCTTGGAGCAGCCCTGTTGGGTGGCAGCTGGATCCTGTACAGAGAGAGACTGTGTGTGCTGTTCTCAATTCTGCCATTCTAGGTAAATGGTTCACAGTGACTGTACATTAATGACTGCTTGATACCTTGCAGTTTTTCTTCCAACATAGATTTAATTTAAGTTCAGTTTAAGAAGCAGTTTGGCTGCGAACTTGATCAGAGGCATCACGATATGCTAGAAACGTAATGTAATGCTAAATAGTGTACATCAGCACAACTGTTCTATTACACAAAGTAACTACATAGGCTACATGTTTTGATTATTAATCAGTCATCTTCAGGCCTATTTTAATCAGTTTAGTCGTAAGATGCTATGCACACAATGGGATTCCAGCGTGTTTACATCAAAGGTATACATAAAACTAGATCATTTGCCTCAAAAGGTGTGATATGCAAATTGTGTAATTAAATAGTTAAAATACATATAAAAGCTCTTTAAAAAACGGTATTTTGGTGTTTACCAATTAACAAACACAAATCCTGTTATTAATCTGGTTGTTTTTGGAGTTAAGGGATATTGTTTATTATTGACATCGTAGTAAATCCTTTGTTTATGTTCTTCTGTAGGAGTGCGCGTGTTACCATATGACCTCACACAATGAAAACTGTCTTGTAGAATTCTGGACAGTATTGTATGATAAGGCTCATTACTTGTTTGCTTCGGTGTGTTGTAAGGGAGGTGTAAGCTTCTCCGTTTCCTGACCTGGGTATTGGGTTGAGTTGTTAGTTGCATTGTATCGGAGTCCTTCTTGCCAGATGTAGTCTGCATGGGAGTCCAAACGTTCGCACATAGACTACATCTGGCAATAAGGACTCCAAAACATTGAAACCAAAACAACTCAACCCAACATTCAATGTCTGGGCCCCTTAAAGCGAGTGTAAAATCTATAACACCATACACCATACAGCGGACAATATTCAGTGCAAACCTTTGGACATCCACGCAGACTACATCTGTCAAGGACTCCGATACAACTGAACTAACGACTCAACCCGATACCCATGTCAGGAAATGGGGAAGCTTGCTTCTCCCTTACAACACACCAAAGCAAACAAGTAATGAGCCTTATCAGACAATACCATCCAGAATTCTACAAGATGGTTTTCATTGTGTGAGGTCATACGGTAACACACACGCTCCTACGGAACAACATAAAGAAAGGATTTACTCCAACGTCAATAATAAACAATATCCCTTAACTACAATACTTGAGGAAAAATGGGAATACAATGAAGAAGTTCATCAGCCCTTTATAGACTTCAAGAAAGCTTATAATTCAGTTACGAGAGAGGTCTTATATAAGATTCTCATTGAGTTGGGTATCCCTAGGAAACTTGTAAGGTTAATAAAGATGAGCCTGACTGGAACATATAGCAGAGTCCATGTGGGCAAGAATGTGTTTGACAGGTTCCCTATTAGGAATGGTTTGAAACAAGGAGACACTCTGTCACCAATGCTTTTTAACTTTGCTTTAGAGTATGCCATTAGGAGGGTTCAGGTAAACCAGGATGGCTTGAAACTGAATAGTACACATCAGCTTCTGGCTTCTGCCGATGATGTTAATATACTGGGAGGAAGCATACATACTCTAAAAGGAAAATGCAAAAGCTTTAATAGCTGTTACTAGGGAGATTGGACTGGAAGTAAGTGCTGATAAAACTTAAGTACATGGTCATGTCTCGAGATCAGAATGCAGGACGAATTCACAGTGTGAGAATTGATAATAGTACCTTTGAGAGGGTGGA